>Ga0209345_10004382_pt1 | contig 13706 bp, 15 predicted proteins | sample Cruoilmetagenom7_FD_187294 | JGI IMG/M metagenome (GOLD analysis project Ga0209345, IMG submission 187294) | Oil polluted marine microbial communities from Coal Oil Point, Santa Barbara, California, USA - Sample 7 (SPAdes) (version 2) | ecosystem: Environmental > Aquatic > Marine > Oil seeps ...
TCCGCTTGACGTAGCCGCCGTGATCGGCGCCGAAAACATCAATCAACTCGTCAAAGCCACGCTCGACCTTGTCGAAATGATAGGCGATGTCCGGGGCGAAATATGTCCAGCCACCATCGGATTTCTTGACGGGGCGGTCCACGTCATCACCATGCTCGGTTGATTTGAACAGGGTCTGGACACGCGGCTCCCAGTCCTCATCGGCCTTGCCCTTCGGAGGCGGCAAAGTTCCCTCGTATATCAATCCCTTAGACGACAAATCCTCAAGGGCTGCTTCAATCTTGCCCGAACCATACAGTGATTTTTCGGAGAAGAATAAATCCATCTTCACACCCAAAGACGCCAGATCCGCACGGATCATCTCCATCATCGCCTCGGTCGAGAATTCGCGCAAATCATCCAGCCAGACAGATTCAGGCTGATCAATCAGACTGTCGCCGTATTTCGCCTTCAGCGCCTTGCCAATCGGCACCAGATAATCACCCGGATACAAGCCTTCGGCAATCTGCGGCTCCAGCCCGTTGGCCTCACGATACCGTTCATAAGCCGAGCGTGCCAATACATCCACCTGTGCACCGCCGTCATTGACGTAATATTCCCGCGTCACTTGATAGCCTGAAAAATCCAGCAAACTGGCCAACGCGTCGCCGAACACCGCACCCCGTGTATGGCCAACATGCAGCGGACCGGTTGGATTGGCCGAGACAAACTCGACATTCACACGGCGCCCCTGCCCCATGTCAGAGCGGCCAAAATCAGCGCCTTGCTGCAATGCGGCCTCAACCACACCGCGCCACAAACCAGGTGCCAAACGCAGGTTCAAAAACCCCGGCCCCGCCACATCGGCCAGTTCAACCCGATCATCACGGATCAGCTTGGCCGCCAAAGTATCGGCAATATCGCGTGGCTTCATTTTCGCGGGCTTGGCCAACACCATCGCGGCGTTGGTCGCCATATCGCCATGCGCCGCATCTCGCGGTGGTTCGACCGTGACATTGGCAAAATCCAGACCGTCAGGCAACGCGCCCTCGGATTGCATATCAGTCAGGTTTTCAATCACCAAAGCACGGATATCGGTAAACAGGTTCATAGCAGGCGTCCTTATGGGGTTCGGGCGGGTTTAACATGGCTCACCATAACGTCAACAATCAAGCGACACTTGGATATCATTGTTCTACAAATATCACCGCCGCAGACATAGTGAATTTAGCGGCCCAACAACCGCTCATGTTCCTGCAAGGCAAAACGATCCGTCATGCCAGCAATATAATCCGCCACCAGCCGCGCCAAGGCCGTCTTATCCGCCGCCCCTGCAACATCTTTTGACCAATGATGCGGCAACTGATCCGGCTTTGCCATAAACAGCGGGAACAAATCCTGCACCACACCCGTCACCTTTTCGCGCATTTCCACAACCGAAGGGGCCCGATACATGCGGGCAAACAGGAAGGCGCGAATTTCCGTCAGATCAGCCCAGATCGGCGCGGAAAACTGCACCACAGGGGCGCCCGCCGCGCGGATGTCTTCCACCCGCTGCGGATCGAGTTGCGCAATCAAACGGCGGCTCTCGGTGATCACGTCCGAGACCATCACCCCGAACACCCGCCGCAGGGCCTCGTGACGGCGCCGATAGCTGCCCAGACCTGGATAAAGCGCATCAACCTCGCGGTAACAATCCCCAACGATCGGCAAGGCGATGATATCCTCGTCGGTAAATAATTCCGCCCGAAGTCCGTCCTGCAAGTCATGGTTATTATAGGCAATATCGTCCGATAATGCGGCCACTTGGGCCTCACCACTGGCGAATGTATCAAGCTCCAGATCATGCTGGGCGTTATATTCAGCTAACGCATAGGGCAGCGCGCCAGTCACTGGCCCATTGTGTTTGGCCAGCGCTTCAAGAGTTTCCCACGTCAGGTTCAGTCCATCCCACTCAGCGTAATGGCGCTCTAGCGATGTGACGATTCGGATGGCCTGTGCATTGTGATCAAACCCACCGAAAGGCGTCATGCATTCGGCCAGCGCGTCTTCCCCCGTGTGGCCAAACGGTGTGTGGCCCAGATCATGGGCCAGCGCCACCGCCTCGGTCAGTTCGCCATTCAAACCAAGCGCGCCCGCAATAGTGCGTGCAACTTGGGCCACCTCAATCGAATGGGTTAGCCGGGTGCGAAAATAATCGCCCTCGTGCTCCACAAAAACCTGGGTTTTGTGTTTGAGCCGACGAAACGCCGACGCGTGTATGATCCGGTCTCTATCCCGTTGAAAACAGGATCGAAACGCGCTTTCCTCCTCGGCAAACAGCCGTCCCCTAGCTGTCATCGGATCGGACGCATATAGCTTCAGCATATCCCTGCCTGTTGTCGCCTCTAACATTCGTGCTTATATGGGAGAAGCAACAGGAATGAAACGGCGGATCATCATGGATATCACACTCCCCCCCTCGGTTACTCCACGCGCCTTTGAGCGTCTGGCGGAAATCAACGCAGCAGGTGAAGCAAAAGTATTGCGCATTGCCGTTGAGGGGGGCGGCTGTTCGGGTTTTCAATATGAAATCACGCTGGGGGACGCGGCGGATGGCGATCTGGTGCTGGAAAGCGCTGGTCAAAAGGTGGTGATTGACGAAGTGTCGCTGCCATTTCTGTCAAATGCAGTCATTGATTTTTCCGACGAATTGATCGGTGCGCGCTTTGTGATCAATAACCCCAATGCGACCAGCAGCTGTGGGTGCGGCACGTCTTTCGCTATGTGAGTGCCCCAGCAGGCACGTGTAAATCGAGCGTGACCAAACCGTCCGTTTCCTAAAACCACTTTATTTCTCTGCTTAACCTTAGGGAACACTTAACTATATTGACGCTGATTGTGTCGAAACGAGAGAAAGAACATGCTATTTTGCATACATTGTTTCGTTTTTACTAACCATAAGTGGGCTTGAGCCTGCCCCGCATTCCCCGCTACACCAATGGGGCAAACAGGAGGCTCAGCATGAAAATCGCCACGTTCAACATCAACGGCATCAAAGCCCGGATTAATGCGTTGCCGGACTGGTTAAACGAACGCCAACCGGATGTGGCCTTGTTGCAAGAGATCAAAACTGTGGATGAGGGGTTTCCAAGCGCCTTGTTCGAGGACATGGGGTATCACATCGAGGTGCATGGCCAGAAATCTTTTAACGGCGTGGCGATCCTCTCGAAGCTGCCGTTGGAGGATGTTACGCGCGGTCTACCGGGCGATGACGAGGACGAGCAGGCCCGCTGGATCGAGGCCACTGTGATGGGCGACATCCCTGTGCGGGTTTGCGGTTTGTATCTGCCCAACGGAAACCCCTGTCCGGGGCCGAAATATGATTACAAACTGGCATGGATGCAGCGGCTCTATACCCGTGCGCAGGATTTGCTCGCCTCCGAGGAGCCCGCGTTGATGGCCGGTGACTACAACATCATCCCCCAAGCCGAGGACGCCGCCCACCCCGATGTCTGGCGCGAGGATGCGCTGTTTCGCCCCGAAAGCCGTGCGGCATGGCGCAAGATTGTGAACCTCGGTTTCACCGAGGCCTTTCGCGCCCGTGTGCATGGGCCGGATCACTACAGTTTCTGGGATTATCAGGCTGGCGCGTGGAATAAAAACAACGGCATCCGCATTGATCATTTCCTGATGACGCCGCAATGCGCCGATTTGTTGGTCGATTGCCAGATTGACAGCGAAATCCGCGGCCGCGAGAAACCGTCTGATCATGTGCCGGTCTGGGTTGATCTGGCGGCGTAAAATTGAATGTTGTTAAGATGTTCGCCAAACAATGAATTATAGGTGCCATCACCGTTTAGCGACATTCAGGTTGGAAATAACGAACGGTGGTAGGGCGCGTTAAGCGGCTTTTAGTTCGAATGCCAAGGGGCTTTCCCGCCCAGCGATGAATGAAACCGACATGGATTGTAGAACCCGTAAATGTATTGAAATAGGGGCACCGACGAGCCTTCGCCTATGTCTGGGTCACATCATATCCGTATATCCAGTCGAATTTCTTTAGCGCCATAGAGGGCGCAACCGTGCTGCCCAACCTTAATGCCGCATGCGCCGCCATTCGGACGGGTCCGGCTGGCAAGTGGTAGTTGCGGGCATTTTTACTGGCGGCATCAATCACCTTGCTGGCCCGGGCATGACGGCGTGTCTGATAAGCGCTCAATCCGTCCTCAATTGTATCAGCCTTTGCAAGCGCATCAGCCAGAACCCAAGCATCTTCCAACGCCATCACTGCCCCTTGGGCCATGAATGGCAGGGTTGGGTGCGCTGCATCCCCAAGGATTGCTGTGCGCCCATTGTGCCATTTCGTAGCCACCGGATGGCGAAACAGCCCCCACAAATAAACCGTTTGAACCCGCGCTAACAACGCCTGCACCTCGGCCCCGAAATCAGCGAAAACGCTGCGCAAATTGGCCGGATCATCCTGAAAGTTCCAGCCTTCGGCAGCCCATTCATCGCGTTCCTGAACTGCCACGATGTTCAGCATCTCGCCACCACGCAGTGGGTAAACCACCAGATGGCGCCCTGCGCCCATATAAACCTTGGCCACAGCGGGCTCATTCCCGATGGCAGGAATAACCGTGCGCCATGCCACCTGTTTGGTGAAAAACGGCGCCCGTTCCCCATTCAGCGCCACCCGCAGCTTGGAATGCAACCCGTCAGCACCGATCAAAACGTCAGGCGTTAATGTCTCACCAGTGGCCATCTGGACCCGCGCAGTATCCCCTTCCAGCGCAACCGCTGTCACCTGTTGCGACAGCTTAATCTCGGCACCGGCTTTTTGCGCTGCATCCGCCAATACGTTGACCAAATCGGCCCGATGCACGAAATAATAGTGCTGATCCGCTGCAAAGCGCTGGAAATTCAATTCGAACACTCGGGTTGAAGTGGCACCGTTCAACAAACACATCCCCTGCGCCCTGACAGAACAGTCCGCCAAAGCGTCGCCAGCGCCCAAGGCCCGCATCACCGCGAACCCGTTGGGGCCGATTTGCAATCCGGCACCGACTTCGGTGATCGCGTTGGCCTGTTCCAATACCGTGACCTGCGCACCGCGCTGCGCCAACGCGCATGCTGCGGCCAAGCCTCCGATACCGCCCCCCAAAACCGTGATCTTTTGTTTATCCAATGCCACGTCGCTCATCCCCAATAAAAAACACCGAAGCGTTGCCGCTCCGGTGTATATGTATCCCAGATCCAAACCATATCAGTTGATCTAAACCAACATTTAGTCGTCGCGGTGAATTTTTTCGCGCCGTTCGTGGCTTTCTTGTGCTTGAAGCGACATGGTCGCAATCGGTCGTGCGTCCAGACGTTTTAGCGAAATCTGCTCGCCTGTTTTCGAGCAATAGCCAAATTCGCCCTCGTCAACCCGGCGCAAGGCCTGATCGATTTTGCCCACCAGTTTACGTTGCCGATCACGGGTACGCAATTCCAGCGCGCGATCTGTTTCCTCGGAAGCACGGTCTGCGTCATCCGGAATATTACGTGCACCATCTTGAAGATGTTCGATGGTGTCTTTGCCATCCGAAACGATATCTTCTTTCCATGCGATTAATTTGCGCCGAAAATATTCCAACTGACGGTCGTTCATGAACGGCTCGTCTTCTGCTGGGCTATAATCATCGGGCAAGAAAACTTCGGCTTTCATACCTTCTCCCTCTTGCATTCCATTGGCCATTTATAATGACATTCCTGTCTATGGCCCCTCACCTGCCGCTGATCTATTCCAATCCACTCACTTTGTCACGCCCCATTCTCACCCATTGATACAATGTGATCAAACAGCTAGGTATTGCGTGAAAGCAATCAATCAGGTCCAAGCAAACATCATGAAATTTACCTCAACCGATACATATGTCGCCACCGATGACCTTAGCGTCGCGGTCAATGCTGCTGTCACACTGGAGCGCCCCTTGCTGGTCAAAGGCGAGCCTGGCACCGGAAAGACCGAACTGGCCCGTCAGGTGGCCGATTCTTTGGGATTGCCAATGATCGAGTGGCACATCAAATCCACCACCCGCGCCCAACAGGGCCTATATGAATATGATGCCGTCAGCCGTTTACGTGACAGCCAATTGGGCGAGGAACGCGTGCATGATGTGGCCAACTACATCAAAAAGGGCAAACTGTGGCAGGCCTTTGAGGCGGAGACCAAAACCGTGCTGTTGATCGACGAAATCGACAAGGCCGACATCGAATTCCCCAATGATCTGTTGCAAGAGCTGGATAAGATGGAATTCCACGTTTACGAGACAGGTCAGGTGGTGCGAGCAGATACCCGCCCAATCGTGATCATCACTTCGAATAATGAAAAAGAACTGCCGGATGCGTTTTTGCGCCGTTGTTTCTTTCACTACATCCGGTTCCCCGACATTGAAACCATGCGCAAAATCGTCGAAGTGCACCATCCTGGGCTAAAAGACGCGCTACTGACCACGGCATTGACCCAGTTTTACGAGCTGCGCGAAACCGCAGGGCTAAAGAAAAAGCCGTCCACCAGCGAAGTGCTGGATTGGTTAAAACTGCTGCTGGCCGAAGATTTGAGCGTAGAGGATCTGAAACGCGAAGGGGCAAGTGCGTTGCCAAAACTGCACGGGGCACTACTGAAAAACGAGCAAGACGTACATTTGTTTGAACGATTGGCGTTTATGGCGCGGGGGCAGCGGTAAGAGGCGCAATTCCCATTGCGCCCAAAGGTTGCACTTTTCGCTATAGCGAAGAAAGCCGTTAGGCTTGATCCGCGCCCAGCCCAGAGTTTAGGCCCAGTGTTTCGGGCCTGAACTTCGGTGTTAAAATTTCGGTCTACAGGTGCCGTTGGTCCATTCATCAAGATTGCACCATGCCCAGTCCACGCGCCAATTGCTCGAGGAGCCGCAGGAAGCAGACAGCGACGGATCAACGTGGGTTTCATTCGCTTTGAAAGAGAATGAACCAAGATCGGACACATAGCATCCGCCGCCAACCGTGCGGTATTGTACATAAACGTCTTCACCACAGTTGTTGGTGAAAGTATCGGTTGGCCCATCATAAGAAACGCAAGCGGATGCCGAATGTGCAGCGATGACAAAGAATGCCACACTCAAAGTTGACAGTTTAAACATCAATCCCTCCAGTATTTAGGCGTGATTGCACGGCGTCCAACGCAAAATCACCTGTTGCTTATGCTAAAGGTTGGGCTATCCAAGTTCAAGGTGGGGCAAATTGGCCGTTTCAACTGCTTTGTTTCCAATATAGCCTCTAGGAATCCCCCCCCTTCAGCCGCTACAACGGCGAGAGTAACGGCCCAAGGATCACAGCGCAATGACGGACAAAGCCCAAAACCTTCTCATACGTCCCTTGACGGCGCAGGATGAACAAGAATGGCGCCGCCTTTGGTGCGCCTATCTGGAATATTACGAAACCTCTGTCCCCGAGGAAATCTACGTCAGCAGCTTTGCCCGCCTTTTGGGCGATGACCCTCAGGATTTTAACGGTTTGGTTGCCGAACTGGATGGTCGTCTGGTCGGGCTGACCCATTATCTGTTCCACAGACATGGACAGAAAATTGAAAATGTCTGTTATTTACAAGACTTGTTTGCCGATCCCGATGTACGTGGCCGTGGTATTGGACGCGCCCTGATCGAGGGGGTTTATACCGCCGCCGATGCGGCTGGTGCCCCCTCTGTTTACTGGCTGACACAGGATTTTAACAAAGCTGGGCGTATGCTTTATGATAAAGTTGGCGTCTTAACCCCGTTTATCAAATACAGCAGGCCCTAAATTGATACGATTGTTGTTGCTTATTCCACTGCTTGTTTTGACCGCTTGCTCGTCAGGGGGAACACACAATGACAGGACCGAACGGCGGTCATCAACCCACGTGACGGCCCTGCCGCCGATGAAGCGCTTTACCAGAACCAACGTCAGCCCGCCGACGCGCAGCAACACCGAAATCGCTCGTGATTTTTTGGATTTGACGTTCAAAATGGAATCTGGCCGTGTTTTGCCCGTTATGACCCGGTTTGAGGGGCCAATTACCCTGCGCGTCACCGGCAATGCCCCTGCCAGTCTTGGGCCGGATCTGGCGCATCTACTGGACCGTTTGAACCGCGAAGCCGGTATACCGATCCGCCGTGTGGGCCCGGCGCAAGCCGCCAATATCACCATTGATGTGATCCCGCGCGCGCAATTGCAGCGGTTTGTACCCCAAGCCGCCTGTTTCGTGGTGCCGCGGGTTTCCAGCTGGGCGCAATACCGTAAACAGCGGCGCAGCGGCGTAACCAGTTGGGCCACCCTGTCCGAGCGCAAACAAATCGCCATTTTCCTGCCCGGCGACGTTAGCCCGCAAGAGGTGCGCGATTGCCTGCACGAGGAACTGGCCCAAGCGCTCGGCCCGTTGAACGATCTTTACCGCCTTCCCGACAGTGTGTTTAACGACGACAATTTCCAAACCGTGCTGACCGGATTTGATATGTTGATCCTGCGGGCCTATTACGCGCCGGAAATGTACAATGGCATGACCCGATCCCAAGCTGCCATCACCCTGCCCCATGTGCTGGCCCGTCTGAACCCACGTGGCCAACGTGTTTCAACAGGTCCAGTCAGCGGCCCGACTTCTCGGGTCTGGATCAATGCCATTGAAACCGCTCTTGGCCCCAAAGGCACGCCGGCGGCACGGCGCAAGGCCGCAATGAATGCGGTTAATATCGCCCGCAATTCGGGCTGGAACGATACCCGCCTTGCTTTTAGCCTCTATGCGCTTGGCCGCTTGTCGTTGTCGAACAAAAATGAGTCCGCCCTGAATGCGTTTTTGAATTCCGGCGCGATTTACAGCCGCAAAGTAACCCGCGTTCAAGCCGCCCATGTTGCCATGCAGCTGGCGGCTTTTTCGCTTTCGGCGGGTGATGGCAAGGGCACCCTGAAACTGGTAAATGTCAGCCTGCCCGCTGTTACAGATTCGAAAAACGCCGCCTTGCTGGCCACGTTGATGATGATAAAGGCCGAAGCGCTGGAACTGGTCGGACGTTCAAGCGAGGCCCGTGCGGTACGCACCGAAAGTCTGGGCTGGGCCCGTTACGGATTTGGATCAGACAAAGCCGTGCACAACCGTTTGGCCGAAATATCCGCCCTTGCACCACTGCGAGCGCCCAAATCAATGAGAAACCTATGATCATATATTATGCAGCAATTTTTGGGGCTGGCCTTGGTGCCTTTTCGGCCTTGCGCAGAAAAGGCAACCTGTTTGACATCGCCCAATTCGTAGCTATTTATGCGATTATCTTTGCGCTGATCGCGCTGTTTTATGTCATCATCAGTAGTCGTGGGGCATAGCCGGTATGTTTTTACGTTTCTTTGAATCCCTTAGAGCCGCCCAAGTGCCGGTCTCGATGCGCGAATTTCTAGCCTTTTTAGAGGGTATGAAGCGCGGTTTGGTCACCTATGATGTTGAAGGATTTTATTACCTCGCCCGTACCGCAATGATTAAAGATGAGCGTCATCTTGATCGGTTCGATCGCGCCTTTGCTGCCACATTTGAGGGGTTGGAACATATCAGTATGGATGACGTTCTGGAAGCCGTCGACATCCCCGCTGATTGGCTGAAAAAAATGGCCGAAAAACACCTGACTGCGGAAGAAAAAGCCGAAATCGAGGCCTTGGGCGGGTTCGACAAACTGATGGAAACCCTGAAAGACCGCCTGAAAGAGCAGGAAAAACGCCATCAAGGCGGCTCGAAATGGATCGGCACTGCTGGCACCTCGCCGTTCGGCGCGCATGGGTATAACCCCGAAGGGGTGCGCATCGGGCAGGACAAATCCCGCCACCAGCGCGCCGTCAAAGTTTGGGACCGGCGCGATTTCAAAAATCTGGATGACAGTGTTGAACTGGGCACTCGCAACATCAAAGTGGCACTGAAACGCCTGCGCAACTGGGCCCGCGATGGTGCGCACGACGAGCTGGATTTGGACGGCACGATCCGCGCCACGGCTGAAAATGGCTATCTTGACGTTAAGGTACGCCCCGAACGGCGCAACGCGGTGAAAATCCTTTTGTTTTTGGATGTTGGTGGCTCAATGGATCCGCACATCAAAATCGTCGAAGAGCTATTTTCAGCTGCACGCGCCGAATTCAAGCACATGGAATATTATTATTTCCACAATTGCCTTTATGAAGGCGTGTGGAAGGACAACACCCGTCGCTGGAATGACCAGCAGCCCACCGCCGAGGTTCTGCGCACCTACGGGTCGGATTACAAATGCATCTTTGTTGGCGATGCCTCGATGTCCCCTTACGAGATCGCCTATCGCGGCGGTGCCAATGAGCATTGGAACGAGGAAACCGGCCAAACATGGCTGCAACGGGCCCGCGAGCAATGGCCAAACAACATCTGGATTAACCCGCTGCCCGAACCACATTGGCGACACACTCAATCTGTTGCAATGATCCGCGAGATATTCGAGGATGCAATGGTGCCTATGACGCTTGAAGGGATTACGCGCGGTATGCGCTCCCTGACCTAGATAAGGAGCCTGATTATGCCGCCACATTTTGGCGCCGTTGAATACGCGGCAAGGTTGGCCCGCGCAAAACGTGCCGTGAATGATGCCGGCCTTGATGCGCTGCTGATGTTCGCCCCCGAAAGCCAATACTGGATTTGCGGCTATGACACTTTCGGGTTTGCGATGTTCCAGTGCCTTGTGTTGACGGCGGACGGGCAGTTGCATTTGCTAACCCGCGCTCCGGATTTACGCCAAGCCCAGTACACCTCGACCCTGAATGATGACCAAATCCACATTTGGGCCGAATATGAGGGGGCCAATCCTGCCAATGATCTAAAGGGATTATTGACAAGTTTGGGGGTGACTGGGGGGCCGATCGGTTTTGAATCCCAAACCGCCGGGCTGACCGATTTCAACGGACAACAGTTGCGCGCCGCACTGCCGGATCTGACCGACGCCAGCGAAGTGATCCGAAGTTTGCGCCGCGTCAAATCTATTGCCGAGATAGATATGCACCGCCGTGCCGCCGCCCTGTCGGATGACGCGCTGGATGCTGCGCTGCAAACCACCCATGCTGGGGCCTTTGAGGGTGATATTCTGGCCGCCATGCAAGGCGCGGTGTTCAAAGGCGGCGGCGATTATGCTGGCAACGAGTTCATTCTGGGATCAGGCGCTGGTGCCCTGCTGTGCCGCTATTATTCTGGCCGTCGGCATCTGGATGCAAAGGATCAGCTGACACTGGAATGGTCTGGCGCTTATGCGCGCTATCACGCGGCCATGATGCGCACGATTGTAGTTGGCAAAGCAGTTGTCGCGCAGCAAAAGATGTTTGCCGCAACCCAAAAGGCAATTGAGGCTTGCGAGGACGCAATCCGCCCAGGTGCACCGATGGGTGATGTGTTTGACGCCCATGCACGCGTCTTTGATGCGCATGGGTTGCACCACGCCCGCCTGCAGGCCTGCGGCTACGGGATGGGGGCGGTTTATAACCCGATCTGGGTGGATTTCCCGATGTTTTATGAGGGCAACCCGTTGAAAATGCAGGCCGGACAGGTGTTTTTCCTGCATATGATCCTGATGGACAGCGATGCGGGGCTGGCGATGACCTTGGGTCATTCGGTTTTGGTCACGGAAACAGGGGTCGAGCGGCTGTCACGCCACGAATTGGAAATGCTGGAATGTTAAAGAGGCTAAAGAAACTTTGGCGTGGCCACAAACTGCTACTGATTGCGTTTATGCTTGCGGCCTCTCTGACCATCGCCTTTGGCCTGCGCATGCTGCTGTTCGGCATTTACTGGAGTGACCCAAATCATCAAAACCAACCGCTGGAGGGATGGATGACACCGCGCTATGTGGCGTTTTCCTACGGGTTGGATCGGCAAGACCTGCGTCGAGTTCTGGAACTTGATCCAACCCCTTTGGCCCGCGAAACGCTGCGGGATATTGTGAAAAGCCAGAATGCGACGCTGGACGCGTTACAAAAACGGCTTGATGACTTTGTTGCCAGCAGAGCAGTCGAATGAACGACCTGTTGCTGTCGTTGGTCGTCGATTACGGTGGAGCGTTGTTGTTCGCCGTCACCTTTCTGAGTTGTCTTGCATTCCCGGTTCCATCCTCCCTTTTGATGCTCGCGGGCGGTGGATTTATTGCCAGTGGTGACCTTACTTCGTTTGATGCAGCCGGCGCTGCCTATCTGGGGGCTGTGTTAGGAGACCAGACTGGTTTTCAGATCGGCAGACGTGCGAGCCCTGTGATCGATGCCAAACTCGCAAATGCCCCCAAACGCGCCGTTTTGCATAAAAAAGCAACGGATTTGACCAACCGTCATGGTGGCGCGGGTGTCTTCTTGTCACGCTGGTTGTTCAGCCCGCTTGGGCCATATGTCAATTTTGCCGGTGGTGCGGCGGGGTTGAATTGGCTGCGGTTCACAGTGTGGGCGGCTATGGGCGAAGCGGTTTGGGTCATGCTCTATGTCGGCCTTGGCTATGCTTTTGCCGACCGGATCACCGATTTGGCCGATATTCTGGGCAATGCCAGCGGTTTTTTGGCCGCAGGCGTCGTAACCATCGGGTTGGGGAATTGGTTGCGAATTGCCGCAAAACAGGCAAAGTCAGAAAAGCCCGATTAGGGATATGAGATAAATCACGCAGGTTGACCGGCACAACTTGGGTTCGCGCCAAATTGATGCATATATCGTTGCCATAGCGCCCCGTTCACCCCATATATGAGCCATGTTACGGTTTTCCCCCATCCTGATTGCAGTGCTTTATGCGCTGGTGATGTATCGCTTCTCGGCGTGGCGCACGGCACGCGAGTTGGATGCCAAATCGACCGAGCTGGCGGACGCGAACCTAAAGGCGCTGTGTGACCAGATGGCGGGCGCGTTGGAATTGCCCCGCATCAAGGTGCACATTTACGAGATCGAGCCGGTCAACGGCTTGGCCGCCCCCGACGGGCGCATTTTCATCACCCGCGGGTTTTACAACAAATATCGCGCAGGCGACGTTTCCGGCGAAGAAATGGCCAGCGTGATTGCGCATGAGCTGGGCCATGTTGCGCTGGGGCATTCGCGCCGCCGGATGATCGATTTTTCAGGTCAAAACGCGTTGCGCACCGCGATGGCGATGGTGTTTTCGCGGTTTTTGCCCGGGATTGGCACCTATATCGCCAATTTTCTGACAACACTTTTGGCAGCACGCCTATCAAGGTCCGATGAATACGAAGCCGATGCCTATGCCTCGGCCCTGCTGACCAAATCGGGCATTGGCACGGCAGCGCAAAAGTCATTGTTTGAAAAACTGAATGCGCTGACCCAGTCAAACGGCGGGGCGGCCCCTGCGTGGATGTTAAGCCACCCAAAAACAGCCGAGCGGATCAAGGCGATCGAGGTGTTGGAAAAACGCTGGGCGAAGCTGAAATAAAGCAGCTTAAGGCGTGACGAGTGCCTTGCCCAAACGCGGAAGGCGCGCCTTTTTCATCAGTTTGCGCATGTCTTGCGGCATACCTGACAAACTTTCAGCCACTTGGCGCACATTCTCGGCGACCAGCCCCACGATCTCTGGGTTTTGCTCGAACATCTCGCGCAACAGGCTGTCAGGATCACGCCGCACCACCCCTTGGGCACTTACGGCACGGGTTGGAAAATCCTTAAGGTTCATGGTCAGCAAAACATCCGCCTTACCCGCGATGGCTGCTGCCAACACATGGGTG
>Ga0209345_10004383_pt1 | contig 13701 bp, 18 predicted proteins | sample Cruoilmetagenom7_FD_187294 | JGI IMG/M metagenome (GOLD analysis project Ga0209345, IMG submission 187294) | Oil polluted marine microbial communities from Coal Oil Point, Santa Barbara, California, USA - Sample 7 (SPAdes) (version 2) | ecosystem: Environmental > Aquatic > Marine > Oil seeps ...
TAGCCACACTTTTGACACTTTTAACCATCAACTTCTTAAGTAAGTGAAACTTAGACAGGAAACTCAATGCGTATTCTATTTACTATATTTGTGCTATTTCTAAGCACCATTGCTGCCCAAGCTCAAAATCGATGGATGACCATCGAAAACGCCTCTACCGACACATTGACAGAGTTTTATGCGTCTAACCAAAGCCAAAACTCGTGGGGTCGTGATTGGCTGGGCAGAAATGTGATCTATAGCGGTCAGAACGCTGAGTTTGATTTTGATGACGGCTCTAATTCCTGCATTTGGGATATGAAAGCTATTTTCGCCGACGGTTCGGAACTCGTTTGGAACCAAGTTGATGTATGTACCGAAAGTACATGGTCCGTTGGCGCTCCTGTTGTTTCTACTCAAAACCGTTGGATGACCATCGAAAATGCCTCTAACGAAACCCTGACTCAGTTTTATGCGTCTAGCGAAACCCAAACCTCTTGGGGCCGTGATTGGCTGGGCAGTAATGTCATCTATGGTGGTCAAAGCATTCAGCATGATTTCGATGACGGCTCCGGCTCGTGCATTTGGGATATGAAGGCCGTTTTTGCAGATGGTTCAGAAACCGTTTGGAACCAAGTCAATGTATGTATCGAAAGTGTATGGTCGGTAAGCCCTCCGGCGCCTGTTCAGAACCGAGTGATGACCATCGAAAATGCCTCTTCTGACACACTGACAGAGTTTTATGCGTCTAGCGAAACCCAAACTTCTTGGGGTCGCGATTGGTTGGGCAGAAATGTCATTTATAGTGGCCAAAACACTCAGTTCGACTTTGATGACGGCTCCGGCTCGTGTATTTGGGATATGAAGGCTATTTTTGGCGATGGGTCGGAAACCGTTTGGAACCAAGTTAATGTTTGTGTCGAAAGCGTTTGGTCCGTGACCCCTCCGGCTCCCGTTCAAAATCGCTGGATGACCATCGAAAATGCGTCTAACACTGCGCTGACCGAACTTTATGCGGCCAACGCAACCCTAACCACTTGGGGTAATGATTGGTTGGGCAGCGGTGTCATTTATGGCGGCCAAAGCATTCAGTTGGACTTCGATGACGGCTCTGGCCATTGTACAATGGATATGAGAGCTGTTTTTGCAGATGGATCAGAAACCGTTTGGAACCAAGTCAATGTGTGTGTCGAAAGTGCGTGGTCTGTTAGCCCGCCTGCGCCCCAAGTTGACAACCGCTGGATGACCATCGAAAATGTCTCTGGTATTACGCTGACCGAGTTTTACGCCTCTTCTGAGGCCCAATCCTCTTGGGGTCGCGATTGGTTGGGCAGCGGTGTCATCTATAATGGTCAAAACGCTGATTTCGACTTCGATGATGGCTCCGGCTCGTGCATTTGGGATATGAAGGCCATTTTTGCAGACGGTTCTGACGCCATTTGGAACCAGGTCAATGTATGTGTTGAGGGCATTTGGAGCATTCGCTAAAGCGCGATAGCTAGATTTGTTATAAAAATTTCGCAAGCTTGAATGTTCGACATTTCCATGTGTTGATATATCCAAGCTTGCGAATGTTTTTAATGACGATGTGTCGTTTGACAGAGATGATCTTGTTTGCACCGCGAGTTCCATCGGAGAGTGCAAATAGCCTTGGTCTGAGGCTGATGACATTGACTATGTCGATGGTCAGTCGGCACCTAAGCGTCCAACAAAAGAAGATATATCTTGCCAGCCAGCACCGTGCTAGCCTTCGAGCCTGGCAACCAATTCCGGTAGGCTGGTAAAAACCGACTTAAGGAATTGTAACTATGAATTTCATAACCCTCGCTAAACCCATGTGCAAAATGGCCGTTACGGCATTTGTGTTCTATTTCTCCGCAGCCTTAAGCGCCAATGCAACCTGTATAGACCCCGCAGGACCGGGGGTAGATTGGAGCGGTTGCGACCTGTACGACACGCTCCTGGACGACGCGAACCTGACCGGCGCGGACCTGACCTACGCGACCCTGTTCAACGCGGACCTACGCGGCGCGTACCTGTCCGCCGCGAACCTGAACGACGCGACCCTGACCGACGCGATCCTGATGCGCACGATTTTGGAACATGCAACGGCGTGCAATACAACAGCGCCAGACGGCAGTTTGATCAACCGCGACTGTTGATGCATTGACTGGCTCTTAAGCATCCAAAAAAGGGAGGAAATATGCGACTTTCAAAGCATCTCATGCGCGTGATCGTACCACTGGCCGTAACCGCCCCGCTCGCCGCATTTGCTGCCGACGATACCATCTGGAACTGCCAAAACCTCGACTTTGAGATCAGTTGCATCGACGGCGCATGTGCGGCAACCGACGCACATACACCAATGGACATTCAGGTAAGCCACGACGAAATAAGCTGGTGTGCCTACTCAGGCTGCTGGACTGGCGCGACAAGTGCCACAGTGGCCTCGGGGCGCTTCCAAACATACCATGGGCTTGCCTTAGAAAATGCTGTTGATCCGTCCTATATTGTTGATGTTGCCATCATGATCGACACTGTATCGCACGCCGCGAGTATTATGGCCGCCGACCTGTTTACGATACCCGCTATCTGCACGCCCGAGGGATAATTATGACCGGTGCGAAGATGCCGTGAACTCTTGAAATGGTCTCTAAATCGCATCCTTTTGAGAGATGCAATTTAGATTGAGCTGCATTGATCGACCAAAGTCGTGCCATCACATTCGGCATGCGCCGGAATGATCAGGCGGGCCATCCATGCGTGGGAATGTAAAATTAGTGCCATCGCCAAAACCAACTGTAAAGCCGCCATTTGCCCAGCTCCAGGTTCCATACCCATGATGCTGGCTTGACGCTGAACAATCTGAATTCAGTAACAGGACTTCCTGCTCTATATATGTCTCATAGGTCACCGGGTTGGTGGCCATTGGAACGGTAATTTTGAACTGGTCCGATGAGGTTAAAACCGTATAAGAATCAATAACTTCCAAAGTAAAATCTGCGCCAAATTCATCGGTCACGGTCCAAACATTTTGATCTGGTACGTCATCGTGGGGGACAGCGTTTTTATCTACGCTGGCTTGGTTGATGATGAAATATGCTTCATTAAATAGCCAAAGGCTTTGGCTTCCATCACAGGATTCCAGAATAACATTGAATCCATGATCGTAATTGTCGGTCAGGCCGGTATTGGTCCATGTTACTTGGCCATGCACCTGATGATACTCGCCATTTTCATCCTGCACTTGCTTGCCACACTGCGGCCAATTGCCAACATCGGGAGATTGGGTGCTGACCCAATAGCCAAAAAATGGCGGATTTTGGGTCAGGATCGGATTGTTGGGATCGAGCGTCACATAAATGCCGTCGGGATCAACAAAGAGCTTTAAATGCTCTCCGCGCATTTCGAGCACCGCCATCTCTTGCCCATTGGGCAAATAGGCGTCACCAATAATTTCGATATCATCAATATAATAGCCAGCGTCGTTAAACATCTGATAGACGCCATCGGCATGGACCGCAAAAGCACACAAGGTTGAGACAGCGAGGCTGGCGGTTACTGTTTTGACTTTTGAAATCATTATGTAACTCCAATAAATTGATTGAAGTTAAAGGGTTGCACTGTCGGGCGAATGAGTCAATTCATTCCGGCATCGGGTCGGCACTGGCTTGCTGATCAACTATAAATACTATCACATAATCGGCCTATGATCGACGCCTTTCAAACGGCCCTCCAAAAGCGATTTCACGGCTCAAAATACAGCTCGATACGAGAAGGGGTTTGCTAGGCACTTTCCCAACAGCAAGCCCTATTTGCTTGCGTCGATCAGTATTTGATTGCAACTGTGCCACTGCTGGACGGTTATCCTTTTGGTCTCACCGGGACGTGTGCACATCCAAAGGTTACCACCGATTGATGTAGCATAGTTATTGACGCCGCCTCCGTGAAGAGCAGCAAAAAACCGATCTTCAGGATCATTGTTTAAAGCTTCAATTTCCTCTATGGGCAATAGATTGAGGTCACAAAACGTGAGCATTTGAGCATGATCAGGCATCGCTATCGTGCGCAATGAACCGTCACACGTTGTTGGGTTAACAACAGCCGCCGTAAAACAAGGACAGGCTGCTTGGGCTGCGGCAGCCCCGCTCAGCGATACCGCGAGCGGCAGCGACAGGATGCAGGCGGTGAGGAACGAGTTAATTTTCACGGTGGTCTCTTTCGGTTAAGGGCAAACATCCAACGTGGTGATCGCGCCAGACTGGCTATTATCGCAAAGTGCAGCGCGGCTTATGAGTATATCCTAAGATGATGGTTTGGCGAGCGTCAAACGAAACGTGATGATCCGGCGGGTTCGCCTAGGCTTCTAACAAGAAAATTGCATGGAATGTCAGCCAAGAAATTTTCAAGACATGTATGAAATTCCATGTTACCAATTTGAAGTCGTATTAATGATTAAAGGAATGCTTTATGCGGTTTTCGTTTGCAAGGCGGTTCGCCAGCTTGATTGTGCTCGCATTTATCGGCATGGGAACAGCCTCCCATGCTCAACAAGCCAATGATAGGTTTGCCGCAGAAGCGTTTCTGATGGCGGGGTCATTTTGCCCAGGTGGTCACAATGACTATACGTTTCCGGCAAGGGGACATCTCCTCCCCATTAACAATTCTTATCCCCAACTGTATTCAAAGTTGGGAATAGCATACGGCGGTGATGGTTATACACTTTTTGCACTGCCAGTGCTTGACGCCGAATACCATCATTTGCTGGGACTTGGGGTTTACTCTGACGCTCCGGTTTGGTGCATTAACGCTTATGGAGCTGATGTTTCCCAAGCAAGCGCTTCTAGCACGCGCGCCGCCAACCTAATACTGGCCCTGCCGGATGCCATCAGCGAATGCCCTGCTGGCTATCAACTGCGCAACGATGTTGAGCTGCGCCGCTTTCAGGAGGTCGACCCTTGGGGAACGTGGAAATTGCCACTTCGCTGGTGTGAAGCAAAGTCCAACACGGGGTCAGATAACTACGCCCAATACACTGGTGAACTCATACTGGTGAATGGTTCAACCTGCCCATCTGGGTTCCAAAAGGCGGATGGAAGCGAGGGAAGCATCGTCAGTGTTGCCAGCAACGATGCGTTGTTTTCAATTATCGGCACTACTTACGGTGGAAACGGGCGGAATCATTTTGCGTTGCCAGATATGAACGAGATATTCGAAGGCGTGCCGGGAACGGTCTGGTGCATTAACATGTCAGGATTGTACCCCTCGCGGTGATCGCGACCGTCTGCGTAAAAAAGGACTTATATAAATGACCATTAAACTGAGTGTCGCTTTGCTTATCGGTGCAATCGCATCATCTTCAACAGCCAACGCCCAATCCGAAGAGGGATCATATTATAACCAACCGCTTGAGGGCGTTTACTCGCAGGATTGGTGGGTTGAAAACGTCTACTACAACGCCCACCGGTTTTATTCGGTTGATATCAAAGGCGACGGAAAGCTCGGTGAATTCTCTGGTAATCTGGCCATTCATTGCGGCCCGCCTGTAACATGGGAATGGGGGCCAATCGAGGAAGATCTATGGCTAGACGAGCAGTCTGTCCCTGAAGAAGCACTTATCCTTTTAACCGCTTACGTTTGCCGTGACATCTAGCTAGCGAGTGGCGTGCCAGCCACCCCATCACTTGCCCGAAGCGTGTAATAGCGCCGATGGTATCGTCAGAAACTGAAATTAACTTGCCAAGTGTGAGTTTGTCCTCGATAGTTTTTAGGGACATTCAGGTCATTCCCTGCACGTCATTGAGGCCTCAGAAATTTTCTGCGGTATAGTATTTTTCACACGCGAATGTGGTTCACCATGTTGGCGTAACATTGAGGTTCAATTAATGAATAAATTCCTTTCCATGCTCACAATCGGCACACTCATTTCGGTTAGCTCCGCGGCCTATGCAGCATGCCCTGACCCCGCCAACCGCTCTGCGCATTACACAGTGCTCCAGCGGGCATACGACCTTTCAAACGGTGCTAAGAGCTTTGCCGCTGATATCGGTGGCTCCACGTCTTGGAACGACTGCGGCATTCCAGGCGAAGGGTTTTTTCCAAGCCAACCTTCCGTCCGCCTTGATCTTAGTGCCGCTGAGGGAAAGCAACTTACGATTGAGGTGGTCAGGGGCTGTGCAAGGACGTATATGTACGTCCAAGCCGGTGAATATACAGATTGGGTAAGCGGTAGCCCCGCCACAGAAAACGTTTCGCTCACTATTCCGCGTGCGAATATCGGCAATGATCAGACTGTCTTGATCTATTTGAGTTCAAGTATTGCGGGGGAAGTTTGTCAGGGAGCGATTAGTTTCGAGACCGCACGTGGGTGATTTGTGGCCAGGACGGCCACATCCGAAGAAGCCTCGCCCAAGGTTTGTGAGACTGCCTTAGCCAATAATTTGGTGTGGCAGCTCAAACCTCGCTAATTTATTAGCAGCAGGTCGGGGAAACGGGCGGGTCAGTATTTGGTAGATGCCACTCAAATCCGAGCTACATTCGCCGCGCGCAATGTAGCTCGGAGACCCAAACGCATTCCGTGTTGAAAATACCGGTTAAGAACCTTAGGCCTCTGTTAGGCAAGCGCCCCTCAAGCCAAAACTGCAAAAAGTCTTCTCAATGAGCCGGACATTTTTGAACTGGCGGCAAAAAGGGGGGCAACGGAATACACCCTTAGCAAACACCCCTTTTATTTAATTCAATACGACTGAGGTTCGTAGAGCTTCAGCGACCTCACTGCACCAGGAAAATCATCCCCTAAACAAACGGTACTAGCGTCCCCTGGGAACTGGAACCGGTGCGTGAAACGGGTGCCCACATAGCGGACGTATTCGATTTCATTGAAGCAAACATCATCATTACCATCCAACGCTATTATCATCTGGTAGACCTCCCTGATGTCTTCGCCCATGTCTGCGATGCTGAAGTTTGTGCAGTGGTAAGTGCCACGTTTGAAAGTGCCCAAGGACACCTTGTTCGTCCAAGTCGCCCCACCCCCCCAGAATTGGACCGAAACAGTATCGCCGGATCCGAAATCGACTTCGTCGGGGACCGTGGCGCAAATAGTATATCTGACTTCATCCGCTGCCGCCTGGCTGGGCGCGAAAGTCATCAATGCAAACAGCGCAGCCGTTAAAGCAACGGCAGATTTTTTGAACATAGGGCTAAACATACAAGAACTCCATTGGTTAAACGCACAGAATTTTCACTAGCACTTGATTGCCGTTTTGTCGAGCTGGGGGCTGGTTGCAAAAAAAGGCTTGGCTAAACGCGTCAATCGCCTCGGGCGAAATTTGTTGTGGTTTGAACTGGCCGCACATGCTAACGCTTTGCAAATATTGCAGTAACGGTCGGGCGGTTGAAACCGTAGAAATGGGGACAAGATGGAAGATCTACCGATTTGGGTGATGCTTGTCATATTTGTGATGTTTGTGCTTGTGCCTTTATTCCTGCTTTGGGCAGGTGTGACCGTGATTAAAAGCGCCTTGAAGTTCAACAAGGGCGCTGAGCGTGTTTTGGGAACCATCGTTTCTGTCAGAAAAACCTACATATCGGGCACGGGTGATACGGATGGCGGATACACCTACTTCCCCACCTATCAATATGAAGGCTTGGACGGGGTGAAATATCAGGGAGAGACAGCAGCGAGTTCGTCCAGATGGAACTATCCGATCGGGCGGCAGGATGAGGTCATGGCTAACCCAAATGATCGAACGGCTGTCCGCTATCCGGGGCCGGGGCATTTCATTATGGGCGTTGCCCTGTTGGCATTTGCCGCTGTCTTTTTCGGGGGCGGCGTTTATGTGGTAATTTCGGCTACTTTCGGTGTGTAACACCATGCCCGAAACGCTATAGCTTTCCCAGAACCTAACACAGCAACCTACAACTTAGAGCCATCCATAAAGCTCAACACTCTGATAGCCGCCTTCGCTCTTTCCCTCACCACCGCTCGGTCAGCCATGGCAGCTTGTTCCGATCCCGCAGGACCCGGTGTTGATTGGAGCGGGTGCGACAAGTCCGACATGGACCTGGGGGAAGTTAATCTGAGTGGCGCGAACTTGACGGATGCGAACCTGAGCTACTCGAAACTGTGGGACGCGAACCTGACCCAAGCGAACCTGACCAAAGCGGACCTGACTGGCGCAGACTTGAGCGGCGCAGACCTGTCACGCGCGACGCTGACCAATGCAGGCCTGAGTCTCGCGGTCCTAAATTTCGCGAATCTGACACATACGATCATGTCCGGTGTGGTCTTAAAATCCGCAAACCTGATAGAAGCGGACCTGACCCAAGCGAACCTGTCGAACGCGACCTGGACAGATGGCAGATCATGCGCGGAATATTCTATGGAAACCTGCAACTAACACACAAAGCAAACCAGCGCGGAACGCCTCAGGGATCGATGTATGTTCTCAGGCGTCCCGCTCGCGTCGCTTGATGGCTCGCTTTGTCACGCCTATCCCACAACGGGCGATCCGGTGACCTTGCGCGCGCCAGTGCCCGCGTGCCTCAGACATGCGCGGTGCAAAGCAACAATCTTTGCCATGTAGGCGGCAGTCCCTATTGACAGGCCTGACGGAAATATCCGATCTTCGCACTCTCAATACTCAACCCAAGGAGCCCCCCATGAAACCCACTGCTCTACTCGCCGCCGTAGCACTTTCCCTCACCACCGCCCTGCCAGCAATGGCAGCCTGTTCCGAATATCCAAGACCCGGCGTTGATTGGAGCGGGTGCGACATGAGTATCTTTTTAGCGGAAAAGAGTTCAAATTACTTGGTCCGCGCGGACCTGAGCGGTGCGGACCTGACCGGCACGTTCCTGACCGGCCTGGACCTGACGGGCGCAGTCCTGACTGGCGCGGACCTGACCGACGCGGACCTAACCAAAGCGGACCTGACGGACGCGGACCTGACGGACGCGGTCCTGACCCGTACGGACCTGACCGGCGCGGACCTGCATGACGTGGACCTGACCCGCGCGGTCCTGACCGACGCGAACATGACCGACGTAAAAATGCGCCGTGCGAACATGACCGACGCGGACCTGACTGGTGCAAACCTGACGAGCGCGAGCCTGTCGGAAGCGATCCTGATCAAAACGAACCTGCACGGCGCCAACCTGTCCGGCTCAAACCTGCACCAATTGGACTTGACGAGCGCGGACTTGAGTGACGCAAACCTGTTCGGCGCGACTTGGATAAATGGGATAGTATGCGAACTAGGGTCTATCGGAACCTGCAACTGGTAGCCAAGCAAACTAGCGCGGAGCGCCTCAGGGATCGATGCATGGTCTCAGGCGTCCCGCTCGCGTCGGTTTGATGGCGACGCTTTGCGAAGTCTATCCCACAGCGGGCAATCCGGTGACTCCGAGATTGCCTGTGCCCGCGTGCCTCGAGACCGTGCAGCCCATGCAACCCCTGCGGTCATCAGAGGCCGGTCAAACTTGGCTTGATGGGGCAGCACACAAGCGGCCCGTGACACCTGCACCTCGGCGCATCCCGACGCAGGCTTTCTTCAAAACCATACTTTCCATTGGCCTGCCAACTCAGGAATGTCCGCTTCTGCCAATCTGATAACATTAATGTGCACCTGCAACGAACGGCAGCATTCCGCCCTTTGTGCCGATCAACACGAACGGCCTAATTACCTTTCAGCCCTGCAATCAACTCAATCTGCCTAGGCTCGGAAACTTTCAAGTAGTGCGAAACTGTCGTTGCAAAGTTTTTATGGCCCAGATTTCGCGACCAAGCCAATTGTTCTTCAACAGAAAGATTGAAGTCTGACATTAGTTGGCTGAGCGTACTTCGAAAACTATGCGAGGTGTATTCCGGCAACTGGACGTTGGCAAAGCTTTGCCTGATGATCATGTTGATTTTTGCTGAATTTGCATAGGGCTCACGGGAAACCTTTCTGAACACAAATTTACCGTTAATCAGCTCTCGCTCCGGTTTTGGGAAAAGCGCATCCTCAAGGCCAAAGAGCCGGTTTTGTATAAGATGGTTCACCCATGCTGTGAAACAAGCAAGATAGGCCGGATCAACAGGGAAAAATGCGGTCATAAATACTTTGCTGTTTTTGGTATCAACTTCGCGGCCATCCTGAAACACAGTCCCATCAATCAAATTGATATGTTTAAGCTTCAGCGTGGCCGTCGCACTTACACGAGCGGCTGTTAGCATTTGAAAAGCAAATATCGCCTTGTCGCGGTGTTGCAGCTCTGTTGCCTCCGGCATCGCCTGAAACGCATGATAGGCGGCCTTGATGCTGGGGATCGGTTTTGGGCGCGGAGTATGTGCTGCTCGCGCGTCCTTAGCGTTATTGTTGAAATATTCAGCATTGCCGTGGCTCAGAACCTTTTTGAACCCTTGTTGCCATGCAAGCCATTGGAAAAACCCTTTCACCATGCGCAACGTCGCGTCAATTGTGGTCAGGCTTAATGGCTTACCAGTGATTGGATTTTTGGCGCGGGCAAGCGTGCTCTTAAACTGGCGGGCTTGATCAATGTGAAAGCTTCTGAACGGTTTGTATTTGGTGCTTTCTTCAAACTTCACAAGCGCCGCTGTGATCTTGTCCAGCGTCTTGTGGTCTCTGCCTTTCGTCTCTTTGATGAAATCAATATGTTTGCGCTTCAATCGCTCGTTTTGGGCATTAAAATTCCGCATGTCTACGCGTCCTTTCTGAATGTATCATTTAAGAGGGGGCTGAATGGTTCGTTTAGTCTCATTCACTGCCTCTAACCACGATATTCAAATGTTGGTGAAGTTCGGGAAGTTGATTGGTGCTAACATTGCGAAAACACTCTTGCCCGCACTCGCAACACAGGGCGCTCAGCCGCCCGCCAAGCGGGTTTTGCGGCGCGTAATCCGCCAACATGCCAAGAGGGGCGCGGCGTCTTTTGCAGCTCAAGCAAAGAAGCTCATACAGTTTCATTGGGCGCTTGGCTTTAACGCGTTGCGCTTTGAGAAACTCGGTTGCAGCTTCACCCAAAATATATGTTGGGCGTTGGGCATCAATCGCCACCATTCCAAGCTTGAGCCAGCGTCTAACGGTCTGCTCGGTGACACCCGTTTCCTCGGCTAGCTCTGCAACCGTATAGGCTTGGTTTTTCTTGATGCGGCGTATGCTGTATCGCTTGGCCATTAAGCGTTACCGCTACCTATTTTCACCTTACTGGCCTCTGCCCACGCATTTAAATCAGCGCCATGATAGACGATTTTGCGACCCAAGCGATAGAAACTAGGCGAGCGCTTGAAATGCCGCATCTGCGCTTGCTTGGACGTGCTACCCAAGAGGGCGATAATTTCAGGGTCGGCGGGTTGGTAATGGCGGGTTTCGTCAAAGAGGTTTGTCATCATTTTAACCTTTATTGGGTTTCAAGTAATGACTTCGTATTATGGATATATTCATTCATTTAGGAACACCAAAATATTAGGCTAAAGCTATCTACAAAAGGATATACCGCTTAAGCCTCAAGCTGATTTTCACAAGGCTTAAGCCTTATTCAGGATAGCTTCAGTAATCTGGACAATTTCACCAGAAGCGGAAAAATCTTCAATTCTTTCCTTGAACCAGTTCAATGTCAGAAGTTCACCTGATCTAAATTCAAATTCAGATCCGTTATCTCTTTTCGCTATGTCACGTATTGTCTGCGCTTTAATTTCTGTTGGCGCATAGGCGAAAGCCAGGCCCCTCTCTGATACAGCTTTTTCAATCAGGATTTTACACGATTTTCGCAGTTCAAGAGCCTTATTTCGAGTTTTCATTGCCCCTGTTTTGCGACCACTTTGTTGAGCTAATAAGCCCTCAACCCTTGCATAATACTCCGAAGCGGCTTCGCCATGTTTTTCAAGCCACCAATTATCACGAAACAGGAATCCAACCTTCAACGCGTATTCCACCAATTTGTCTTTTGTTGCTAAAATAGCCGATGTTGCTTCCAGTTGTGTTTGCCCACACTTTTCGATGTCGCTACGCGATGGGGGGGGTGTCCCGTCTCTAGCAAATCGAGCAATCATTATTTCTCCTGAGAGACCCACTATTTCGCCACATTGATCGTAAATTTTGTCTACAAATTCAGCTTGAAACTTGTTCATTCTATATAGTGCAGACTCAATCCGTGCTGAATGCCAGTGCTCTTGCATCGAAGTGCCGTTCCAAAAAGGAGGTTCATTTAGAAAGCTAAATATACTGGAAAGCTTTTGAATGGCTTCATCTTCATCAAATTCTCCATTAGAAAGGCGCTCAAGCAGCCCAGCCAATGATATGGCCAATCCCTCTCCATCGACTTCAGATTTGACCCAATCTTGAGAATGTTGTCGGAATTCTTCCCTTGCAGGCTTTGTAATTTCATCAATTTCCTTAAGGCTAGGAGTATAATTAGAATCTTCGTAGTCACTCAAAAATGTATTCTGAAAAATTGATTCGAGTAGTTCACTTGAATCCTCAATATTTGCAAAAAACGCCTCTGCGAAAACAAGAGAGTTTGTTTTCTCTGGCTCTTTAAAATCCAGCAAACCTTTCTTTTGGGCGTCATCCAATTCCAACCACCTTCCCGCTTTTCTCATTCACAAAACGCGACCAGCGATCCATCAACACCCGCCGCTGTTCCAGCAGATCCGACCGTGCATAGGCTCGCTCGCTGTCTGTCCCTACAGTATGGGATAAGCTAATTTCTGCCACCTCACGGGGAGCTCTGGCCACCTCTGAGGCCCAGTCTCGGAAAGTGGAGCGGAAGCCATGAACCGTAACGCCCTCAATCTTCATGCGGCGTAAAAGCATCAACATCGACATATTCGAAAGCGGCTTGTGGCGCTTCTGACCTTCAAAAACATATTTGCTTTGCATGGCTTTCAGCGGCTCAATAATATCGAGCATTTCCGGCGCAAGCGGAACCCGATGTATCGTGTCGGGTTTCATACGTTCCTCGGGAACCGTCCAGACATTCTCGACAAAATCAAACTCTTCCCATTTTGCCCCAAGCACTTCGTTTGTCCGGCTGCCCGTCAAGCACGTAAACATCAGGGCTTTCGCTGACATTGCGTTGCGGCTGGATAGGTCTTGCCAAAAAGCCGGAATATCCTGCCACGGCATTGCCTTATGGTGTTTTACTTTAACTTTAACCTTGGGAAGCACTTGCCCATCTTTAATGGCGGTGACAGGATTTTCGCCCGAGCGGAACCCTTTTGACTTCGCGACATCCAAAACTATTTTTATACGTTGAGACCTCAGCATAAGGCCCACTTTTGATGCAGACTGTATCGCGTCAGGCGGTTATTTCCATCTAAATCAGATATGTGCAGTTTTTTACGGTTGGATATGGATAATTTGGCGTGGTTCATTGCCCCATTTCTGGGTTTTGGCCACACTTATCCGGCACAGGTCGTGTCTGGTAATCCGTAGAGGGTCAAGAACTTGGCCCCTTTGCGAAGGTTATGGGCGATGGCAGTAATGCCGTAGGCGGTCATATTCTTGGCCAACCCTATAAATCGTGTTCGGGCGAGGCCATAACGGCTTTTGTATGTGGCAAAGGGGCGTTCACCACCAGCACGGATAACGGCGATCTCGTCATTGCGTCTACTGTCCTCCGCCGACAGAGGGTTGTTGCGGTAGCCTTTACGTTGCACCTGATCTGCTATGCCAAAACGTTCCAGTTTGTCGCGGGTCTCTTTTGAGCTGTAGGCCG
>Ga0209345_10004384_pt1 | contig 13701 bp, 10 predicted proteins | sample Cruoilmetagenom7_FD_187294 | JGI IMG/M metagenome (GOLD analysis project Ga0209345, IMG submission 187294) | Oil polluted marine microbial communities from Coal Oil Point, Santa Barbara, California, USA - Sample 7 (SPAdes) (version 2) | ecosystem: Environmental > Aquatic > Marine > Oil seeps ...
GCATTCTCGATATTCGATGCAATTTCACCTTGCCCAATATGCACAAGCATCATAATCGCTCCATTTAAAAGGCCGGAAGGATTTGCAATATTTTTGCCTGCAATATCTGGTGCCGAGCCATGAATCGCCTCAAACATGGCGTAACTCGTGCCAATATTTGCAGAGCCTGCCAAACCTACAGAACCTGAAATTTCAGCAGTTATATCTGAAATAATGTCACCAAACAGATTTGAAGTAACAACAACATCAAAAATCTCAGGCCTGGTGGCGATTCTTGCAGTACCAATATCAACTATATAATGCTCATTTTCTATTTGTGGATATTCTTTGGCAATCTCATCAAAAACCTGATGAAAAATACCGTCAGAAAATTTCATGATGTTGTCTTTACTAAAGCAGGTGACCTTCTTTCTGTTATTTTTAACCGCATATTCAAATGCGTATCTAACTATTTTTTCACAGCCGGTACGGCTAATTAGCTTCATTGATTCGCGCATATTTCTGGTATGTCTGTATTCTATACCAGCATATAAATCTTCCTCATTCTCACGCACAATCACAACATCCAACTGCGGATGCAGGGTCGCAACAAATGGATGATAAGAAATAGACGGACGCACATTGGCGTATAAACCCAATGCCTTGCGCAAAGTAACATTCAGGCTCTTATAACCACCTCCCTGAGGCGTAGTAACGGGTGCTTTTAAAAGCACCCTGGTACGCTCCAATGACTCCCACGTATCGCTGGCAATTCCGGAGGTGTAATTCTTTTTATAGAGCTTCTGGCCAATCTCGATCATCTCTACCCGGATATTGGCCTCAGCTTTTTTCAGGATGTGCATCACCGCATCCATTATCTCAGGGCCAATCCCATCACCATACGCAACTGTAATTGGGATTGTATCAGACATTCGAAAATCCTCGCTCATAGTCTATATCAAAATAGTAATGATATCACGAACTCTCAATAGCAATGCCTAATTTTCCTGGAATTAAAGTAATTTTTTATTCGCCTGCTGTTTTTAGCACTTTCTTATAATCTACATCTAGCATCTTAACACCATATATCCATATTAAGCATACAACCATGAAGACTACCATCAAAAAACCTGCTATATCTTCATGATGAGCTGCTGGAAAGATGGTAAATGTCACCATCTGTACAGATGCACCGATTGATTTACCAAGCTTGGCTCCCAGTACATCAACAGCTGCCTTGCCCTTTGTTTTCATCTCTTTGTCCAAAGGAATGTAGACCATCTCTTTTGTCGCATCAAAGAGGGAATATTTCACCCCTTTACCTAACACATTTTGTAAACCGCCCATAAAGACAACAATTACTAATGGTGATAAATGCACAAAACTTACAAAAATTACATCTAAATGCTTTTCTAACACAACAAAAGAAAAAAACATGCTCCCGGCCAATAATGTAATCACAGGCGTCAGCACTGCTCCCCAAAACCAGCCCGCATTACGCACAATAATACTACCGATAAATATGAAGATCAGCGTTGCAATACCGGTCCAATACAACACATGTCCCATATAAGCCATAAAGTCTTTGGTTTCCGGATATAAAGCCTTAGTACGCGACATCCATAGCCCTTCAATAAGATTGATCGAGGTGCTATAAGAAATCATCAATATGCAGATAACTGCCAGATATTTGGAAGTAAAAACCATCCTAGCACTATCTTTTAAAGACAGCTTTAAAATATCAGTACGTTTATTCTTAAATTTTATCCCTTTCAAACTCTCTATATTTTTTACTTCAACAAAACGGTGCAGTGCCAAACAAATCACCCCTGATAACATCATCAGAATTGTCATGGACTTCAAAACAATTTCCGAACTATCACTAATATTGGAAAATAAAGGCAATAAGAAATGCTCACTCTGAGTAAAATAAACTATAAGACTACCTGAAATAAGCAAATTCATCTGACCAAACAAACCGAAAAATACATAGAATCTTTTTGCCTCCTCTGTCTTGGTAATCTTATTAGCTAACTGCCAGAAGAATAAGAAAAATACAATTACCGGCCATAATTCACCCATAATATAGAACAACACAAAACTCCACTTACCCCACATCACTATGAACCATTTTAAATGCGGCAACAGCTCAATATAGTGTTCAACGATTGCAGGGTCAGGATGAAACCATTCTTTATTTGGATAAATAACAAAAGCAAAAAAAGCAAAAAATCCCAGAAAAATCAATACAATCAAACGGAATACCTGCTCGGTGGTCATAATATTGCAAAGGCGGGTATAAATTATGACGAACATCACACCCATGGGCATCTCGCCCCATAGCTTAATAAAGCTCAAAACTTCAGTGCCGATCATGGTGACTACAAAACCATCCTTAATGCTACGCACCAGGTTCTGATTAAGCAATATAAACAACATCAAAAAAGCCATGGGTAGAAATTTTGTCAACTCGTATGACCTGATCGGCCACAACGTATATCTTACCCTGCTATGTCTCATTCTGCTAAACAAACCAATAGAATTAGAAAGTTCGCTCATCAGCACTATCTCTCGAATTTAATTTACTGATCAGTAAGCTAGAACAATAGAATAACTGTGTCAACGTGACTTTATATAAAAAATATTTCAATATTTTACTTAAAGAAAAAACTTCATTTACCCACCATATTTTCAGGTACGACAAATTTGTCAAAATCCTCAGATGAAATTATATCAAGAGCCAAGGCCGCCTCCTTTAAAGTAGTTCCGTCAGTAAAGGCTTTCTTGGCAATTTTAGCTGCATTATCATAACCAATATGCGGATTCAGAGCCGTCACGAGCATCAATGACTCATCACGTAGCATTTTAATTCGTTCAATATTTGGTTCGATTCCATCAATACAGTGATCAACCAAACTCACCATCGCATCGCTGAGCAGATTGACAGAGTGAATTACATTCTGAATTATCAGAGGTTTGAACACGTTAAGCTCAAGATGACCATTCAAGCCCCCTACAGTTACAGCTACATGGTTGCCCATCACTTGAGCTGCTGCCATAGTCATCGCTTCACACTGAGTCGGATTGACCTTACCGGGCATAATTGATGATCCGGGCTCATTGGCTGGTAAACTAAGTTCACCAAAACCACATCTTGGACCAGAGCCTAGCAATCTAATATCGTTTGCAATCTTCATCATACTAACTGCCAGAGTATTTAATGTGCCTGAAAATTCGACCAATGTATCATTACAGGCCAGTGCTTCAAATTTATTCGGCGCAGTCTTAAACTTATAACCGGTAAAACTTGATACTTCTTCTGCAAATTTTTCAGCAAACCCAGACATGCAGTTGATACCGGTTCCAACTGCCGTTCCCCCTTGCGCCAGGAAATACACTCTCTCAAGAGACTGCTCGACTCTTTCAAGGCTATATTTGATCTGATGCGCATATCCAGAAAATTCCTGGCCCAACGTTATTGGAGTTGCATCCTGTAAATGCGTCCTGCCAATCTTTACAATAGCTTGCCATTCTTGTGATTTATGCTCCAAACTCTTATGCATCTTTTTTAAAGCTGGAATCAGCTTTTCCTGAACCTGCAAAATAGTCGCAATATGCATAGCTGTTGGAAAGACATCATTGGAAGACTGTCCCATATTGACATGATCATTGGGGTGTACGGGTGACTTACCGCCTTTTTTACCGGTTAATTTTTCGTTTGCGATACTAGCTAGCACCTCATTCATATTCATATTTGACTGAGTTCCCGAACCTGTCTGCCATACGACCAAAGGAAAATTATCATCAAACTCTCCACCAAGCACCCTGTCAGCTGATTCTACTATAACATCTGCGATTGGCTTACCCAGCACCCCAAAACCTGCATGAACCTTAGCTGCGGATCGTTTGAGAATGGCTAAAGCCCTGATAACTTCCTTAGGCATTTTTTGCTCAGCTATCTTAAAATTATTGATCGAACGCTGCGTCTGTGCACCCCAATAATATTGATCTTCAACCTTAATCTCGCCTATGGAATCTGTTTCAACTCTATACCCAGCCATAACTTTATCCTTTATGATTTTTTCACTAGCTTATATTCTATAGACCCGGATTTTTTGTCTACTAATACTATGTATCCCTTCTTTGCACATAACTTATTAACATAATGCTCTCGGCAATTTCTTACATTTATAGGCTTTTTCTTCTCACCTTTTAGCACTTCTATGTACTCATCTTTTAATTGTAAGTTATCTCCACTACCAAGCAATTTAACAGGGCTATTTTGATCTTTACTAATATGAAGATTAACATGACCATTTAGACTAATATTCTCAGAAACTATAGCCACCAGACAAATTACCGCCTTCGCAAGCTGCGATTCAAGATAAATTAATCCCTCTTCAAAACTTAGCTTCAACTTAACGTCAGTGTTGTTAAAAAAATCAGTAAGTAGCTTGGTCATGCTAATTATGCTCATATCAGTTTCTCCGCTAGAAAGCCCGTAAGCACTACGAAAAAACTTGATCCTGTTTACCAGATTACCCGACTCTTCCAATACCAGCTCTTTAGCCTTTTTACCTATAGCTTTGTTATGATTTCCAAGTAAATCAATACAACTATCAATAGCACCGATAGAGCCAGCCAAATCATGGCACAATCTAGCACTCATAGCTTGAGATAATTCAACAGTTTTAGGCATTAATTCCCTCCTTTGAGTATGAAATTTATATATGAATTTGCTTCCCGTAAGCCTGCAAGACAGATTCGTGCATCATTTCTGACAAGGTCGGATGCGGGAATATGGTATTCATCAGATCCAGTTCCGTACCTTCCATTTCTTTTGCTATAACATAACCCTGGATAAGCTCAGTAACATCAGCACCAATCATATGCGCTCCCAGCATTTCGCCGGTTTTTGCGTCAAAAATTGTTTTAACCAAACCATCCCCATCACCTAAAATCAGAGCTTTAGCATTTGCATAGAATGGGAATCTACCGACTTTTATCTTATACCCGGCTGCTTTAGCTGCTTCTTCAGTCAGTCCCACACTAGCAATTTGCGGATTTGAATATGTGCATCCAGCTATATTGGTTTTAGTAATTTTATGTGGTTGCCCACCTGCAATAGCTTCAGCAGCAATGATACCCTCATGGCTAGCTTTGTGTGCAAGCCAAGGAGCTCCTGCAACATCTCCAATTGCATAAATTCCAGCTTCAGATGTCTGCATTAAGCCATTCGTTACAATGTGTCCACGATCGAGTTTTACCTTAGTTTTTTCAAGACCAATCTGTTCTGTATTTCCAATAATACCAACTGCCATCAACAGGATTTCAGTTTCTAGCGTTTGCTTTTTGCCTGCATGCTCGAATGTCAAATTAATGCCGTTAGTGCTTGCCTTTTGCGATTCAAGCTTCACTCCTGTCCTAAACTTAATACCCTTTACTTCAAAGGCTTTCTGAGCCATCGTGGATATTTCCTGATCTTCTGCCGGTAAAATTCTTTCAGCCGCTTCCAGAACCGTAACATCAACTCCAAGTGCATTATAAAAACAGGCGAACTCTATACCGATTGCTCCAGAACCAACTACTATCATTGATTTTGGCATGGTTTTGGGTACTAATGCCTCACGATATGTCCAGATATTTTTACCATTTGGTTCAAACCCGGCAAGTATGCGCGCCCTGGCACCAGTGGCAATAATAATCTTTTTTGCCTTTACTACTGTCTTTCCATCAACAGATATCTGGCTGGCTCCTCCCAGTTTAGCTACGCCTTCAATAACAGTTACTTTATTCTTCCGAAGCAAGCCCTCAATACCGCCAACCAGTTTTTTAGAAACATCTCGCGAGCGAGCCACAATTTTTTCTATATCAAACTCCACACCTTGTACAGAAACACCATATTCTTCAGAGTGCCTGATTTTTTGATATAATTCGGCAGATTTCAGCAAAGCCTTGGTTGGAATACACCCCCAATTCAGACAAATTCCACCTAGATGCTCTCTTTCAATTACCGCTGTTTTTTGCCCTAGCTGAGACGCTCTGATTGCTGCTACATAACCACCTGGTCCACCACCAATTACTACTACATCAAAATTTTCCATATATACTAAAACACCTAAATAAACATCAATATTGGAGATTCCATATATTTCTTAAACGCAGCAAGGAAAGTCGCTCCAACAGCTCCATCGACAACCCTATGATCACATGACAGATTCACATCCATCATTGTGCGTATTTCAATTTTATCATTCACAATCACAGCTCTTCTGCTACTCATTCCAACTGCTAAAATACAGCCTTGTGGTGGATTCACAATTGCGTTGAAGCTTTTAATACCGTACATACCAAGATTTGATATACTAAAACCTCCACCTTGAAATTCCTCAGGTTTCAGTGCATTCTCTCTGGCTCTTTTAGCCAGATCCTTCATTTCAGCAGAAATTGTAATAATTTCTTTTTGATCAGCATTGCAAATCACCGGGGTAATTAGACCACCATCAATTGCCACTGCAACTGAGATATCGACATTATTATACATCATAATCGCCTCTTCGCTCCAACTGGCATTCGCTTCCGGAACATCTTTTAAAGCTTTGGCGGCTGCCAAAATTACAAAGTCATTTACTGATAATTTTTTACTTTTATCATCACCAAAGCTAGCATTCAACTGCACGCGTGCTTCCAATGTTGCATCCATCATACACTCAATTGCAAGATAAAAATGCGGTACGGTAAGCTTTGATTCCAGCAAACGCCTGGCAATAATTTTACGCATATTATTATTTGGTAAAAGACGATATTCCTCAGAATGTCTTGCCACTCTACCCTCAAACCTGCTACCAGAAAGCACATCAGCCTTGATGATTCTACCATGTGGACCCGTGCCGGTAAGATTCGACAAGCTTACCCCTTCCATTGCAGCTACACGCCTTGCAAGCGGCGAAGCAAACACTCGCTCTCCAATACTCTTAACAGGAGCAGTCGGCACTTGCGCCGCAGACGCAGCAACCGAAGCTGGCGTAGTTTTCTTCTCCTCTGCCTTAGGTGCAGCTTTAGCCGGAGCTACGCTTGCAGACTCAGCAATAAAAGCATCAACGCTCGCAGCATCTTCACCCTCTTCAAGTAGCACCGCAATTAGCGAGTTAACCGGAACTTCCTGAGTCCCCTCAGATACAGTAATTTTTGCCAAAACTCCTTCATCAACTGCTTCCACTTCCATTGTTGCTTTATCAGTTTCAATTTCAGCGATCACATCGCCGGCAGAAATTTTATCCCCTTCTTTCTTAAACCATTTAGCAAGATTTCCATGCTCCATTGTTGGCGATAGTGCCGGCATTAATATTTTTATAGGCATCGTTTAACTCATCAATTTTTCAGTTACGTTTCTCTATAGCAAGCCCTTTTGGCTGCTTCAACTATTTCATCTGTAGTTGGTAATGACATCTTTTCCAGATTCTCAGCATAAGGCAGAGGTACTTCCTTGCCAGAGACAACTTCCACCGGTGCATCCAGATAATCAAAAGCTTCTCTCATCACAATTGCACTGATCGTAGCACCAATGCCGGAAAAAAACCAGCCTTCCTCAATGGTCACTAAGCGATTGGTTTTAATCACTGATTCAATGATTGCTGTCTCATCAAGCGGCTTTATGCTGCGAAGATCAATTACTTCGGCACTGATTCCTGTTTCTGCCAATATATTAGCAGCTTCAAGAGCTATCCCGACTTGCAAGGAAAATGCAAGAATTGTTACATCCTCACCCTCTCTGAGCAGCTTAGCTCTACCAATTTCAATCGGCTCAACAATGTCTGGTACTTCAAAAGATTGACCGTACATCATCTCATTTTCCAGAAAAATCACCGGATTATCATCTCTAATCGCACTGATCAACAAACCTTTGCTGTCTTCTGCGCTATATGGCGCAATCACCTTTAGCCCTGGAATATGTGCATAAATAGCTGCAAAATTCTGACTATGCTGCGCCCCCACCCTGGCTGCAGCACCATTGGGTCCGCGAAACACCATCGGACATCCCAGTTGACCACCTGACATATAGTTGGTCTTGGCAGCGGAATTGACTATTTGATCAAATGCCTGCATGGCAAAATTAAATGTCATAAACTCAATAACTGGACGCAGGCCTGCAAGTGCTGCGCCAACTCCAAGACCCGCAAAACCATGCTCGGTAATTGGGGTATCTATAACCCTAGCTGGGCCAAACTCCTCAAGCAGCCCTTGCGTTACTTTATATGCTCCCTGGTACTCTGCCACTTCTTCTCCCATAACAAAGACTTTTTCATCTCTCTGCATTTCTTCTCTCATTGCCTCAAGAAGTGCTTCTCTTACTGTTATTTCAGCCATCATAAGTCCTATTTATATATATCCGTATAAAGCTCGTCCTCGCTCGGAAGCGGCTCAGATGTAGCATATTCTGCAACTTCTGCTATTGTAGCTTTTACTTTTTGCTCAATTTCCTTTAGCTGATCTTCGCTGGCATAAGCATTTGTCAGAATCAAATCCTTGATCATTAATACCGGATCTCTCTGCTTATATTCTTCAACTTCCTCTTTCGAACGATAATTTGCCGGATCAGACATTGAGTGTCCACGGTAACGATAGGTCTTTACTTCAATAATCACCGGGCCATTACCGGCACGCACAAATTCTGTCGCCTGTATTGTCGCATTATACACCGCATCAACATCCATACCATCAGCCTGCACACCTGAAATCGCAAAGGACTGTCCCTTTTTGTACAGTTCAGTCATCGCAGTTGAGCGCACCAGCGAAGTACCCATGGAATATTCATTATTCTCAATAACATAAATCACTGGTAATTTCCACAAAGCAGCCATGTTAAATGCTTCGTAAACCTGCCCTTGGTTAACTGCACCATCACCCAGGAACGTAAAGCACACATTATCTGTACCATTATATTTTTCTGCAAAAGCCAGTCCTGTACCGATTGGCACTTGCGCCCCAACTATGCCATGTCCACCATAAAATTTACCGGCACTATTAAACATGTGCATCGAGCCACCTTTACCCTTGGAACACCCGGATGCTCTACCCGTTAGCTCTGCCATAACATATTTAGGATCAATACCAGACATAATGATATGTCCGTGATCACGATAGCTGGTGATTGTACTATCCCCATCTTGTTTTCCCATTTTAATACCGGCAATAACCGCCTCTTGCCCAATATATAGATGACAAAAACCTCCGATCAGACCCATACCATAAAACTGGCCGCATTTTTCTTCAAAGCGCCTGATTAATAGCATCTTCTCAAACGAATCTACATATTCTTCAGCTTTTAGTGTATATTTTCCTTGTTCAAACATATTTATATTAATGTTACTTGCAATAAAACTGGAACATAATATGCTGTGCAATTATTGTCAACATAGTCTTAAAATACTTGAACCAGTATATGTGTTTTTCCTGCTGTTGTCACAGTAATTACAAAGCATACGGCAAAATATTTAATAAAATGATATTTATTACTCAGATAATATTTTAACTATCTGTTTGCATTTTATAAAAAATTAATATACAATGGATGCTTAAAGTTCATGTTTAATATTTTTGTTCTGTATCACCCAACTATGACTTATATAAAACCACAACAAAAATTAGTCTCTTTCACAGATAACCCGACGGAGTTGGATAAAATTTCCGGCGACATGCAGGAAGGCTGGTCTATAATAAGTCTGGTAAGAAATGGAAGTTATTATGTAGGCATTATGGAACTTAATCCAAATTCCTTCTCACCAAACGAAAGTCTATTCATCCCTCCAAGAAAGAGAATCAAGATATCCAGTTAAAAAATTAATTATAACAAAATTGCAATCCATCAGGCGTATAAGCAAATTATGAGGGTAATGCAAGACTCTTTGTCAATAGCGAAGGAGTGTCAACGACTGTGGGCGTTCATTTAGCTTCATATATGGATTACCATACCCCTAAAGGAATTCGCAATGACGGGTTTTTGAATATTTTTTGACGAAGAAGCTTGCAAAAAAAATCTGTCAACGAATTATGTAACCTTTACAACACCGTTTTTTCCTCGAACTCCAGTAATACCTGTCCGCTAGATACGTTTTCCATTTCTGAAATTATAATCTTGGCAATTTTACCTGCACGCTCTGCGGTTATTATGTTTTCCATCTTCATTGCCGTTAAGGCCAATAATTCTTGCCCAGGTATCACTTTATCGCCAACGGCTACGTGAATTGCAACAATCTGGCCAGATAACGGCGCAAGTAGCTCTAGCTGATCCTCAAAATCATCTCTGATCGGCATTAGTGCTTCAAGCTCGGACATTCTCGGAGATCTGACGTAAGTATCTACAGTGATTCCAGAGTGCATTAGCTTATAACCTGTTCTAATTCTCTCCATTTTAACATTTACTTTCTGACCGCTAATAGTTGCAGCAATTAATGAACTACCTATATTCCAGTTGCTGCGAACATTAATGCGACTTGTGCCATATCTGATGTTATATCCATCTTCAACCGGCTTAATCATTACCGGAAACTGCCTACCATCAATGGAAACAACCCAGCGAGTACCAATTTTATTAGACTGGTCAGTCATTGGATTTGGCAAAGAGGCGGCTCTTTTTTGTTCAGTAAGAAATGCAAAAATAGCAGTTGCCAGGAACACTTCACTTATCTCTGAAGTAAGCTTCGCCCCGGAAAAGCCATCCGGATATTCTTCATCTATAAAGCCTGTGTGAATGTCCCCATCAACAAAACGCTGGTGATGAATGAGAGCTTCTAAAAAGCTGATATTATGTGAAATACCCTGGATAATAAAAGAACTAAGTGAGTTCTTCATCAACTCAATTGCCTCTTCTCTGGTATCGGCATAAGTACAAAGCTTGGCGATCATGGCATCGTAAAACATACTTACCTCGCCACCGGCTCTGATACCGCTATCGATCCTGACATTAGCACTTTTGGGTGGCTCCTGATATTCCAATATCCTGCCACTTGATGGCAAAAAGCCACGACTTGGATCTTCTGCACAAATTCTGGATTCAATAGCCCAGCCATTGAGTTTTATATCTTCCTGCACAAAAGATAGTTTTTCAGCAGCAGCTACTCTGATCATTTGCTCGACCAGATCAATACCGGTAATGAGTTCTGTTACCGGATGCTCGACCTGCAGCCTGGTATTCATTTCAAGGAAATAATAATTCTTCTTATTATCCATCATGAATTCGACCGTTCCGGCAGAAAAATACCCTACCTTTTTCACAAGCGCAATTACTTCTGCATACATTTTTTGTCTTGTCTCTTCATCAACAAACGAACTCGGAGCTTCTTCAATCACTTTTTGATGATATCTCTGAATTGAACATTCACGTTCACCTAAACAGACGGCATTACCATATTGATCCGCAATCACCTGGATTTCTATATGCCTTGGTGCTATGATTAGCTTTTCAATGAATACTCTGCCATCACTAAAACAGTTTTCAGCCTCGAATTTTGCAGATTCAAAAGCTTTTTCCATTTCTTTAGGATTTTGAACAACCCGCATTCCTCGGCCACCACCACCGGCTGCGGCTTTAATAATAATAGGAAATCCTATCTCTTCAGCGATCCCAACTGCCTGCTCAAAATTATTGATAATCCCCATGTAACCCGGAACTGTACTCACTCCGGAATCAATGGCGATTTTCTTGGCCTCAATCTTATCACCCATTTGCTTGATGACTTTAGCACTTGGTCCAATCAGGGTAATACCTTCACGTTTCAATATGTTTGCAAACTGGGAGTTTTCAGCTAAAAACCCATAACCTGGATGCACGGCTTGTGCGCCGCTTACCCTAATAGCACTGACGATATTTTTGATAGATAAATAGCTTTCAGTTGCCGGCGAGTTACCAATATAATACGCCTCATCCGCATATTGAACATGATCTGAGTTAGTGTCAGCCTCTGAATAAACAGCAACAGATTTAATATCCATTTTGCGCAAGGTTCTCATAATGCGCAAGGCGATCTCACCCCGGTTAGCTATTAATACTTTTTCAAATAATGGTTTGCTCATGAATAACTACTAATTTTCTTATCCTAAATCCACGCTGCTATTTACAGAGGTAAATTATCGTGCTTTTTCCAAGGTGTTTCTACTTTTTTACTACGCAGATACTTCAGAGATTTACAAATTCTCCATCTGGTATTTTGAGGCTTGATAATATCATCCAGGTAACCTCTGGATGCTGCAACAAAAGGCGAAGTAATATTCTCTTTATAATCATCAATCTTCTTTTGTTTTTGCTCCGGGTCTCTGCATTCTTCTCTAAATATAATTTCAGCCGCACCTTCTGCACCCATCACGGCAATTTCTGAATTCACCCAGGCATAGTTGGCATCCCCACGCAAATGCTTTGAATTCATCACGATATATGCACCACCATAAGCTTTCCTCGTAATAATGGTAATTTTAGGAACAGTAGCTTCAGCATACGCATACAGTAATTTCGCTCCATGTTTTATAATACCATTATATTCCTGATCTACCCCAGGCAAAAATCCCGGCACATCAACCAATGTCACCAGAGGAACACTAAATGCATCACAGAACCTGATAAATCTGGCTGCCTTGCGGGAAGCATCAATATCCAGACAACCAGCTAAATGCAGTGGCTGATTGGCAACAAATCCAACAGGACTGCCTTCCATATAGCCAAAGCCAATGATAATATTTTTTGCATAATCCGGCTGAATTTCAAAAAACTCTCCTTCATCAACTATGCGCTCAATCAGCTCTTTCATATCGTATGGCTTATTTGGCGTAACCGGAACTAAGGTGTTAAGCGACATGTCGACTCTATCAGCCGGATCTCTTGTTGACCTCGTCGGCAGGCTGCTACGATTAGATAATGGCAGGAAATTAAAAAAGCGCCGTGTTTCCAACAGCGCTTCAATATCGTCTTTAAAGGCTAAATCAGCAACTCCAGACTTAGTGGTATGCATCCTCGCACCGCCCAGTTTTTCCTGAGTCACCTCCTCGCCCGTTACCGTTTTGACAACATCCGGGCCAGTCACAAACATATATGACGAACCTTTAACCATAAAAATAAAATCAGTAAGCGCCGGAGAATAAACTGCGCCACCTGCGCATGGACCCATAACAAGGGTAATCTGCGGAATAACACCGGAAGCCTTTACATTGCGCAGAAATAATTCGCCGTAACCACCAAGCGCATCCACACCTTCCTGAATTCTAGCCCCGCCGGAATCGTTTATGCCAATAACCGGCGCACCAACATCAATGGCTGAATCAAGTAAATTACAGATTTTTTTTGCATGATACTCACCTAAAGAACCACCAAGCACAGTAAAATCCTGGCTATAAACAAACACCAAACGGCCATTAATTGTGCCATGTCCAGTGACTACACCATCGCCGGAGAATTTTTTGTTTTTCATCTCAAAATTATCGCAACGATGCTCAACGAACATACCTGTTTCTTCAAAACTATCGGGATCAAGCAGAACTTCAAGACGTTCTCTAGCTGTTAACTTTCCCTTATTGTGTTGCGCAGTGATTCTCTTTACTCCACCACCCAAACGTGCTGCAATTCTCTTCCTTTCGATTTCCTGCTGCTGATGCACAGCCTGTTTACTCATATCAAAATATATAGATGATTAACTTGAGAGCTAATTATAATAAAATTTTTGATAAAAGATAGTG
>Ga0209345_10004385_pt1 | contig 13696 bp, 11 predicted proteins | sample Cruoilmetagenom7_FD_187294 | JGI IMG/M metagenome (GOLD analysis project Ga0209345, IMG submission 187294) | Oil polluted marine microbial communities from Coal Oil Point, Santa Barbara, California, USA - Sample 7 (SPAdes) (version 2) | ecosystem: Environmental > Aquatic > Marine > Oil seeps ...
AGGGGGTCGGGGCTGCAATTAAAATTATGGACATCTTCGGCTGTGATATCATCTTTTTGGAGGGGGTCGGAGCAGGGCAATTGGATATAAGCCCCGCGAGATATGTACATACCGTGGTGGTCGTTGTGGGTCCTATGATGGGCGATGATATTCAGATGATGAAGGGGGGTGTAACCGAATATGCAGATATATATGCCGTCAATAAGGCAGATGACCCAAAATCGGAGACGGCCGTTCAAGTGATAAAAGAAGCTCTTAGATATAGTTCAGTAAAAAAAGAGTTTTTGCCAAAGATCGTAAAGACAGTCGCAACCTCTGGAGATGGTGTTGGCGAATTGGCATCTTCGATAGAGGAGCATAAAAGATTCATTGAGAAAAGAGGAAGATACGGGGAAAGAGTGGAGGAACAATTACGATCTGAATTGAGGGATATGATCGTAACGGATCTGGTGGCAAGAATGCAAGAAGAATTGAAGGATGAAAGGATCCAGCAGATATTCGAAGAGGTAGTAGATCGTGAGATGAGTACATATCTTGCTTGCAAAAAGTGTATTGGCTTACTCGATCTGCAAATCGGCAATAGATGAAAAAAGTACTTACAACTTGTCCATACTGCGGATGCGGTTGCAACTTCTATCTCGACGTCGTGGCTGGAGAGGTGGTCGGTGTAACACCAACAGCCCGTGCAATCAATAAAGGCAGACTCTGTGTAAAGGGCTGGAATGCGCATGAATTTATTCACAACACCGAGAGGCTGAAAAAACCGTTGATCAAAAAAGATGATGAATTTGTAGAATCTACATGGGAAGAAGCGTTGGATTTGGTTGCAAAACGGTTAAAAGATATAAAAAAGGAATACGGTGGCAATGATCTGGCGGTCTTGAGCTCTGCGAAGTGTACGAACGAGGAGAACTTTTTGATGATGAAATTTGCGAGAGCCGTCCTCGGGACGAACAACATAGATAATTGTGCCAGATTGTGCCATGCTCCCACCGTCGCCGGGCTTATGATGGCATTTGGCGGTGGTGTCATGACGAATTCGATCGATGAGGTCACACGTGCAGATGTCATCCTCGTGATCGGCAGCAATACAACCGAGACACACCCTCTGGCGGGATCGGAGATAATTAAAGCGGTCGAAAACGGATCAAAATTGATAGTCGTGGATCCAAGAGAGATACCACTGGCGAGATTTGCGAAGATTCATTTGAGGTCGAGATTGGGCAGCGACGTCGCATTATTGAACGGGATGATGAACGTCATAATAAATGAGGGATTGGAGGAGAAAGAATTTATCGAGGAGAGAACCGAATGCTTCAAAGAATTACGTAAAACGGTTGAGAAATACACGCCAGAAAGGATCGAAGAGATCTCGGGAGTTCGAGCGTACGACCTCAAGTCCGCGGCCAGAATGTATGCAAAAGCCAAAAGGGGTATGATCATCTATTGTCTGGGCATCACACAGCACGTAGTGGGAACTGATAACGTGCTCTCGCTTGCAAACCTTGCTCTATTGACCGGAAACGTTGGCAAAGAGGGCACAGGAGTCAATCCATTAAGGGGGCAGAACAACGTTCAAGGAGCATGCGATATGGGTGCTTTGCCTGACGTTTATACCGGCTATCAACCCGTCATCAATGATAAGATAAGAAAAAAGTTTGAGAGGGCATGGAAGGCGCCACTACCAAAGGATGCTGGGCTGACCGTCGTCGAGATGATGGATGCCGCGGCGAACGGGAAAATAAGGGGGATGTACATATCAGGTGAAAATCCAATGTTGTCTAATCCGGATATAAATCACGTGAGAGATGCATTGGAAAAGTTGGATATTCTCGTCGTTCAGGACATATTCTTAACGGAGACTGCGGAACTTGCCGATGTCGTATTGCCAGGTTGTAGCTACGCGGAGAAGAATGGAACATTCACAAATACGGAAAGACGTGTTCAACTTGTAAGAAAAGCGATCGATCCGATCTGTGGTAAGGAAGAATGGAAGATCGTATGCGAAGTAGCAAACAGGTTCGGCCATAAGATGAATTATGGATCACCAAAAGAGATAATGGAGGAAATATCTAGTCTCACGCCGATTTACGGTGGAATATCTCATGAGAGACTTGAGAATGGAGGATTGCAGTGGCCCTGCCCCACCAAAGATCATCCCGGAACAAAATATCTCTATGAAAATGGATTTTCCAGAGGGAAAGGAAAGTTCCACGCGATCGAATATATCTCTTCAGATGAGATGCCAGATGAAGAATATCCATTTCTGCTGACGACAGGAAGAGTCTCGGTTCATTGCAATACGGGGACGATGACGAGAAGGTCGGGAACATTGAACAGAGAAGTTCCCAAAGGATTTGACGAGATAAACCCGGTGGACGCAAAGGAAATTGGTGTCTTGAAGGGTCAAAAGGTGAAAGTATCGACGAGAAGGGGCAAGATAATCATCAATGCGATGATAACAGATGAGGTGCCAGAAAAAACGCTTTTCATACCGTTTCACTTCTCCGAAGAAGTTACAAATGTGCTAACGAATCCTGAACTGGATCCGATTTCAAAGATTCCAGAATTTAAGGTTTGTGCAGCAAATATTGAGAGAGTCGATGATGTGGAAGATAGATAAAGGAGATATTTTAAAATGGCTTAAAAGTTTAAAAAAAGATTTCGAGGTCATAGCGCCGGTGAAAGTACATGGAGAAGTCCTCTTCATGCCATTGTCGGATGATACAGAGATTACACTTGATTACACTAATACGTTGGAGTCACCAAAGGAATTTTTTCTTCCAAAAACGGAGGAAATGTTTAATTTTAGGAGAAAAGGGGAAGATTTCGAGATAACGTCAAAAATAGACGATAAAAAAAGGGTATTATTTGGGATAAGACCGTGTGATGTGAATGCCCTAACGTTATTGGATGAGGTCTTTGGCGGAAAGTATAGAGACCCTTATTATTTCTCTATAAGGAGAAATACGACGATCGTCGCGATGACGTGTGTGCAACCCGACATCAATTGCTTCTGCGATTCTATGGGAACGGGTCCCTCCCTATCAAGGGATTTCGATTTGCTGTTCACAGAACTTGATGAGACGTATCTCGTTGAGGTTGGCACAAATAAGGGTGAAGAGATTTTAAAATTGAAGAAAGATCTCTTCAAAGAGGCAGATGAGACCAGAAGAGATGAAAAAAAGAGAAAGATCGAGGCGGCAAAAAAGAAGATTAAAAGACGCATAGATCCGTTTGAGATATCGAAGAAACTTAAATACGTAGATGATGAGATATGGAGGAAGCTTGGAGAAAGGTGCATGAGCTGTGGAGGGTGTTCCCATGTCTGCCCAACGTGCCACTGTTTTGACATCAGGGATATCTTTGTGGATGAGGCGGGGAAACGTAGGAGATATTGGGATTCCTGCATGTTGCCCGGATTTACGAGGATGGCCGGGGGTGTCAATCCGAGGGGGACAAAAGAATCTAGGATTAAACAGCGATACAACTGTAAGTTCAATTATTTCTTTGAGAGATACGGGAGGTTTGGATGCGTCGGATGCGGAAGGTGCACGGACGTTTGTCAGGGAAATATTGATATGGTGGAGTTTTTAAAGGAGATGAACCACCATTAATTTTAGTAATTTTGAGGAGAGGAATCAAAACACTTCCATCAAGCCTCCCAAGAACATATTTAAACCTATTAGAGCATTTGGATCCTCTATCTTTCCTTCTCTTATGAGGTTAACTGTATCTTTAGGCGAGACGGTCAACACCTCGATCTTCTCCCTCTCTAATTGTTTTGTTTTTATTAAATGGTTGCTATAAAAAAGATGCGTCCTTCCCGTAGAATAGCCGGGGGCATGAGAATAGGTCAATAGATGGAAGATATCCTTGGCTAAATACCCAGCTTCCTCTTCAAGCTCTCTGATGATGGTATTCTCAGGTTCTTCTCCATCTTCGATGAGTCCAGCCGGAAGTTCTATCGTACGTCTATTCAAGACAGGCCTGTACTGATCTACCAAAATTATCTTTCCATCATAGATCGCAACGATAGCAGCCGCATCTGGGGCATCGACCGCTTCATAGTACTTCTCGCCGTATCTTTTTAGGATAACCTTCAGATAATTGCCTCCAAAAACTTCTGTTGGCATTTAAAAATCTCCGTGTAAAAATCTTCGATTTTTATGCATGCAAATGGAACATTTGCATACGGTTTTTAAGTGCTCAAAAACCTTCGGTTTTTGGCATGCGAAAATGGAACATTTTCACGGTGCTCAAAATTCCGAAAGGAATTTTGGCATACGTTGGTCAAAGACCAACGACTACACCAAATCTCCGATTCGTCTGCATAGCACAAATCTTTGATTTGTGCCTACTTGCAAATAAGTTCCATTTGCAATCATGTGAAAAGCGGGGGTTTGAAGCCTTATATATCTATGCGTGAAACTAAGGTTACCCAAAAAATCCCTCTATTTTAATAAATAAGGAGATTTAAAAGCTTTTTATGATCGAAGAGAGCATAAGCGAGAAGATAAACGATGGAGTTATCACAAATATTTACAGAACTAAAGGTAATCCTAAGTATAGCCAACATATCAATTCAATATCACTATCGCTGGAGCCAAAGAAATGAGAAGAATTATTTCAGTATCACGTAGAACAGATATTCCAGCATTTTATGGTGGTTGGTTTATAAACAGATTGAAAGATGGCTTTGTGGGCTATGTGAATCCTTTTGGAGGGCAAAAATATATCGTATCTCTAAACCCAGACGATGTTGTGTGCTTTGTCTTCTGGTCAAAGAATTATGAACCATTCATCAAAAAATTAAATATCATCGAAAATATGGGCTATAAATTCTATTTCAACTACACGATTACAGGATTACCAAATATCTTTGAGTGCAATTTGACAGATAAAGAGATCGCAATCGATGCCTTAAAAAAATTGAGTGATATGTATTCGCCAAAGCATATAAGCTGGAGATACGACCCAATCATCATTTCAGATATTACAGATTACGATTTTCATATTAAAAATTTCGAGAATATCGCATCAGAACTTGAAGGATATGTTGAACGCTGTTATTTTAGCTATGCGATCCAGTATGGAAAGGTGAAGAGAAATTTTGATAAATTTCAGAAAGAGAATGGAGTAAAGATCATCAATCCCGATAATAATCTAAGAATAAAACTCGCGAATGAATTGGCAGAGATCGCAGAACAATATGGAATAGAGATGCTTTCGTGTTGTGGCGATTATCTGCTCGGTCAAAAGATCAAAAAAGCGCATTGTGTCGATGGAAAGCTCATAGAAGAACTGTTCTATAAGGATGGATTAAAATATCGTGAGAAACCCACGAGAAAGGAGTGTGGGTGTACAGATAGTACAGATATTGGAGCCTATGATACCTGCCCGCATGGATGTATCTATTGCTATGCAAATATGAATAAGGAGAAGGCATATAAAAGATTTGAAGAACACGATAAAGATGCTGCATTTCTGGGCTACACCAAGGCAGAAGCAGATGGATGGATAGAAGATATAAGAAATAAAGATGAAAAGGCTGACTTTAAACAGATGAAATTATTTTAATGCCTTCACTGGTGCAAAAATAGTAGAAACGTTCTAAACTTCAACCACCCTCGATCTCCCCCCCTCCTTCGTTATCGTCAGAACGTAATCGGCGGCCTCTTCTAAATCCGCGTCGTGTGTCACGATTATCATCTGAGGGATCGCAGATAACTTCTTGAAGACATCTATCAAATCATGCCTCCTCTGCGAATCGAGATGAATCGTCGGTTCATCAAGTATCATAAGTTCGATCTTTCCCATGGCAAGTGCCTTTGCGATTCCAAGCCTCAACGCCAGTGCTATCGAGATCTTTTCTCCCCCACTCATCATGTCCAACGTGTTCTCGCCGGATGGACCGAATAGTGTGACCTCGTAATCTTCACTCAATTTAATATCTGAGTATTCAAAACCGAACTCGTTGAAGAATTCTCTCGTGTATCTCTCGATCATGGGCATCGATCTTTCTCTCAATGCCTTCTGAACTCCGTCTTTGCCATAGATATCTCTTAGATCCTTCAAAAACTTGATAAATTTCGAGAGTCTTTTGAGTTCTTCTTCATATTCTTTGAATTTATCTATCTTTTCTCCAAGCTCTTTTATTCTCGCGGAGATCTCCTTAAATCGCCCGTTTAACTCTCTTCTTTTCCCCTCCAATGAATTGTATCTCTCTCGTCTCTCCTTAAATTCCATCTCTATCTCTCTGTGGCGTTCTTCATCATAACTGATCTCCTCAATACGGTATCCAAGCGTTTTTTCTTCTTCTCGATGATCTTTTATATCATTATTTGTTCTATCCAGTTCTTCCAAGACCCTTTGCTTATCTTTAACTTCCCCTTTGAGGACGTTCAACTTCCCTTCAAGCGTTCTCAATTTTTTTAGCGAGAAATCGACCTCTTCAGGTGAGATGCTGACTTCTCTTCCCATGCGATCTATCTCGCATTTAAGAGATCTCGTCTTATCTTCATGCTCTTTCAGTTCCTCTCTCAATCTGCAAGGATCTTTAGATAACTGCAATGATTTTTCGGCATCTGTATATTTATTATATGGTTCTTCCACCCCTTTTCTCTCTTTCTCCTTCCTATCCCTCTCTTCTTCTATCTTATTCAGCAACAGTATCTTCTCATCTACATTTCTTAAGTTTTCTTTAATCTCATCTATTCTACTTTTCTTCTCTCTTAAATCGTTTGAATATCCCTTTAGAACGGCTATGTTTATCCGCCTTACTTTTTCGCCCCTTTTTGCCAGTTCGTCCCGTTCCAATCGTATTCGCATCAATTCATCATCCATAGAAGAGATAAGATCATCATTTTTAGATATATGATCAGAATATTTCTCCAACAGCTCTTTTTTGTGTTCCTCTGTAAGTTTTGCATTGCAGACCGGACAACGATTTTTTGCTCCCGACAGCTCATCTCTCGCTTTCTTGATCTCGCTATTCTGTCCGTTCAAATCGTATCTCTTTGAGCTGATCTCTTTTATACTATCCTCTTTATCCTTCAATTCATCTTCCAAATCGGATGTAACAATCTCTAATCCACAGTCGAGATCGAAGACCGATCTAGCATCTATATTCAAGATCTTTCCGTATTCTGCCAATTTTTCAGAGATATTTCTATTCAGCCGTTCTATATCGCCAAAAACCCGTTTCTCATCTTTTCTGTATGCTTCTCCCAACTCCCTGCTTCCTTCAAACTCCTCTCGTTCTTTTAATAATTCATCGATCTCATCGCCCAACTTTATGAAGAGATCGTATCCAGCCTTATTTTTACGTTTTATCTCCTGATATTCTTCAATTCTTTTGATTTCCGCCCGAATATTCTCAATTTTTTCATTTAACCCGTTTCTAACCGTTATATTATCTTTGATATCTTCCAATATCGGTATCTTCTTTGTCTCCGGCTCAATTTTCTTTATTTCCTTCTCTTTTTTCTCTATACTTCCAAGGTTTTCTTCCAATCTCTCTTTATTGCCATAAGCAACTTTCAATAATTTCTCTTCATGCTCTATCGTCTGGGAAAGGCGATTAAATTCATCCTCTTTCTTATCGAAGAGTTCTTTCTCTCTCTCAACCATCTCAAGATCTCTTCTCGCGCTCTTCATATCTCTCTCGCATACCCTCATATTATCTTCGATCTCTCCCTTCTCTTCCTCTTTCCTCCTCTTCTCCTCCTTCGTCCGACCAAAATCCTCTAACCTGCCCTCGATACGGGACTTTCTCCTATCATATGCGTCAATCACGGATCGCATATTCTCCCACGCCTTCTGGAGATCATCGATGCCCAGTAATCTCGCGATTATCTTCTTCCTCTCAGAGGGCTTTTTTGTGATTAAATCGGCTATCTCACCCTGTTTAATGTAAATTGCATTTGAGAAAAGATTTTTATCAAGATCTATAACTTCTTCAATCTCTCTGGTGACCCCGTTATCTCCCGCACGGATGAGAGAGCCTTCGCGATACAGCACGGCGTCTGGACTGGATCTCCTACCCCTACCTCGAAAGACCTTATATCTCCTTCCGTTCGCGATAAATTCGACCTCTACGGACATAGCATCGGAATCGTTGTTGATCAACCTCTCGATCTTCTTAGCCGAATATTCTTTGAAGAATGCAAAACTAATCGCTTCTAAGATGCTCGATTTTCCCGCTCCGTTCTCTCCCAAGATCAGCGAAACTCCCGTGTCGAGTTTGATATCGCTGTTTATGTGGGACTTAAAATTCTTCAGACGGATGCGATCGATGATCACTTGAATCCCTCATAAAATTTTTCTGTGAGTTCTCTTGCATCTTCGATCTTATTAGACGATAAAAGATCAAATAGGGAGATAGTGAAGGTTGAATACTCTTTCTTTTCTTCTCCCTCTTCATAAGACATCTTAATCATATCTTTGATGTTAAGAGAACCTTTAGCGATCTCTTTGTAATATTCTCCCCCCTCAATATCGTCTTCAAGATCGTAATTCACTCTGATGTGCAGAGAAATATTTGAGAGGGAATCTATCAACTTCTTATGCACGAAGGATCTATCAAAATCTCCCTTGACCGTGAGATATAAGATAGGCATCGTCTCCATCTCTTCGATATATCTCGCAAGTCTCCCAATATCCTCTTTGAACTCTGAAAATTCGATCTTTTCCTCTATCACTTCCCTTGACATCTCTAAATTTACTCCCTGTACGTCAGGGATATCTCCATCTAAATCAACTAAATAGAACCCTTTCCCCTTCTTTTTGTAATTTTTTAATTCATCTATCCTCCAGATCTCCGTGCTTCCGGGATATGCCAATCTGCCGCGCCCAAAATCGTCTATTATCCGATCATGAATGTGTCCGAGAGCGTAATAATCAAAACATTTAGGCAGGTCACCGATCTTCAATTCAAATTCATAAGGGAGATACTTATCTATCGCCTGGTGCAAGACAAGAATACTCTTATCGTAATCTTTGGATCTCTCTCCAAGAAATTTTATTCTTTCCTTGAGAGATTTGGAATAATATTTTGAGATATATGGAGAACCTCCTATAAAAACTCCGTCTTGTACATAAAATGGATTTTTTTTACTTATAAGTTTTAAACCGAACATCTCATACAATATCTGGGGTGGATATGTATTCTTCCTCATTATGGTGTCGTGATTTCCTGGAATGGCGTAAATTGGAATATTTTCATCTTTCAATCTCGAAAAAGATCTTTGAACGAGCAGGAGTGCCCTCGTGGGCGGTCTCGATGCCTCGAAGAGGTCTCCAGAATGAATAACAAAGTTGGGTCTCTCCTTGATGATCTCTTCTACTGCACGATCAAAGACATCGTAGAAGTCGTTCTCTCGCTCGAAGAGTCCGAATTGCCTGAACCCCAGATGATTATCAGATATGTGGACAAATCTCATTTAAAAATCTCCGATTTGCAATTATTTTAATACTCCATAAATTCGCTTATCTCTTTTTCCTGCTCTTCTAGCTCCCTTTCATCTTCTTCCTTTAATCTTCTCCATCTCTCAACGATATTAATGTCCCCACCCGATAATTTTCCCTTAAATTCGTCGATCTTTACGAGTGCGGGAACCCGCGTCATAGGCCCAAGAACGATTGCCTCCCCTATATTCAACGAGGGGAGCTGTTTTAATAGATCCTCGCTCAGACTCTCGCTTGCCTCCTGGACGTGCCTCTGATCCGTAGGTTCGATCAATCTTAAGATGATCATATTATTCGCCTGGGATAGCGATTCAGGATCGAGCGATTTTGGTCTCTGACTGACCATACACAATCCGATGCCAAATTTTCTCCCCTCTCTCGCGATCCTGCCTATCCAGTATTTTGAGAGTGTTAATCTGCTCTTCGGGGCGAGTATATGCGCTTCTTCGAGGACGACAAAGACGGGAAAACTGAGATCTCCCCTCTTTATCTTCTTCAAAAGATTACTTAAGGTATGACTCACGATCACATCCGCGGCATCCTCATCGACCGATCCGAGATCGATCACATTTGCAGCACTCAATTTTATCTCTTCCACGAGATCCGGCGCATTTAGAGACAAAATATTTTTATATCTTTCGATTAAGTCATCTAACTTGTTTTTAACCGCCACTATTGGCTTTTTATCGCCCTTGTAATCCTCCATCTCCAAAAATTCGTCGAGCTTCTCTTGAATAGAATTGAAGAACTCTTTATTTGAGAGATTGCCTTCCCTCACAGAATTTCTTATCTCTCCGTATGCCATTCTGAAGTATCTCTCTTGAACGTAAGCGTCTCCGGGAATATTGGCCAATTTAGCGAATTCTGGTAGGGATAAATAGAGCGGATTGATGTGGGGTTCTATGACGTTCGTCCCCCCATCAAATTCCGCATCGACGTACTCTGAATGCATATCAAAGATCAAGACGCTTCCTTTAAACTTTAAGATGCCATCCGTAATAACGGCGACCGTATTAGATTTTCCAGCCCCCGTCATGGCAAGTATGGCGAGGTGCCGTGTTACCATCTTATTGACGTCTAACTTCACGGCGACCCCCTCTTGCGTTATCAGATCTCCTATCTTCAACTCGTCTTTGCCGCCGCTAAATACCTTCTTCAAGGTACCTTCATCTGCGATCCTGATCTCGATTCCCGGACTCGGAGGAACCCTCGGAATCCTCAACGTCTCCACGTCCCCAAGAATTTTAATGCTTCCCCGCATGTAATGATCCTCTCCCTCGATCTCCCTGATCTTCTCGACGGTCTCAGGATTATATATCTTCTCAGTTATGGATGTACTGCACCCACTCAACGTCTCTATCATACCAAGTACCTTCGTACCACCGTACTCCAGCACCACGTACTCCCCGACCTTTGGCGTCTTCTTGGATATGAATGTCAAAGCAAGCGGAGACGTCTCACCGATGCACCGCCCTATGATCCTTTCTTCATTATCTCTCATAGCATCTCCCTTCCCGTTCTCTCAAAGAGACCGAGAATCTTTGATATTCTCTCCATATCACCATCTCGAATAATGACGTCGTCGTGTGCTCTCTTCAAGAGATAAGGATAACCGTCCGTGCTGATCTTCTTCACCTTCTCCAAATTTTTTTTCACCCCACTCTCAGATAACCTGTAAGGCAGTTCAAATTTTAAGATATTTTTAAAGTCTTCCAGCCTGACATAAAAGATCGTAAAGGTCATGCCCCTGAATAATCTATCTAACTCCGGGGTCGGAAACTTCCATTTAACGATATCTGAAATTTCCAGATACTTAGGTTTAGAATAGCCCTCTTTATTACTGAACTCTTCAAATATTGCCATATCCGGAATATTTGAGCGGAAATATCTGTTACTTGTTGATCTCTTCGATATTGCCACGATCTTCCTCTTTTTCTCTATAAGACGGTATATCACAAGAAGCTTTTCTAAGTATTCTAAATAGATCATCGGTTCGATATCTTCTTTGAGATCTTTTCTGAGAGTGGATAGATCGGAAGATGATTCTTCAATTTTCTCTTTCAGCGCTGGCAGATACGCCTTTATTATCTCATCTTTCGTTCTTTTCGTAAAGCCCCTCATAAAATGAGGTGGCCTGATAATATTTCCTAAAATAGACCCGTCAAATAACATTATATCTATATCGTATTCCTCCAAAGCCTTCAAATTGGTCTTCATCTCGAGGATACTCATATAATTTTCCAGTCTTTCTCTGTTGTATCCATAGGGGGGAAGTATATCGACTTCGCAACTTTGAACATTCTTCAGCTCATAGCTGTCATAGATCAAACATTCTGCGCCAATCGCATAGAGCATAAAACGCCTGAACTCTATTTTATTGAAGCTTCCATCACCCCCACAGATCGTGAACTTAGAGTCATCCTCGTTTATCTGCCAATCCTTCCAAAAGTTGGCCGGTTTTGACTTTATCTCAGAATTCCTGAATTTTTTGTTGATCGTTTCCTTCTTATAAAGCGTCCTTTCATAGAGAGAATCGAGCATCTTAACACCTAATTTTATTTTATCTCATGATGAAAACATTTAAATCTTGTTCTTGTATAGATACGATGAGAGGAGAAGGGCGGCTGCCGGTGCCTTATGGGTGCTGAGGAAAGTCCCCCCACCATAGATAAGCGAGTAGGATTATCTACCTCCCGAGAGGGTGGGCTCTGGCACAGAAACGACACGTCTGCACGAAAGATGACGATGATGTGGTTAAAAGCCATTGAGGATTCGGGCAGGATCGTTGAAACGGCGAAACCTCGCAGGTGCAAGTCTTTTAGACGCTTAGATGAATGCCGCCAAAACAGAAGGGGGCTTACTCTCTCCTCTCACCCTTTCCTTCTTTTATCTCTATCTTGAGTTTCTCGCTATCCCCTTCCAAGATCACAGTAGGCTCTTTACCCTCTATCAGAAGCTCTTCAGTCTCACTTCGAATCTTTTCCAGGTTGTATTCCTCCAAAAAGATTCTCATCATCTCTATCTTCTCTTCCATCTCCGGTTCGTCTCCCAAAGAGATCATATATTCGTTCACGAGTTTCCAATAATATCTTTCGGCCATACATCCGACGCAACAGGTCAAATCCGGCTTAAACTCTATCTTAATCGGATCTTTCATCTTGCTCCCTTTGTGCGTGGTAAAAGTGTTGAGTAAGATAAACCTTTTGCAGAAGCAGATAGAAAGACCTATTCTCCTCTTATCTTCTCAAAGAGGTGTAAAAATTCCCTTTTGTACCTTCCAATCTCCGTAGAAAACGCAATCCCCCTTGAGTATAGCTCGGCTATATGTCTGTCATAAGGGACTCTCATCAAGATAGGAATCTCTTCATCCGAACAGAAATCCTCGATGATCTTATCGTCTCCCGACTTATTTATCACGACGCCAAAATTCATCTTTAATATTCTTAAGGCATCAACTGCCATCCTAAGATCGTGCAGACCGAAAGGGTTCGGTTCGGTTACCAATATGCAGTAATCACTTTCGTGAACAGATGCGACCATCGGACAGGCGGTACCTGGGGGGGCATCGATTATATTTATACAACCGTCTTTTATCTCCTCTTTAACCACATTTATCAAGGGGGGTGCCATCGGTTCCCCGACGTTTAACGATCCGGATGCAAATCTTATCCCATCTTCGCATCTGCCCCTTTCTAATATTCCGGTAGGGATCATCTCTTCGTCTATGGCATCTTCTGGACACGCTATCCCACATCCTCCACAAGCATGGCACAGTTCTGGAAAGACGATCACATTATCCTTCAATACCGCCAGGGCGTTGAACTCACAAAATTCTGCACACTTTCCACAAAAGTTACATCTCTCTAAATCCACCTTTGGAATCTTTCTAAAGACCTCGATCCTCTCATCTATCTTCGGATGCAACAATATATGGGCATTCGGTTCCTCAACATCACAATCGATGAAGTTGACGTCTTTAAGCGAGATTGCCAGATTCACCGCGATCGTCGTCTTACCCGTGCCACCCTTACCACTCGCTACAGAGATTATCATGAAAAACCTATGGTTTTTTCATATCCTACGTCCTACCTTCGGTAGGACTGTTCTTTTGTGAACTGTTCAAAAGTCCTTTGAACTTTTGCATGTGAGACCTCTAATTTGTTTTAGTGCGTCCAGTCTATCACGTTAACGTTTAATTTCTCTATGGTATCCTTTATCGTCTCGGAAA
>Ga0209345_10004386_pt1 | contig 13695 bp, 13 predicted proteins | sample Cruoilmetagenom7_FD_187294 | JGI IMG/M metagenome (GOLD analysis project Ga0209345, IMG submission 187294) | Oil polluted marine microbial communities from Coal Oil Point, Santa Barbara, California, USA - Sample 7 (SPAdes) (version 2) | ecosystem: Environmental > Aquatic > Marine > Oil seeps ...
AAGCCAATAGCCGCTACACAGCCCAGCACGAAAAGATCAGAGGTTTTCATGCCCTCGGGCAGGCCAAAGCCCAGCGGGCGCGCGCCGATCCAGCCAAATATGAGAATCCCCACCGGTTTGCCGATCAACAGGCCGGCAAGCACCAGCCACGTGGCCTCGCCCATGGCTGAAAACTGCACACCCGCATTAAACAGGCCAAAGAAAAACAGAATGATTTCAACAGGGTGCTTTAGCCCGTGTTCAATAGTATTAAGCAGGTCTTTCAGATGGACTTCAGCGGCCGAAAAAATGCCATAAGCACGGTCTGCATGTGGAATGGTTGGCACGATGAACAAAAGGCCAAGCGCGGGGTGAATACCCGAGCGCATAAAAGCATACCAAGACAAGCAGCCCGCGATCAGGTAAGGCCAAAAGCTAGCCTTTTGGCGCATCCATGTGGAATAGGGGCGTGCTTGGTCGCCTTTATCAAGGCGGCGCGGTAGCCAATTGGCCAGCACGTAAACCAACACGGCCACGCCAGCGGATACAAATATCCAGCTCGGGGCCAGCTCGCTTGACGGGTAAAAGACAGCCAGAATGATGAGGCCGAGGGCGTCATCAGCGATGGCCAGCAGTAGCAAAAAGCGCACAGCGGGGTGGCCTGCGCCAAATACCATGCGGCCAATGAGGTATGAAAAAGCAATATCGGTAGCCGTGGGTACGGCCCAGCCGTTGGCAACGGCGTCAAACGTGGTAGACCCAAGAAAATAGGCAACGCCAAGGTAAACCGCGATGGGCCCGGCCATGCCACCAATGGTGGCGATTAGCGGGGTAACCGCCTTTTTACCGCGCAGCGAGCCGGATTTTAGCGCCACGGCCTCCCAGACCTCTTTACCGGCAATCGCAAAAAACAGCGCCATGAGGAGGTCATTTATCAGATAATGCGGCGTGAGTATGCGCACGCCGTCGTAAATAGCACCAATGGGAGCGTTCTCCCACAGGTGAAAGTCAACCATGTGATGGTAAAGATCAAAGTAATAGTGCGGGTCGCCCTCTACGGGGATTATGAGATCAAGATTTGCCCATAAAAGGGCCACTAGCGCGCCGAAGATTAGCAATAGTGAGTAAGAAGTTAGAAAATTCCAAACGCGATACATGGGCGATCCCTTTTTTTGCACTTGGGGCCTAGATAAGGTAGACCCGCGCCGAGAACAATATCTGAGTCGGACAAATTCGAATGTTTTGCTAGTTTTTTCCTGAAAGGAACGCAAATGGAAACCCCGCTGGATTTGGCCTATTTGGCCATGCAGGAAGACGAGGAAAATGCGCAGGCATTTTATGCGCGTTTTCTTGAAACAGAGCTGTTTTTGCTTCTAGAAAGCGAAGTTTCAGACGATGCTGCGCAGCCGTTGGTCATGGAAACCTCAAGCGGCCCGCTGGTGCTTGTATTTGATCTAGAAGAAAGAATGGCGGCTTTTAGTGATCAGCCAAGCGATTATGTTGCGCTCTCGGGGCGCCGAATCGCCAAGATGCTGGCAGGGCAGGGCACGGGTATTGGGCTCAATCTGGGGGATGCGCCTAGTGCCATGCTGATGCCGGTTGAGGCCGTTAATTGGCTAGCTGAAGCGGCCATAGGGGAGGATGAGGCGATCGAGGCCCGCCCGCTAGAGATCAGCAAGCCTACCGGCGTACCGGAAGCTTTGATCATGGCCTTGGATGGCAAGCTCGCCAATATGGGCGGGGCTGTGGGCGCGGCGCATCTGGTTTCTGTGCGCTATGAGGGCGGAGAAGCGGGGCATATGCTGGCATTGGTCAATGTGCCTGAGGCGGCTAAAACTGGAGTTTCCGAAGCCCTCTCTGAAGCCCTTCGTTTTAGTGGCATCGAAGCGGCACAGCTGGATTTAGCATTTTTGGATGCGGATGACCCGCATTTAGAAAGTTTTGTGCGGGCAGGGCTGGGGTTCGAGATTCCTGAACTCATTCTGCCCAAGGCCCCAGAGCCGCTTGCGCCTGGTATGAACCCGGAAAAACCACCCATATTGCGGTAGTTCATCTCGCTGATGAAACTTTCCACCAAGGGGCACGCCACTTTACCAATGGCAACTCGGCGGCGGACTCGGCTAGCCCGGTTTTCAGAATAGCCGGTTCCCCCAGTTAACAATGCGCTTTGGCGCTGGCATTGATAGCAAATTCACCGGAAAACCGCTGGCTGGCCAGATAATTTGCAATCCCGCAAGGAATATCCTTTGTCTTTGCATGTGTATGGCTTTAACGCTAAGTTCGCGCAAAGTTTTTCAGGAGAAGTTACGTGAGCGAATCAGAATCCTTTATTGATGAGGTCAGCGAAGAGGTCCGGCGGGACAGGTTGTTTAAGACCTTCAAGAAATACGGCTGGATCCTTGGGCTTATTGTGGTCGTGATTGTGGGCGGAACGGCCTATAACGAGTGGAATAAAGCCAAGCAGGAAACCGCTGCGCGTTTGAGCGGTGATTTAATGATGGCTGCGCAGGCTGCGGGTAATGCTGAAACATTGGACGCGATAGCCACGGGCGGCACGCCTCTGGCTGTGCTGGCGCTGTTTGAGCAGGCCAATCTATTGCTTGATGCGGGCGATACAAACGGGGCGCTGGAGGCGTTACGGACAGTAACCGCTGATTTGGAAGCGCCCGCTGTTTATGCTGATCTGGCATGGTTGAAAATTGTTATGTTGGACGGGGCGAATATGCCCGAAAATGAGCGAAACAGCGCTTATGATCGGCTCACCGCCGAGGGGGCCCCTTACCGCCTACTGGCGCAGGAGCAGTTGGCTATGCAATATGTGCGCGATGGCGACGTTGAGGCCGCTACGGCTGCCTTGGCTGCGGTTTTGGTTGATCCGGGTTTGACGCCGAGCTTGCGCAACCGCGCGCAACAGTTAATGGTAGCGCTGGGCGGAGAGACTTAAGCGAATACGGCCAACGGGTAATTTGAGCAGGGTTTGTAAAGATGGCAAAAACGAATACATGGCGGAAACTCGGGTTTCTAGTGCTGGCAATGGGGGCTTTGGCCTCGTGCAAGGGCACTAACAATACCATCCTACCCGGTGAGCGGATCTCCATTAGGCCGCAATTGCAATCTGAAAACGCGGCGGCGGCGATTGCACTGGGCGCGCCCGTTAGCAATGCTAACTGGCTGCAAGAGGGCTTTAACGCCAATCATGTGGTGCCGCATTTGGCGCTTGCTAGCGCGCCTACGTTGCGTTGGAGCGCCGATATTGGCCGTGGCAACAGTGACCGCTCCCGCATTACCTCTAGCCCTGTTGTGGCGGCTGGCGTGGTTTATACGCTTGATGCCGGAGGGCGCGTGCAAGCCAGCGCCAGTGAGAATGGCGCGGTGCTTTGGCAAGCAGATATAACCCCGATTGGCGAGGCCGACGGGGCCGAGGGCTTTGGCGGCGGTCTGGCCATAGATGGCAGCAACCTTTACGTAACCACGGGTTTTGGTGAGCTGCTTTCGCTTGATGCCAGCACGGGCGCAGTGAATTGGCGCTATCAATTTGATGCACCGTTGCGCGGTGGGCCTACGGTTTCAGCCGGGCGGGTCTTTGTAATGGCCGCTAATGATGTGGCCTATGCGATTGACGGTGCGCGCGGTAAGCTGAGCTGGAGCCTGCGCGGCCCGCAAGGCACCGGCCCCGTAACCATGGGCGGCTCTAGCCCTGCGATTTCCGGTTCTAATGTGGTGTTGCCATATAGCGCTGGCCGTAGCGTGGGCGCGACCACAGGCGGCACGGGCCGCTGGAGCAGTGATGTAAATGCGGTACGTCTTTCAGATGTGCGCGCGATGATCGGTGGCCTGCCGGGCGCGCCTGTTATCGCGGGTGGGCAGGTTTATATGGCCAATGCAGGCGGCAAAATTACCGCGCTGCGGGTGACAAACGGCTCTGAGCTTTGGTCGCTGCCTGCGGGCGCAACCGATGCCCCTGCGGTTATTGGCGGCGCTGTGTTTATCATGAGTGATGCCTCACAGCTATTGCGGATTGATGCCGCTTCGGGGCGGGTAATTTGGGCCACGCAACTGCCAGAGTTTGCCAAGCCTGCAAAACGCAAAGGTTTTATCGCCCATTACGGGCCGGTTGTGGCTGGTGGGCAGGTTGTTGTGGCGGGCACAGACGGGCGCTTGCGCTTCTTTGATCCGGTCAGCGGTGCAGAAACCTATAGCGCGGACTTGCCCAATGGCGCGGCTTCGGCCCCGGTTGTGGCAGCGGGCGTTTTGTATGTGCTTAACCAAAAAGGCAAACTTCTCGCTTTCCAATAGGCACGAGAGGGGCTACTAGCTAGCGTTTTGGGGCCGTGTGCCCCTGAACCTGTTTCCAGAGGCAGAGATTATGACGTTTACAATGGCCCTTGTTGGCCGCCCGAATGTTGGTAAATCAACCCTGTTTAACCGCTTGGTCGGCAAAAAACTGGCCTTGGTGGATGACACCCCGGGCGTAACGCGCGACCTGCGTGAGGGCGAAGCCCGCTTGGGCGATTTGCGCTTCACCGTGGTTGATACCGCAGGGCTTGAGCAAGCCACCGATGAAAGCCTGCAAGGCCGGATGCGGGCGCTGACCGAGCGCGCTGTGGAAATGGCGGACGTGTGCTTGTTTATGCTAGATGCCCGGGTCGGCGTTACGGCAGATGACGAAGTGTTTGCAAACATCTTGCGCAAGAAAAACGCGCGGGTCATTCTGGCGGTGAACAAATCTGAGGGCAAAGCGGGCGAGGCGGGCTATTACGAAGCGTTTAACCTTGGCCTTGGTGAGCCTATCCAGCTTTCGGGTGAGCATGGCGAGGGGATGGAAGATCTTTACGCGATTTTGATGCCCATTCATGATGAATTTGAGGCCTCTGGCGGCGCTGAACCGGAAACCGAGATCGAGATTTCCGACGAGGTGGATGAATTTGGCGAGGCCGCGGAGTATCCGACTGATCGCCCGCTGCAAATAGCCGTGGTCGGCCGCCCGAATGCGGGGAAATCAACCTTGATCAACCAGATCATGGGCGAAGATCGGCTGCTAACGGGGCCGGAGGCGGGCATCACGCGGGATTCGATCTCTGTACGCACCACATGGGAAGGCCGCGATTTTCGGATATTTGATACGGCGGGGATGCGTAAAAAGGCCAAAGTGCAGGAAAAGCTGGAGAAGCTTTCGGTGTCTGACGGTTTGCGCGCGGTGAAATTTGCCGAAGTGGTGGTGGTGCTCTTGGATGTGCAAGTGCCGTTTGAGCAACAAGATTTGCGAATTGCGGATTTGGCCGAGCGCGAAGGGCGTGCGGTGGTTGTTGCCGTGAATAAATGGGACATCGAAGACGAGAAAAACCAGAAAATTCTGGACCTGCGGGAAAAGTTTGGCCGCTTGCTGCCGCAGCTGCGCGGCGCACCGATGGTGATGGTTTCGGCGCTTACCGGCAAAGGCGTGGACCGCCTGCATGATGCGATTATCAAAGCGCACAACACGTGGAACACACGGATTTCAACCGCCAAGCTGAACCGTTGGCTGAAAGCGATGATTGAAGGCCACCCCCCACCCGCGCCATCTGGCCGCCGGATTAAAATGCGGTATATGACGCAGGTAAAAACCCGCCCGCCAACCTTTGTAGTGTTTACCTCTGTGCCCGATAAGGTGCCAGAAAGCTATAAGCGATTTTTGGTCAATGGGTTGCGGGTAGATTTTGATATGCCCGGCACACCGATCAGGCTGTTTTTGCGCGGCGGGGATAACCCGTTTGCGGCGAAGGCGGCGAAGCGGCGGATACACTAGAGCGGTGGCGGGCTGAAGCCCGCCCTACAGGTAGGCCTCGATCATCCGTTTGGCTTCGTTTGCGGCGCTGGCTAGCACCGATTTATCTTCACCCGGATGGAAGCGCGCGCGGGTGGCTGTGGGCATTGGGGCTGGCTGGTGCAAAATCACGCGGGGCTTAAGATTGGCGGTTTCGGCTTGATAGCTGAGCACCATCGAGCGGGCGGCGGCTTTGCTGGCAGCGTAGGCGGCGAAGAATTTTTCGCCGTCATGCGGGTCATCCATAAAGATAGCGGTGCCATCAGCAACGCGGAGCAGGGGCTCCGTCAGGGCGATGATCCGCGCGGTGGCGCGGGCATTTACAGCCATGCAGCTATCATAGTCTTTGTCGACCAGCGCATCCATGGGGGTGAGCAGCGGGGCCTTTACGGCGCAATGCACCAGCACATCAAGGCCTTTCCAGCGCTCAAAAATGCTGAGGCACAGGCGCTGGAGGCCGCCCTCATCAGTAACATCAAGTGGCACAAGGGTAATGGCTTGGCCTTTGGCCTCGATCACATCGGCTAGTTCTTCTAGCCCGCCAACGGTGCGGGCGAGCGCGATGACGTGATAGCCTTTGTTGGCCAGTTGAAGCGCGGTGGCATAGCCAAGCCCGCGAGAGGCGCCGGTGACCAGCGCGGTTTTTTGTGCATGTTCCATGGGGTGGATTTAGGCAAAATCGCATAGAAAAACCAGAGGAAAAGGTGTCACGCGGCGGTTCTTGCTTGAAATTGCTGGCGCAACAGGCCAAAAAGGCCGCAAGCACTGGAAATTATCAACAAGGATATGCTGATGACACCGAATATGACCCTTTCAAACGCCCTTTGGGCTTCAAACTCTGCGCTGCGCCACGGGGCACTTGTGGCTGGCGGCATTGCGCTGCTGGCGCTGTCCGCCAAAGTGGCTGTGCCGATGTGGCCCGTCCCTATCACCATGGGCACTTTTGCTGTGCTGGCGCTCGGCGCGGCCTATGGGCCCCGGCTCGGGCTGGCAACGATTTTGGGCTATATGCTGCTGGGTGTGCTTGGGTTTGACGTGTTTGCCGGCAGCTCCGAAGTAAGTGGGCTGGCCTATATGATGGGCGGCACGGGCGGCTATTTGCTGGGCTTTGTGCTGGCAACAGTGCTGCTTGGTTATGGCGCAACGCGCGGCTGGGATCGCTCGGTTTTGAAAATGGCAGGGCTGCTGCTGGCGGCAAATGTGCTGATTTATGTGCCCGGCTTGGCTTGGCTCACCGTGCTTTATGACATGAGCGCCATGAAGGCGGTTGAGGTTGGCATGGTGCCTTACTTGATCGGTGACGCGGTTAAGCTCGCCTTAGTCGCGCTTTTGCTGCCAATGGCTTGGAAAATGCTTAAGCGCAAATAAGCTAACGAAAATAACTGAAAAGCCTCGCCATTGAGCGAGGCTTTTTTTATGGGCTTTGCCCCTCTTGGCTTCGCCAATTCACCCCAGGATATTTAGACAATTTGGAAAATGCTAAAGCGGTAGCGGGGCTTGCTTTCCGGGCTTTAGCTCAATCTCCTTGGCGGCGAGCTTATCGCTCGGCGGCACGGGGTAATCGCCGCTAAAGCAGGCGTCGCAATATTGCGGTTGGTCGGCGTTGCGGGGCTTGCCCTCGGAAACGGCGCGGTAAAGGCCATTAAGGCTGATGAAGCGGAGGCTATCAACGGCGAGGTGTTTTTGCATTTCAGCTTCTGTCATGGTGCTGGCGAGGAGCTTGCCGCGCTCGGGGGTATCAACGCCATAAAAGCAGGGCCATTGTGTGGGCGGAGACGCGATGCGGAAGTGGACTTCGGCGGCGCCTGCATCTTCAAACATCTCACGGATTTTGACAGTGGTGGTGCCGCGGACCACGCTGTCATCCACCAAAATCACGCGCTTGCCCTTGATCAAGGCGCGGTTGACGTTGAGCTTGAGGCGGACACCCATATTGCGGATTTGGTCGGTCGGCTCGATAAAGGTTCGGCCCATATATTGGTTGCGGATGATACCCATGGCATAGGGAATGCCGCTTTCCTGAGAAAAGCCGATGGCGGCGGGCGTGCCGCTATCGGGCACGGGGCAGACGAGATCAGCCTCAACGGGGGCCTCTTTCGCGAGTTCAACGCCGATTCGGCGGCGGGTTTCATAAACCGAGCGGCCACCGAGGATGCTATCTGGGCGGCTGAAATACACGTGTTCGAATATGCAAAAACGTGAGGGGGCTTTGGCGAAGGGGTAGCTGCTGACCAGCTGGTTGCCGGTAATTACCACCATCTCGCCGGGTTCGACTTCACGGATGAACTCAGCGCCGATGATATCGAGCGCGCAGGTTTCTGAGCTAAGCACATAGGCCTCGCCGAGTTTGCCGAGCATAAGGGGGCGGACGCCAAGCGCATCACGCACACCGATCAGCTTGGTGCGGGTCATAGCGATGACGCTGAACGCGCCTTCTACGCGGCGCAGGGCGTCTTTAAGGCGCTCAGGGATATTGGCTTGGAAGCTGCGGGCCATGAGGTGCACGATGCACTCGGTATCCGAGCTGCTTTGGAAAATGGAGCCGTGCTGGATGAGCTCTTTACGGAGCGCATTGGCGTTTGTCAGGTTGCCATTATGAGCAATGGCCACGCCGCCCATGGCGAGCTCGGCAAACAAAGGTTGCACATCGCGAATGGCGGTTTGCCCCTTGGAGCCACTGGTGGAATAGCGCACATGGCCGATGGCCAGATTGCCGGGGAGGGTTTCCATCAGGGAGGCGTTTGTGAAATTATCACGGACATAGCCAAAGCGGCGTACCGAGCTGAAGCCAGCTTCTGGCGCAAAGGAAACGATGCCGCCGGCCTCTTGGCCCCTGTGCTGAAGTGCATGCAGGCCGAGCGCCACAAAATTGGCGGCTTCGGCTACGCCGTTAACGCCGAATATTCCGCACTCCTCCTTTAGCTTGTCGTCGTCAAACGGGCTTGAGGGGAGGCTAGGGAATTTCAGGTTGGTCATGGACGCGGCCTTGTTTCAAAGGAGAACCTTGCGCGCCTTATAGACGCGCAAGGTCGCTCTGTCACCCGCGTTTATCTAGTTATTTGTCGCAGGGGCCGTTGTAGGCGTGGCCGCTGTGTCACCCACAACGCAAACGCTGGTAATTTCATCAAATTTAGCAATGAACCAAGCGGGGATCGTGGACGTTTCCACCTCAGTTGTCAGGCGAGCTTGGGACTCTGCCAGCAACGATCTGGTCTTGGAATCTTCAATGATGTCAATGTCTTCGCCGGTGGCGATGAATTGGTCGTAAACAAAGAGGCCAACAACAATGAGCAGCACGCCGCGCGCGAGGCCGAAGATGAAGCCCAAGCCACGATCAATAACGCCAAGCGCTGATTTAGAAACCATACCTGCCAAAAGCGGTGTGAAGAGTGAAATTACAACAAGGGCGACGATGAATATCAGCGTAAAAGAAATAATAAGCGCGATTTCGCAGCTGTCACCTACAAGGCCGTTCACGAACGGAATTTCGTAAACCAGATCTTTGCCTTGGGGGGCAAAAATAAAGGCGACAATCGCCGCGCCACCCCAGCCCACGATGGAAAGTGTTTCTCGCACCAGCCCTCGTGAATAGGCCAAAAGGCCTGAAATCAAGATAATAGCCGCCGCTACAAAGTCTATGATTGTTAAGTCTTCCATGACCTATATTCCTTTACTACTCGTCTATGTGCCCAAAATAGGATGTTATAAAGCTGGTTATATCATCAAACTTTTGCACGCTTATGCCTGATTCGCCCACCGTCTTCATTAAAGAAGGTGCAAAAGCCGATGAAAAACCAAGTTTTTCGGCTTCTTTTAGCCGATTATCGGGCTGGGAGATGGGGCGCAGCGCCCCCGAGAGGCTGATTTCCCCAAAACAAACCGAATCAGGGGGCATGGCTTTGCCTTGGCGTGCCGAAATAAGCGCGGCAGCCACCGCGAGGTCTGCCGCTGGCTCTGAAATGCGCATGCCGCCTGCAATGTTGAGGTAAACATCCATACCGGCAAAGCTGATGCCCGCACGGGCATCAAGCACGGCGAGGATCATGGAAAGGCGGGCGCTATCCCAGCCGACAACCGCACGGCGCGGGGTGGCCAAGGGGGAGGGCGCCACGAGGGCTTGTATTTCGACCAGCACAGGGCGGGTGCCCTCAATACCCGCAAAAACCACGGCCCCCGGCGCGGGGTTGTCGCGCTCACTCAGAAAGAGCGCCGAGGGGTTGGTGACTTCGCCAAGGCCCTCGCCCGTCATCTCAAATACGCCAATTTCATCAGCCGGGCCAAAGCGGTTTTTAACGGCGCGCAGAATGCGGAACTGGTGGCCGCGCTCGCCCTCGAAATAAAGCACGGTATCCACCATGTGCTCGACCACGCGCGGGCCAGCGATTTGGCCGTCCTTGGTCACGTGGCCCACGAGGACCACAGAAACACCGCGCTTTTTAGCGAAGGTCGTAAGCTCATGGGCGCAGGCGCGCACTTGGGAGACAGAACCGGGGGCGCTGTCTACGTGATCAGCCCACATGGTTTGGATGGAATCGATGATTGCAAGTGCAGGGCGCTCGGCGTCGAGCGTGGTGATGATATCGCGCAGGTTGGTTTCTGCGGCGAGCTGCACTGGGGCGTCGGCCGCGCCAAGCCTGCGGGCGCGCATGCGAATTTGCGAGGCGGCTTCCTCTCCCGAAATATAGATAACCTTTTGGCCGGAGCGCCCAAAGGCGGCAGCAGCTTGAAGCAAAAGCGTGGATTTCCCGATGCCTGGATCTCCGCCAACCAAAATAGCGCTGGCAGGGACCATGCCGCCGCCAAGCACGCGGTCAAACTCATTTATGCCCGATTGCGCACGGGGCAGCGGGGCATCTTGGGCCGAAAGATCAGACAGCGCCACTTTGCGGCCCTTGGCCACGCCAAGGCTTTTGCCCGTGGGGCCCGTGGAGAGCGCAACTTCTTCCTGCACGGTGTTCCACTCATGGCAGCTTTCGCACTGCCCCTGCCATTTTTTATGGGTCGCGCCACATGCTGTGCAGGTAAAGGTGGATTTAATTTTAGCCAATTTAAGCGCCTCCGGTTAGGGGGCTGAATATCTTATTTTTCGGCAAAAGGAAAGCGGCGGATAAAGCCAAAAGGACGGGCTAAAATGCGAAAAATGCGCTGCAAATTGGCTTCGATATTCTTTTGCATCGGGTGCTTTCCCGAGCGCTCGGGGGGAGTATGCATTATGTCGCTATCTTTAACGCCTTCGGAGTATTGCCGCTGAATGGCGAGCGCGGGGTTGATCTGGAGGATGTTGAACCCCAGATGGTCTTCATATTGTTGATGAAATAAGCGAACATCTATGTGAAGCGTTGGCTGGGCTTGATGCGCTAAAATGTCCTCGGCGACCTCGCGCGAAATCACAAAAGCTCCCGTGCCATATGATTTGGTGAGCAGCTTATAGCTGGCCAGACCATTCTGAGAAGCGACGGCTAAGGGTAAACTATAACTTGGCTTACGCCAGTGGACGTTTGTCGGGGCCTCCAGCCTTAATATTGCATTTTTATCTGTGTGGAGGTCGCTGGCGGATAATGCTTCGGGCAATCGGGGAGAGAGTGCCACGTCATCTTCCAAAATAACGCAGTGGCTGTCCGGGGTTTCGAGAAAGGCGCGATAGGCTTTTAGATGACTGAGATAGCAGGCATAACCTGTTGCGGGCAATTTGTTACTGACTGGTTGGCCCATATCGGCAGTTGCACCGTCAACCGCCTCCACTCGTGTATATGGCAAGCCAAGGGCTTTGAGCGCGCTATCCATTTTGGCAAGGCGGTCAGGGCGGCGGGTGAGGTTTATAAGATATATTTTCATCAGTGGTCTTCGAGCTGGCGCTTGGTGAGTTCGGTAATGAGCATGGAAAGCAGCACACAAAAGGTGAATAAGTAAATGCCCCAGCCGGTTTCAACCGTGCCAACGCCCACACCCTTGGCCAGCACGATATAAAGCGCGATCAGGAAGACATCGGCCATCGCGAGCTTGCCGAGGATGGCCAGCGTGGGGAGCATATTGCTGCCGAGTAGGCCAAAATGCATGGCGGCGAGCAGGCCGGTTTTGAGCATGGGCGCGATGAGGGCAAAGAAGGCCACCAGCATGGCGAGGAAGATATCGGTTTCCCATAGGGAGCCAAGCGAGGAGACAACGGACAGCTCGTGCAGATCAAAAAACCACAGTTTGACGAGGCCCGCGCGCGCCATGGGGGCAAACCACGCGATGGGGAAGAGGATGAAAAGAGAGAGGTTGAGGAGGCGGAGGGTCACCGCACACTCTCAATCGGCCCTTCGGCCCGACCATTAATAAACTGGTCCACATAGGCATCGCCCGAGCTATCCATTGCGCTGATTTCTCCGTGCCAGCGCACCTTGCCCGCGTGGATCATGGCGACATGGTCGGCAATGGCGCGCACGGAGCTCATATCATGGGTGATGGTGATGGCGGTGGCGCCAAGGTCGACCACGATTTCGCGGATGAGCTCGTTGATAACGCCCGCCATGATCGGGTCTAAGCCCGTGGTGGGTTCGTCAAAGAAGATAACTGAGGGCTCAGACGCTATGGCACGGGCGAGGCCTACGCGCTTTTGCATGCCGCCGGAAAGCTCGGCGGGGAATTGGAAGGCGACCTCGGGTTTTAGGCCCACGCGGCGGAGCTTTTCGATGGCCAGTTCTTGCGCGTCGGCTTTGCTCAGCTTGGCTTTGCCTTGGCGCAGGCGGAAGGCGACGTTGTGCCAGACGGGCAGGCTGTCAAATAGCGCGCCGCCCTGAAAAAGCATGCCAAAATGGCTGAGGAATTCTTCGCGGTTTTTCAGGCTGGCACCGTCAATCAAAATTTCGCCCGCGTCGGGCTGGATGATGCCGAGAATACATTTGAGCAGCACAGATTTGCCGGTGCCAGAGCCGCCGATGACAACGAGCGAGTTGCCTTTATCGACGCTCAGGTCAATGCGACGCAGCACATGATTGGAGCCAAAGGATTTTTTTACACCTTTAAGATCGATTTTTGGAAGCGTGCTCATGTGGGAAATAACAGTTCGGTTAAGAGGTAGTTGCTGGCGAGGATGAGGACCGAGGCGGCAACCACGGCATTGGTGGTGGCTTGGCCCACGCCCTGCGCGCCACGGCCAGAGTTAAAGCCGCTATAGGTCCCCATAAGCGCCACGATAAAGCCAAACACGGCGGCTTTTATGAGGCCGGAGGTGACATCTCCCGTTTCCATGAAATCAACGGTGTTGTTGATATAGGCCGCGGCGTTGAAATCTAGCCGCAGGGTGCCAACGAGAAAGCCACCAAAAACCCCGATTATATTGCCGACCAGCACGAGCAGCGGCATGGCAATGGTGGCGGCAAGAATACGCGGCACCACGAGGTATTTCATCGGATTGGCGGAAAGGGTGGTGAGCGCGTCTATCTGCTCGGTCACCTTCATTGTGCCAATTTCGGCAGCTATGCTGGCCCCGACGCGCCCTGCGACCATGAGGCCTGCGAGCACCGGCCCCAGTTCTCGGATCATGCCAATGGCGACGATGCTGGGCACCACGCTTTCTGCGTTAAACCGCGAGCCGCCTGCATAGATTTGCAGGGCGAGTGCGCCGCCCGTAAATAGCGTGGTAAGGCCCACAACAGGCAAGGAGAAATAGCCGATGCGCAAGATTTGCGTCAGGAGTTCTCTCGGGTAGAATGGCCCACGCAGCATATGCGAGATGGCGGAGGCGGCAAAGATAACCAGCCGCCCTATAGCGGCAAATAGCGCAAGGGTTGAGCGTCCAATAGAGGCCAGTGCCTCGTTGATATAGTTGATTGCTAGCATGGGGCCTCAAATTTGGTTTTAGCTCTTGTATACCCGATGATAGCGGCTGCCAAGGCTGGTAAGGATTTCATAGCCAATGGTGCCCGCTT
>Ga0209345_10004387_pt1 | contig 13693 bp, 11 predicted proteins | sample Cruoilmetagenom7_FD_187294 | JGI IMG/M metagenome (GOLD analysis project Ga0209345, IMG submission 187294) | Oil polluted marine microbial communities from Coal Oil Point, Santa Barbara, California, USA - Sample 7 (SPAdes) (version 2) | ecosystem: Environmental > Aquatic > Marine > Oil seeps ...
CTACTTTCACTTTTTTAGGTGGAAAATTAATTTCCAGAATAGCATTTGTCGGGCATTCTGGAACACATTTCCTGCATAGTTTACATTTTTCATGGTCAATATAGGCCAGGAAGTTTTCAATCGTAATCGCGTCATGCGGGCAAACCTTTTCGCATTTCCCGCATCCGATACAGGCTACCGAACAACTCTTTTTAGCAATTCCTCCCTTGTCTTCATTTATACAGCTGACAAATATCTTGCGGTCTCTCTTATTCTTTTTCCTGAGCTCAATGATGTCTTTTGGACAGGCTATCACACAGGCGTTACATGCCGTGCAATTATCGTCCGTCACTACCGGGAGACCTGTTTCCGGGTTCATATGGATGGCATCAAAATCACATGCCCTGACGCAATCTCCATGTCCCAGACATCCGTACTGACATCCCGTATCACCTGAATAAAGGCTGCTGGCAATGGCACATGATGCAGCTCCATCATAGTGATTTGTTCGTTCCCGGTGAGCAAATGACCCGGAGCAGCGTATCACAGCCACCAGGGGATCTTTTTCGGCAGCTTCTTTGCCCAGGGCCGATGCCACCTCCTGCATGGTTTCATTTCCCCCGGGGGGACAATAAAGTCTTGTAAGGTCCCTTATGCTGACACATGCTTCTGCAAAGTTCCGGCAGCCGGCAAATCCACATCCACCGCAATTGGCACCTGGCAGGATTTCCTCAACCATATCAATCCTGGGATCTTCGATGACCTTAAATCGCTGGGCTATGATAAACAGGATGATGGCAGCAGCTATTCCGGTGGCACTCAATGATATAATGGTGTAAAGTACGATAGGGCTCATAAATCAATGATCAGGTCTTATGTACAAAAAATGAAAACTGCCGGTCTACTTTTCCCCTCATTAATTTTAATCCCGCATAATAAGGCAGCAGTACCCCAAGTGAAACAAGTCCCGCCAGCAGTTCATTACTGCCGGCAGCAGTCATAATCAGTAGTACGGTAAGCACCAGCAGAAACGGAAGTACATAACCCAGAAAAAGAGCTCTGAAACCGAGTGACTGGGCGAGTAAGACGCTAACTTTTTCACCAATCCGGAAGTCTGGATGAGCAACTGGTATATGGAGAAATTTCTCTTCTTCACTGCCAGCCATATTACAGGCTCCTTTGGCCTGACAGCTTGTGCAGGCAGCATAACTGGTGATTTTCACAGTGACCCTGTCTTCACTCATTGATGAGATCACTCCCTCATGTGAAATCTTTTTTTCTGGCATGGAAGAACTGGAGGTTTAAAATCCGTACAAAAATATAGATACTATAACATGTTTAGATTGCTTTTTGTCAGTTTTTCAGAAGCTAAAACAATTTAGAATTGATATAAATAATCCTAGCTTATCACACCCCAATTGAAACTGCCTTTAGACATTTTTTTAAGCTGTAGAACCAGGATTGAATTTTTTGGCTGGTCAAGCAATGGGTCTTCCTCCAGTATTTCTATTACTGTTTTTCTGGCATATTGAAGGATTTGAGAATCCTTCCCAAGGTGGGCAATTTTCAGTTCAAAAGGAATACCACTTTGCTGGGTACCTTCCAAATCACCTGGTCCACGCAGTTTTAGGTCAACCTCCGCAATTTCAAATCCATCGGTGGTCCTTACCATGGTACTGATCCTCTGCCGAGCGTCATCGCTCAGTTTGTTCGAGGTCATCAGGATGCAGTAGGACTGGTCTGCCCCACGGCCGACTCGTCCTCTTAGTTGGTGCAACTGGGAAAGGCCAAACCTCTCCGCACTCTCAATGATCATCACGGAAGCATTAGGGATATCCACACCGACCTCTATCACTGTGGTAGCCACCATGATCTGGGTCTTCTTCTCCAAAAAACGCTTCATTTCGGACTCTTTTTCTCCTGCTTTCAGCCTGCCGTGCACAATACTTACGGCATAATCAGGGGAAGGAAAGGCCTGTTTTATGCTGAAGTACCCATCCTCCAGGTCTTTGTAGTCCATTTTCTCTGATTCCCGAATGAGGGGATAGACGATGTATATCTGCCTTCCTTCAGCGATCTGTTTTTTCAAAAATCCATGGACTCGAAGTCTTTTGGAATCAGTATAATGCACCGTTTTAACCGGTTTCCTGCCCGGAGGAAGTTCATCAATGACCGATACATCCAGGTCTCCGTATAGGGTCATGGCCAGGGTTCTGGGGATGGGAGTGGCGGTCATGACCAGCACATGTGGTGGCTGGACATTCTTTTTCCACAACCTGGCCCGCTGAGCCACCCCAAAGCGGTGCTGCTCATCAATGATTACCAGTCCCAGGTTAGAAAACTGTACCGTTTCCTCTAGCAGTGCATGGGTTCCCGTAAGGATATGGAGACTGCCGTCAAGCAGTGATTTGTGGATCTCCTCACGTTCAGCTTTTTTGGTGGATCCTTTCAGCAGGCAAAATTTCACTGGCATATCACCCAACATTTTCTGCAGGGTGGTAAAATGCTGGGTGGCCAGGATCTCGGTGGGTGCCATCAGGCAGGCCTGGTACCCATTATCAATGGCAATGAGCATGCTCATCAAAGCCACCAGTGTTTTTCCACTGCCAACATCACCCTGGAGCAAACGGTTCAATTGCCGACCTGAACCAATATCTTTCCTGATCTCACGAATGACGCGCTTTTGAGCTCCTGTCAGTTCAAATGGAAGCCGGTCCCTGTAGAATGTATTCAGGTATTCACCCACCTTTGAGAATACAAGTCCCCGGAAATGCTGTTCCCTGTTCACCTTATGTTTCAGGATATTCAGCTGGATAAAAAACAGTTCCTCAAATTTCAATCTCAACCTGGCCCGTTCCAACTCTTTCAGATCAGCCGGGAAATGAACGGTAAAAAGTGCCTTAGGCAGGGATGTGAGATTCAGTTTTTCAATGAGATATGCTGGCAAAGTCTCCTTTACGGAAGGTTTCTGTGTTTGAAACAGTGTGGTGATAATCTTTTGAATAGCCCTGGATGTAAGGTAGTTTTTTTTGAGTTTCTCAGTTGTACTGTACATGGCCTGAAGCCCGGATGAAAGCTGCTTCTCATACTTTTCTGCTTCTTCCAGTTCAGGATGTACCAGGCTGAGCTGACGTCCATGCAGGTTTGGTTTGCCAAAAGCCACATATTCCCTGTCCTTTTTCAGTGTTTCCCTGATCCAGGATACCCCCTGGAACCAGACCAGTTCGATACTACCAGTATCATCAAAGAATTCAGCTACCAGTCGTTTTTTATACCGGGGACCGGTTACCTCAAGTGAATTTATCCTTCCCCTGATCTGGATGTATGGAAGCTGTGAATTTATTTCTGAGATCTTGTAAAACCTGGAACGGTCAATATAGCGATAGGGAAAATAATAAAGCAGGTCTTCAAATGTATAGATATTTAATTCACGATTGAGCAGATCTGCACGTTTGGGTCCTACACCCGATAGGAATTTAATATCTGTTTGCAAAGGATCGGCCATGATGAAAGCTGAAATAAATAATAAATATCGGAATTCTTACTTATATATTTGTACTTGTCTAATGTTGTATTTAAACTATAGGTTGCGAGCCCGGCACAGGAAGGGGAGAGGTATACATCCTCCCTTTGCCTTTGAAATAGTAAACAATGTGATATACGGGAAAGGCCCAGGTGTTCCTGGATTGGCAAAAATTGAAGAATACAGGCTTGAGCTGTTGAACAAAAGCGGGATAATACCGGTGGAAGATCATGGTGCAGGTTCCAGGAGGGGAGTGGATGGTGAAAGACGGATCTGTGACCTGGTAAGAAACACAGCTGTTTCACCAAAGCGTGGACGTTTACTTTCCAGGCTGGTGGATCACCTGAAACCGTCTACCATGATTGAATTGGGGACGGGAACCGGTATTGGCAGTCTGTATATGGCATTGGGAAATCCGAAAGGGAGACTTTTTACTTGTGAGGGCTCTCCCGCCATCGCCCACCTGGCGGAAGAGGGGTTTGAAAAGCTTGGTATTGGTAATATCGAGGTTCATAAGGGACTTTTTGCAGAAATGCTGCCTGGACTCATTAACCAGGCAGGGCTGGATTTGTTTGTTTTTATTGATGGTGATCACAGGGAAGAAAGACTGATATCATACGCAAGCAGTATATTGGATTCGGAAAGGCAGAACCTGGCAATTGCGATGGATGACATACACTGGTCGAAGGGTATGTACCGGGCATGGATAAAGATTATCAGGCATCCTGAGGTCAGACTGAGTATTGAATTATTCAATACAGGTATTGTATTTGTAGGAGAGAAAATCCAAAAGGATCACTTTGTCGTTATTTTTTGAAATTATTCTGGCAGCTATTTCGTTTATATCCTTAAATTCGTACATATTTTTATACAACCCATGGAGAAAATCATTGAACTATCAAAGATTGTCAAGAATTATAAGATAGGAACCATCATCGTTCGGGCCCTTAGGTCTGTCAGCCTTGATATCGACAGAAATGAGTATGTTGCCATTATGGGGCCGTCAGGTTCAGGTAAATCCACCCTGATGAACCTGATTGGTTGCCTTGATACACCTACTTCCGGGAAATATGTGCTGAACAACAAGGATGTCAGCAAGCTCGATGATAACCAGCTCGCAGATATAAGGAATAATGAAATAGGATTTGTATTCCAGACTTTCAATTTATTGCCCCGTTACACTGCCCTTGAGAATGTAACGCTTCCATTGATATATGCTGGTTTTTCTAAGGCAGACAGGCTGGAACGTGCTAAGGAAGTGCTTGAGAGCGTGAGTCTTACAGACCGTATTGCGCATAAACCAAATGAATTGTCAGGGGGACAAAGACAGCGTGTGGCCGTTGCCAGGGCCCTGGTCAACCATCCTTCCATCATCCTGGCAGATGAACCAACAGGAAACCTTGACTCCAAAACTTCCGTAGATATCATGAATCTCTTCGATGATATCCATGAATTAGGCAACACCATCATTGTAGTCACACATGAAGAGGATATTGCAAAAAGGGCTAGGCGCGTTGTGAGATTAATGGATGGAGAGGTTGAATCGGACGTTAATAATGAGGTTTCCGTTAAACCCGAAGGATAAAAATAGACCCGGTAGCAAATGAAAATCTATACCAAAGCTGGTGACAGGGGAATCTCCACCCTGCTGGGTGGAAATATTGTACCCAAAGATCATCCCAGGCTGGAAGCTTACGGGACACTTGATGAATTGAATTCCTGGATAGGACTTATCAGGGATCAGCTGATTGATGAGGATATGAGGGGAACACTCCTGAAGATTCAGGACCGGATCATGGTTGGTTCGACCATATTGGCCAGTGAAAAAACAGAAACACCAGTTGCTTTACCTGAAATTCATGAAAAAGATATAAGTTTTCTGGAAATGAAAATTGATGGGATGGATAAGCTTCTTAAACCCTTGCAATCATTTATTCTTCCAGGTGGTCATACCACTATTAGCTATTGCCACCTTGCAAGAGCAACTTGCCGCAGGGCAGAGAGATACAGTATAAAATTTATTAAAAATTCGGAGCAGACAGGATTGCTGGTAAAATACCTGAATCGCCTGTCTGATTACCTGTTTACCCTTGCAAGAAAAGTTGCCTTGGACCTAAAAATTGAAGAAATTATCTGGCAACCTGATTGCTGATATTCATTTTTTTTTATATTTGCACGAATTTTAGGATTACAAGATAATTTTTATCATCAAAGCACCTGCGATATGTACTGGACATTAGAGTTAGCTTCAAAATTGGAGGATGCTCCCTGGCCAGCCACAAAAGATGAGTTAATAGATTTCGGCATTCGTTCCGGTGCCCCCCTCGAGGTTATTGAGAATTTACAGGAAATTGAGGATGAAGGAGAAATCTACGAGAGCATTGAAGACATTTGGCCTGACTATCCGAGTAAGGATGATTTCTTCTTTAACGAAGATGAATACTAAAAAAGAAGGCTGTCCAAAGGGCGGCCTTTTTTTTTCTACCTTGCCCCCCCCAATTATTTTTCAAACAGATATTGATTAAAAGCGTGCTTAATTTCGCAGCAGTATCCGCAAAATGTAGGCACTTTTTTTAATCAATGTCTATTCGCAACAGAAGAGAGATAATAAGGCTGACCTTTGGCCAACCCTCTTCTCGTAGAACTGGAATGGAGTTTATCCGGGTTATGAATTGCAATTTTGATGAAGCTCGTCAAAAATGCATACTTTTATATGAACCAGTTCAGGTTGTTAAAAGTCAATCATCGGGGGGAAACTCCCACTAATCATCACGAAAATGGAATTAAACAGACGAGAATTTATTGGCAAAAGTACGAAGTTGACCATAGGCATGTCGGCTTTGGGATTAATTTCAAACAGTTCTTTGGCGGCTCAGGGAGCAGAAAAGAAGCTCAGCTTTGCCCTGGTTGGCACTGGGTCCAGGGGTACACACACATGGGGCAAGGACCTGTTGCTACAGTATCCGGATCAATTGGATATGGTCGCTTTATGCGATATTAATTCCAAAAGGCTTGAGTTTGCAAAAAAATACATTGGCACTGCTGCCCCTGTGTACCTGGCCAGGGATTTCAATCGTATGATAAAGGAGACAAATCCTGCTGTTGTAATCATTACAACTACCGACTGCTACCATGCAGAATATGCCATCAGGGCCATGGAACTCGGCTGTGATGTTATATGCGAAAAGCCGCTCGTAACGGAAGCCTGGCAGGCACAGAAACTCCTGGATACCGAAAAAAAGACAGGGAAAAAAGTAATCACTACTTTCAATGCAAGGCATTCAGCCTCTGCTGAGGAAGTCAAGAAGGTACTCATGTCAGGAACACTGGGTAGAATAATCTCAGCAGAGTTTATGGAATATCTTGACATTGACCATGGAGCAAGTTATTTCAGGCGATGGCATGGCAAATCCAGGTTCTCAGGAACATTGCTCTGCCACAAAGCCTCCCACCATTTCGACCAGATAAACTGGTTCCTGGATGCTGAACCTGTTGAGGTAAGTGCGTTTGGTGATGTTGCATTTTATGGTAAGAACAATCCATTCAGGGGAAAAAACTGTCGAAACTGCTCCTTTACAGATAAATGTGAATTTTACTGGGATATATCTGACAGTCAATTGATGATGGATATGTACGTTGCCTGCGAAAAAGAAGATGGGTACTTAAGAGATGGCTGCGTCTGGGACAATGAAATTGACACTTTCGATACCATGACAGTAGAGGTGAAATACAACACAGGTGTTTTTTTAAGCTATACATTGAACGCATTTTTACCATATGAAGGGCAGCGGCTTGCCTTTAACGGGCAAAAAGGAAGGTTGGACGTAAGGAGATTTCAGCGGCAGCCCTGGGATCCCGGACATGGTTCTGAATTTCGATTGACACATAGTTTTAAGGACACAAAAACCTGGCATGTTGATCCTTCTGTTGGTACCCATGGGGGTGCTGATAAAAAGCTGAAGGATTTGCTTTTCCTTCAGGAAGAAAAAGATCCTCTGGGAAAGATGGCAGATAGTCGTGCTGGAATATACTCCAGCCTGATTGGTATTGCAGCCAGACAATCCATAGAATCCGGAAAAAAAGTAAGCATCTCTGATCTGATAGATATTCCTGTGGGCTGGACTTTTGCTGATAATCGATAAAGCCTGACTGAAAGATCATGCAGTTTATGAAGCGAGATATTAAGATCATCTTTTTTATTTGTTTTATCCTTAATGTGACCATTGGTTTTGCCCAACAGGAAAACCTGGATGTTTTTCATCAATGGGTAAAATGGAGTAATCCGGGAAGCATGCTAATTCATGATCTTTTGAGGCAGGCGAATGATTATTATGATATCAGGGATGGAGAGATTGAAAAGTTGAAGACAAAGAGTGACTGGGAGAAAAGACAGGCATTTGTTAAGGATAAACTATTAAAGTTAGTCGGTCCTTTCCCGGAGAAGACCCCTCTCAACGTCAGCATTACCGATGTCTTGCACCAAGACGGTTTCAGGGTGGAGAAGATTATTTATGAATCGATGCCAGGCTTTTATGTTACGGGTTGTCTGTTTATTCCCGAAAAGATAAACGGGAAAGCTCCGGCGGTTCTCAATGTGATTGGGCATAACCAGGAATCATTCAGGGCAGAACTTTATCAGAAGGTTTGCCTGAACCTTGTCAAAAAGGGCATCATTGTATTGGCTATTGATCCAATTGGGCAGGGAGAACATGTTCAATATTTTGACCCTGGGATAAACTTTTCTTCTATAGGCTATACGGTTATTGAACATTGTTATTTGGGGAACCAGTGTTTCTTGTCTGGTGTTAGCCCGGGAAGGTATTTCATCTGGGACGGGATTCGGGGAATAGATTATTTGCTGACGCGCGATGATGTTGATCCTGAAAGGATTGGGGTGACAGGTTTTTCTGGTGGAGGAACGGTGAGCTCCTATATTGCAGCTTTTGATGACAGGGTGAAGGTATCCGTACCATGCAGTTGGTCTACTGCTTCGAGACGGCAGCTTGAAACTAAAGGGGTACAGGATGCGGAGACAATATTTGTCCACGGCCTTGCTGAAGGAATTACATTTGAAGACCTGATTGAGGTCAGGGCACCGAAACCCACATTATTGACATTTGTTTCGAATGACCAGTATCTTTCAATTCAGGGAGCAAGGGAATCATACCAGGAGGCAAAAAAGACCTATGCATCGCTCGGTTATGAGGATAACCTGGACATGGTTGAAGATGATTATGAGCACTGGATGACGCCCAGGATACGCTTAAAAATGTATGAATTTTTCATGAAACACTTTAGTTTGCCTGGCGACCCTGCCGAAGAGGAAATTAATATTATATCAGCGGCGGATTTAAGAGTAACATCTACAGGTCAGATTTCAACATCTCTCGGCGGAGATATGGTATATGACATTAACAAAAGAGAAACAGAAGAGCTCATTAAGAATCTTGAGGAATCAAGGAATGATATTGTTAAGCATCTTAGCGGTGTTGTGGTAAAGGCAAAGGAGATCTCAGGCTATACGGTTTCTGAGGATGAAATAAAAAAGCCCTTTTTTAACGGAAGGTACCAGAGAGATGGTTATACGGTTGGAAAGTATGCGATTAAGGGTGGTGGAAATTATGTGATACCACTGCTTCTGTTCGTTCCTGATGGGATTTCTGAGAAGCATCCTGCCCTGGTATATCTTCATCCGGAAGGGAAGGCAGCGGAGGCTTATCCTGGAGGAGAGATTGAGAAACTTGTCAAAAAGGGGTATATAGTGGCAGCTACAGATGTTATTGGAATAGGGGAAACCAAGAACACTGCAACAAGGCCATTAGGACCCGGTTATACAACTGTACTGATCGGAACAAGTATGGTTGGCATACAGGCGGGTGATATCGTCAGGACTGTTGCTTACTTGAAGAGCCGGGATGATGTTGATAATCATAAAGTTGGCGCCCTTGCAGCTGGTAGTGCCTGTCTGCCCATGATACATGCAGTTGCGTTTGATTCGTCTATTGATAATGTTACCCTTTTAGGTTCGCCCATTTCATACCGCTCCATTGTTATGAACAGGTTTTATAAAATTGGCCTGATAGAGAATAAGGGTGGCGGTACTGGTCATCCCTATGAAGTTGACTTCTCCTGGGGGATCGCAGGTGTGCTGAGAGGCTATGATTTGCCGGACCTGATCGGGTGTATTGCACCCAGAAAGGTTGTCCTTGCAGATTTGCAGAACCATCTGCTTGAACCTGCCTCTGGTGAGTTGATAGAGACAGACACAGCATTCCCACGATCTGTATATACCTCTAAAAATACCCCTGAGAACTTGAAGATTATCTCATCCTATGAGAACCTTGTCTCTCTGGTAGACTGGTGCTTTGAATAGAGATTTAGTGGATGGTCCAGCGGAAAATGTCTTCTTTGGATTTTGGACGATGTTCTTCCAGCCAGTTGAATCCATTCAAGTACAGTTCCTGTTTTGGTAGGTCCTTCGGAGGATATAATATGGCGGTAGGAGAGGAGATCATGTTTACCCTTTCAACACCACCATCTGCAAGGTAGATCTTAATGTCACTGCTTTCTGCCTTGTTGACCCCAATGAGGTCTCCTTCATCTCTTCCAAACCAGAGGCTCTGTCCACTGCCCTTAACATCAATACGCGAAAGTTGATCTTCACGGAAATGGCCCACCATATCCTTGCCGCGAATCTGGTTAAATCTTATGCTGTCATCCTGTGATACTATAAAAGCGGCATTAGAAAGTTCTATGTAATCAGGCTCTTCGTATGCCATGTGGACATCCATTTGATCTGCGGTAAGCTGATGGATTTCAGACCAGAGTACGGGATCGCCAAATAACTGAAATACAGAGTCACTTTCAAGGTAGGCTAGTGAATCACACTTACCTTGCATATCGGGACGATGAAACTTTACCTTGTAATACGCCCTGAGTATTTTGTATTCCCCGGTAGAGTCAACTACAGATTTCAAGGTATCGGCGTGGACAAACAAACTGTCCGTATCTGATATCTGTATCAGGATCGCGCTGTCTGTCAGCATGGCATATTCGGGGTCTTCAAAATAGATGGCATATCGACCCAGCAATATGACCTGCTGGGCTGAATCATACAGCTCAACATTGTTAAAAGCCATTCCCATGCCATTGTCCCTGTCATAATAAAGGCTGTCTCCCCTGAGGTATTGTTCGTCTGATTCCAGGTATGCATTTTTGTTGAACTGGGATATGTTATTCTGGGTATCATACCAGCCGTTTTCGCAGTATATGTAATTATCAGGACTGATGATCTCAGTGGGACCAAGAAAATAGGCAATCTCCGTTACGGTATTGTATTCAAGGGTATCTGCATAAATGGTGTATTCCGGATTGATAATGATAACACTATCCCTGAAATTCAGCATTTTACTTTGAGTGTAATAATATCCTGCCCGGCTGTCCAGCGTATTGTCCCCATTGACAATATGCCCGTGCCTTTCATAGTAGCCGATGTTTCTCTCCAGGTCAAAATCCATGTAGTCCGTGGTCAATGTAGTTTCCTTGTCTATCAGGGTGACATTTCGCCTCATCTCCGCAAATTTTTCGTTTCCGAAGTACCGGAGCTCATCACCATACAGGTTTAATGTATCGCCCTGGATAATATGAACGTTTCCGTATGCATGCACGTTGTTTCCCCCTGAGAAATACCAGGCACTGTCACAACTAAGCAGCATGTTTTGCTGTTTAAAGGCCACTTCACCTACATATTTTACAACACCAGTGCCGACACTTGCATCATATTCCATGTATTCTGAGTTCAGGATCTCAATTTTATTCTCTTCCTGGGCATAGAGCAGGCTACCTGCAATTATGAAGGAAAGTAAAAGAATTAGCCGGTACATGGCGGATGTTTATTTATTTTACCCAGCCCATTCGTTCAAACTGGCAACCGGCAAAAGAATTATCAACGTGGACATAGGTTTCCTCAATTTTCTCATCAATCCATTGCTGGAACACTTTCTGTTTTTTCATCTCCAGGGCCATCTCCTGGAGGACTAAATAATCTTCTTTGAGATTGGCCCGATGGGGGCTGCTCCGATTTCTAAGCCGTACGATCTTATAGACCTCTTTTCCATTTTCATCTTCTGATTTGAAAGCTTCTGTGATCTCACCGACCTTCAGGTCGCGGAGGGCAATGAATTCTGCAGGCTGTAATTCGTCCATGGTAAAGGTAGTTGTATTGGTTCCAGGATTAACCATGATCCCTCCATTCACTGCCGTATTTACATCCTGTGAGTAGATCCTTGCTGCGAGGTCAAATTCAACACTATCGGTGCGTACCAGGGTGGCAATGCTGTCAAGTTTCCTGTTGGTGGACCGGATGGCCTCCGGCTTTACTTTCGGTTTCATCAGTATATGCCTTGTGTTCACCCTTTCTTCCCGTCTTTCAATAAGTTGGATGACATGGTATCCAAATGAAGATTCCACGATGGTGGATACACCACCCGCTTTAAGACTATAAGCAGCCTTAGCATACTCGCCATCCAATTCCCCTTTTCCCATAAAACCAATCTCTCCACCCTGAGATGCAGATGGACCTTCAGAATAAAGCACTGCAAGTGTGGTGAATTTCTCACCATCCAGGATCCTTCGCCTGAGATCCAGTAATGTTTGTTTCACCGCAAAAACAGCGGCTTCATCTACCGGTGGATAAAGGGTGATCTGGCTGAGCTCTACCTTTGAGTCAATGTAGGGTATACTGTCTCTTGACAGTTTATTGTAATATTCCCGGATTTCAGAAGGTGTTACGGTGACCTCTCCAGTTATGGTGCTTTGCATCTGCCTTGTGATCGTTGCATCCCTCACTGCAGATCTCATATCTTCCTTTATCTCCAAAATGGTTTTCCCAAAATACTCTTCCAGGGCTTCTGGAGATCCGATCATGCTGATGAAGTAACTTAGCCTGTTATCAAGTTCCATTTCAACGGAACTCTCTGAAATCTCAATACTGTCTATTTTGGCCTGGTTTATTAGTAATTTTTCGCCAAGGAAATTCTCAAGGAGGGCGCATTTTTCATCTCCCGGTATATTTATCCCCTGAGCCTTGTTCTGGAGGTTCATGCTTTCAATATCTGACTGAAGAATAACAAATTCTCCTACCACGGCTACCACTCTGTCAAGAATCATTGCTTGTCCGGATAAACCACCGAGCAATGTTCCGGCCAGCAATAAAGTACTCAATATGTTCTTTCCTTTTTTCATAAAAAATCCTTAGTAGATAGTGAAACTCCCCTTGTTTAACGCGTCCTTGTATATATTATTTTCCAGGTCTCTTACAAACTGGACCTTCCTCTTATTCAGAATAATGCTCCTGATTTTATGTTCTACATATGGTAGAGGAGCGACCGTACCTGCCAGGCTGTGTTCTCTCAGATTGACCATGTAACGGAACGAAGAATCCTGTTGCTCAATGTACCTGTTCCATCTCAGAAAACTATCAGGATTTCTGATTTCGTTTGGCAAGGCACGTGTAATAGTCGTAAATGGGATCCAGTTATCGTCAAAATAATCATAATTGACGCCATACTGGAAACAATAACTCTCAAGCTCCTGAAAATCCTCTTCTTTTTCCGATCTGTACATCTGTCTTACCCTCCACAGCTCGGGAGCATCCCTGGGGAGCTTTATGAACAGGGCCTTGACAATATGGCGGTCAAGGTTGAAATTGGAAGGATTTTCTAAATAATATGCCTCAATCTCTTCATCACTGATAAGCGTATCCAGCTTCTGAAGGATAAGGTTTTGTTCATATTTGTAAATGAGCAGTGAGGAGCGGTATTCTTCGATCTGCTGCCTCACATCTTTCTGCTCCTCCGTAAGATTCAATTCAGCTTTTTGCAGGATCAGCTGCTTCTTGACCCATTTATCGACATAATTCTGCTGGATGAGTATGCTATCTTCAGCAGAAACATTGCTTGGAAAGATATCCCTGATGTCCGATGGATAAAGATTCGTCTCCATTACCTGGGCCAGGGATTTTTCCCTGCTCCTGGTCTCCAGCTTTGTACAGGAGAGAGCAAAGGTGAACATAAACAGGCAGGATAGTAGGAGTCTGTAGTTCAGTATGTTGATCCTATTACAGAATTTGAACATATCGGGTTTTAATTAACCTCTGACAACATTTCCCGGTTTACTTGAAAAGTGTATTTT
>Ga0209345_10004388_pt1 | contig 13690 bp, 17 predicted proteins | sample Cruoilmetagenom7_FD_187294 | JGI IMG/M metagenome (GOLD analysis project Ga0209345, IMG submission 187294) | Oil polluted marine microbial communities from Coal Oil Point, Santa Barbara, California, USA - Sample 7 (SPAdes) (version 2) | ecosystem: Environmental > Aquatic > Marine > Oil seeps ...
GGTCAAAGTGAATTATTACCTAAACCTGAAGCTTACTTCTCTGCTATAATTGTAAATGATATTGAATCTTCTATTTCATGGTATTCAAACAATTTTGGGTTTAACGTTTTAAATAAAGTAGAATCTAAAGCAAAAGGATTTAAGCAAGTAAATCTAAAATGTGGAGATATTTTAATTGAATTAATAGAACTCGATGCCTCTTTAACTCAAGCAAGTTTATTAAAAAATCATCCCAAAAAGACAAAAATAGATGGGTTCTTTAAATTTGGTTTTTTAGTTTCAGAATTTGATAAATGGGTAGAATCTCTTGAAAAATCAAAGGTTGAATTTTTATGGAGATGTAGTAACTGATGATGGATCAGGAAAAAAAATGCTTATTATTAAAGATCCTGATGGTAATAGAATTCAAATCTTTGAAAAATAAATAGGTTTATGAAATACACTTGTAAGATTGATATAGAATTGCCCATTGAAAAAACAGTAGCGCTTTGGGAAGATGAAACCAATTTTAAAGAATGGCAGGACGGATTTAAAAGCATTGAACATATAAGTGGTATCCCGAATTCGAAGGGAGCAAAATCAAAGATCATTCTTGAGGAAAAAAGAAAAATTGAATTATTAGAAACCATCATTTTGTCAGATTTACCTCATAAGAAAATTGCACTGTATGAACATATTCATATGACAAACACCCAGACTACAAGTTTTAAAGTTCTCGAACAGAAAAGAACACAATACATTTCTGAAGTTGAATACACTAAATTCAACGGAATTATGATTAAATTGATAGCAAAATTATTTCCAAGTAAGTTTAAAGAACAGAGTCAAAAGTGGATGAATCAGTTTAAAGAGTTTGCTGAAAAAACAAATGGTCTATGAAAACATTTTTTAAAATTATATGTATATCATTATTAATTATGTCTTGTTCATCTGATGATAAAGAGCATAATGATTCACAGGTTGTCTATCCTTCATTTGGTTCTGAAATGGAAGTTACTATTAATGGTTTAACATTTGACGCTATGGAACCATTTATATCTCCTGACGGAAATTATCTGTTCTTTAATAACTTAAATGATGGCATCAATACAAAACTATATTATGCAACTAGAATTAATGATACAACCTTTGATTATGTAGGAGAATTAATGGGAACAAATCAAACAACAACGCCTCATTTAGATGCCGTTGCCGACATTGACATTGATGGAAACTTTTATTGGACATCAACAAGAAACTATCCTACAGAATTGAATACGCTCTTTCATGGGACTTTTAGTAATGGGAATGTTAGTACTATTGAAAGAGTACAAGGCGACTTTAATATGAATATTCCTGGTTGGCTAATAATGGATCACGGAATAAGTTTAGATGGACAGTTTTTGTACTTCAATAATGCAAGGTTTGATGATGCAAATTGTCAAGGTGTGTGCGAAACAAGATTAGGAGTTGCCCAAAAAGAGAATTCATCTACATTTAACACACTTTCGAATTCTGATACAATTTTAGAAAACATTAATGATGTCAATTATATTTATTACGCACCATGTTTAAGTAGTGATAATCTTGAATTGTATTACACAAGATATTTAAAAGGAGAAATTACTGAAGATACCGTTTTTGAAATTTGTGTGGCAGTTAGACCTGATTCTACATCAAAATTTTCAATTCCAAGAGTTCTATTTTCAGAAACTATTTCAAATTTAATTGAAGCTCCTACACTTACAGTAGATAAAAGCATCATGTATTATCATCAAAAAACTACTAATTCTCATAAAATATTGATGAGATATCGAAATGCTCAATAAGTTACAAATCAAGAATGTGTTGCATAGAGAAGGAATAGTTTAGCTATTCAACTTCAAAATCAAAATACGTATCAGAAAACGGTTCCCAACGCAGCGTAAAGTGCCACCACTCTTTTGCATAATTCCTAAAATTGTGCTTCAGCATAACGTCTTGTAAAAGTTGTCGATTAGCTTTTTGTAGTTCCGTTAAATCTGCATGATTTACCCAAGATTCTTTTCCGAAGAAATCATAAGGACTTCCCATATCTAATGGTTCATTTGTAATGCCATCAATAATAGTCAAATCTAAAGTACTTCCTCTACTATGACCAGAACGCGTGGCTATATATTCTTCTCGAAACAAATAACGTTTTTCAACATCTGGATAGAATTGTTGTTTATTAATGGTATCATTCAAATCTTTAGCCCAACGCATAAAATGATTAACGGCACGTTGTGGTCTGTAACCATCATATACTTTTAAGCATAAATTCTGTTGTTGTAAATCATGTTGCACTTTTTCAAGAGCCAGAACAGTTTCTTTTGTAAGGATAAGTATATTCGCTTTGTAACCATCAATTGTATCACCTACAAAATTATTGGAAGTAAAATAACGTAGCTCTACATTTAGGTCTAGAATTACACTTTTAGCATTTACAAAACCTTCCGGAAGCTCTTTTGATTTTTGAAAACCGAAAGCAAACAAAAGCGCTATTAATGATATGATTGTTATTTTGAGTTTCATAGGATATAAGCTAATTTAGATAAAAATTAAGTGATGGACTTATTTTCCGAAGAAAAAACTATTTTACAACTGCCAGATGCGGAACTTATTTACATTCCGAACTTCATAAATCAGCAGAAAGCTAATCACTATTTTAAGTACTTAAAATCCAATGTAGACTGGCAACAAGACACTATTACCGTTTTCGGAAAAACCTATAAACAGCCAAGGCTAACTGCTCTTTATGCCGAAAACAAAGCGTCTTACTCCTACTCTAATATTACAATGAAACCAATACCGTTTACTTCAGAATTAGTAGAACTAAAACGGAATATTGAAGAAGAAGCTCAACACAAATTTACAACAGCACTTATTAACTTGTATAGAGATGGAAACGATAGTAACGGTTGGCATGCAGATAATGAAAAAGAATTAGGTGAAAATCCAATAATCGCATCCTTAAGTTTAGGTGAAACTAGGCCATTTCATTTTAAACACAGGCAATTAAAAGACGAGCGTCATAAAATACTCTTAGAACATGGAAGTCTTTTAATAATGAAAAAGGCAATGCAACAGTATTGGTTACATCAAATTGCGAAGACAAAAAAAGATATTGGAGAACGGATTAATTTAACTTTTAGAAGTATACAACCTATATAAAAATAAAAAACCGAGATCCCTCAATCTCGGTTTTTCTAATTTGCGTTTTATTTATGTGGTCGATTTAGGGTTACTAACTCAATACATAAGCAAATATTAATTAATTAATCCATTGAACTAAAAACTAAATTTTAGTACACTTCAAATATAGAACTCTATTTCAATGCACAAGTTAAAATACATAATTAATCGATGAAATACACTTAATTTTAACATTTAAAGATGAAAATATGCATTTCACCGATGAAATGCATTGCTAGTAAATTCAAAAATTGAAAAATTAAATACCTATTCTTAAATATTTATGATATAAAAACGTTAGATAATAACAAAAATCCTTTTGTGTATTTTTGATATCTGATATAATAATGTTCCAAAGAAAGAAAATGAAACCATTTATAAATTATATACTATTACTTTTTACAGTAGTCTGTTTTGGTCAAGATTTAGATTTTACATCTAAAGACCTATCTATTAATAAACATGTTGATGGGACACTTTTAACACCTAATGAAATTAACGCTCCTACTCTAGCCATTATAATTGCTGATGCTGGTCCGACTGACAGAAATGGGAATCAAAATTTTCAACAAAACAATGCTATAAAAAAGCTTGCTGAAGGTTTATCAAATCAAAAAATTGCAACATTTAGATATGATAAGCGAATTGTAAAGCAAATAAGAAAAGGACAAGTAAATCCAAACATCTCATTTGATGACTTTATATCAGATGCTAATGCAGTTATTGATTATTTCAAATCTCAAAACAAGTATTCAAAAATTGTGATTATAGGCCATGGTCAAGGAAGTTTAGTAGGTTTAGTTGCATCAAAAGAAAATGTCAATCAATATATTTCTTTAGCTGGTTCAGGTAAATCTATTGACAATGTTATCATTGATCAAATAACACAAATGGATCCAACACTTGAAAAAGAAACCAAACTCGCATTTGAATCCCTTAAAAAAGGGCAACTCACTAAAGCATATCCTCAAGCATTAGGTTCAATTTTTAGTGCAGATGTACAACCTTTTATAATGAGTTGGATGCAATACAATCCTCAAGAGCTTATTAAAAATTTAGAAATACCTACGTTAATAGTAAATGGTACAAAAGATTTGCAAGTACCAGTTTCTGAAGCTGAGCTCTTGAAAAATTCGTCTTCAAAATCAGTGTATAAAATAATTGAGAACATGAATCATGTTCTATTTATAATAGAAGGGAAAGAGTTAGAAAATTCAAAATCTTACAATGAATCATTCAGATTGATATCTAGTGATCTAATTAATGAGCTTGTTACTTTTATGAAGAACTAACATCAAACAACTTCATTTTTACAAATTAAAAAAGCATCTCAAGTTCGAGATGCTTTTTTACTAACCAACCAAATGTAAATATTTACTCCATTATTTAAGGCAATCACTCCTCGATTAATATCATCATAATCATTTACATCTTATATATAGCAAATGGTATGCCAAACTCAATTTGCAAATACAAAATATTTGATGTAAATTTGATATCAAAATAATATCATATTGATTTATTTAATTTAAACATATAACAATGAAAGAAGAAAAAATAATAGTCCCAGCAAACGGTTACCTAATGCTCTTTGTATTTCTTATCTTATTCTTTGGTAGCATCATCACCATGTTTGCCTTAGAAAGCCCTTGGCCTTTAATAACTGTAGTAATATCAATATTTATTGCTCCTGGTTTTATAATGGTTCAACCAAATGGATCAAGAGTTCTATTACTTTTCGGAAAGTATGTTGGTACTGTAAAAAAGAATGGCTTCTACTGGTTAAATCCGTTTTACACTAAAAAGAAAATATCGTTAAGAGCAAGCAATTTTGACAGTGAACGTTTGAAAGTAAACGACAAACTTGGTAATCCTATAATGATTAGTACCATTTTAGTTTGGCGAGTACAAAACACCTACAAAGCAGCTTTTGATGTAGATAACTATGAAAACTTTGTTCGTGTGCAAACTGATGCAGCCGTTAGAAAGTTAGCTAGCATGTATCCTTACGATAATTTCGCAGATGAAGGTGTAGATGAAGACATCACGTTACGTTCTAGTGTAAATGAAGTAAGTACAGCACTTGAAAAAGAAATTGATGAGCGTTTATCAATTGCAGGTATCGAAGTACTTGAAGCACGTATTGGATATTTAGCATATGCTCAAGAAATTGCAAATGCTATGCTTAAGCGTCAACAAGCTACAGCAATTGTTGCAGCAAGACATAAGATTGTTGAAGGTGCAGTGAGTATGGTTGAAATGGCTATAGAACAATTAAGCAAAAAGGAAGTTGTTCATTTAGATGAAGAGCGTAAAGCTGCAATGGTAAGTAATTTAATGGTGGTATTATGTGGAGATAAAGATGCGTCTCCTGTACTCAACACAGGCACATTAAATCATTAAAATGAATAAAAAACAAACGTATAGTATTGCTCTTGGAGTTGCATTAGGAAGTAGCTTTGGTACAACTATTGGAGCTGTGATAGGCAATGTATTAATGGGAATTATATATGGTTCACTAATAGGAACATTAATAGGTGTTATTCTAGCTTTAGTAATTTTTAAAGACAATAATGATAAAAACATTTCATAAATATGAAAGAATACAAAGTATTAGTACCAAAATTAGGATTTAGAAATAGGCAACAAAATTTTGAAGATCTTCTTAATCAATACTCAAGAGAAGGTTGGGTTGTTAACTATATCGCTCAAGGTTGGGTAAATGTGGTTTTAGAACGTGATAAAAATAGATAATCATGAAAACAGGTAGACCAAAAATAAAAGTCCCTTTAGAAGGATTAGATATTATTCTAGATATCCTATCTGCAACACTTTTAATTCTAATGATAGCTTATGCAGTCATATCATACTCAGAATTGCCAGAAACAATTCCATCACATTTTAATGCCAAAGGCGAAGTCGATGGTTATAGTGACAAAAATATGTTCTGGCAACTTCCAGCTATTGGTTTTGTTTTATTTTTTGGTTTATTCGTTGTAAACAAGTTTCCGCATTTACATAATTATATGGTAAATATTACAGAAGAAAATGCGCTTAAAAACTATAGATTAAGCACTAGAATTGTTCGGTTTACAAATCTATTTATAATGTTTATCTTCGGGATAATTACCTATAATATAGTTGAATCAGCTAAAGGCAATAGCATTAGCCTTTCAAGTTGTGTTCTTCCCATTATCATAGGAGTAAGTATTCTATTACCAATTACTATTTTAATTTACCAGAAAAAAATAAACAAATGATGAAATTCAAATTAATCATACTATTCATTGCCATATCATTTAATGCAATAGCTCAGGATACGATTACTTCAGAAGATATTTTAATCATGAACGACAGTATTCAGTTACCAGGTACATTGACTTACAATGCAAATTTAAAAAAACAGCCATTAATCATTTTTGTTCATGGTTCAGGAAATGTTGACAGAAATGGAAATCAAGGAATGGCTGCCAGTGCGAATTATTTAAAGATGCTTAATGATAGTTTAGCACAAAGAGACATAGCATTCTACAGGTTTGATAAACGATCTGCAACACCATCAAATATCAAGTTCATGATGAAAGATATGAAATTTGAAAGATTTGTAGATGACATGAACCTAGTAATTAATAAATTTAAGGACGATAAGCGGTTCTCCTCCATTTCGCTCATTGGTCACAGTCAAGGTTCATTAGTAGCTATGCTAGTTGATCATACTCATATTGACAAATACATTTCACTGGCTGGTCCAAGTGATTATTTTGATAAACTTTTTATTGAGCAGATTAGGCTTCAAAATGGAGACACTATAGCAAATAAAGTACAATCACATTTTAAAGAGCTAAAAGAAAAAGGCAGTATAGAAAACGTAGACCCAATGTTAATCTCACTATTTAACAAACCTACTCAACCTTTTTTGTTGTCATGGATGACATATAATCCCTCAGAAGAAATTAAAAAACTAAAACTACCTATTTTGATTTTAAACGGAAACAAAGATATGCAGGTTTCAACAACTGAAGCAGAAAACTTGCATAGTGCAAATCCAAAGTCAAAATTAGTAATCATCGATAAAATGAATCATGTCTTAAAGATTATTGAAAAAGATGAAGATAATATGGCTTCTCTCATGACACCAGATTTTAAACTATCTGAAGAATTAGTAGACGTGATTGAATCATTTATAAAAAAATAAGATGTCTAAGAAAAAAGCATTTGCATTACGAATCAATGAAGAGATGCTCAAATCTATTGAGAAATGGGCTGCTGACGAATTCAGAAGTACCAATGGTCAGATTGAGTGGATGCTTATGCAATATCTCAAAGAAAAAAACAGACAACCCAAACCAAAAAAAGACAATGAAAGCGACTCTTAACAAGTTGCTTTTTTTATGCGCTTTTATTTTGGTATTTTGCAGGCACTAAAGAAATTTCATAATATGGACACTACTCAATTAATTGAAGCAAAACCATTTTTTACTGAAGACACCATTGTTTTTGGACTATTAATGTTAATGTTAGGTTTTGTTTTTTACACATCTACAAGTGAGAACAGTTTTTGGAAAAAATTCTACAAATATGTTCCTGCTTTATTAATGGCATATATGCTACCAGCAGCATTAACTACTTTTGGTATAATTGCACCAGAATGGGGTTTAGAAAATGAGCAAGGAGCATTAGTAGAAGTCACAGGGAAATCTCAAGCGTATTATATTGCAAGCAGATTTATGCTTCCTGCAGCCTTGGTACTTATGACCATTAGTATTGACTTAAAAGCGGTTTTTAATTTAGGGTGGAAAGCTTTAGCTATGTTTGGCACAGGAACTTTGGGAGTTATCATTGGTGGACCAATTGCTGTTTTTTTAATTGCATTAGTGTCACCAGAAACTGTTGGTGGTGCAGGAGCTGATGCCGTTTGGAGAGGCCTTTCCACACTTGCAGGAAGTTGGATTGGTGGTGGTGCTAATCAAGCTGCTATGCTAGAAATTTATGAGTACAATACAACAAATTACGCAGGTATGGTTATTGTTGATATTGTTGTTGCAAATATTTGGATGGCAATTCTTTTATTGGGTATAGGTAAACAAAAGAAAATTGACAAATGGTTAAAAGCGGATAATAGTTCTATTGAAACCTTAAAAGAAAAAGTTTCTAGTTATGCTTCAAGTATTTCTAGAAACCCTACACTAGCAGATTTCATGGTTATTTTAGGAATTGCATTCACAGTTGTTGGTTTTTCTCATTTTGGGGCAAATGAAATTTCTGAATTCTTAAAGTCTAACGTTGAGGCTGTAAGTGATAAAAAATCAGCATGGTCTTCATTTGGATCTCAATTCTTTTGGATGATTTCTATAGCAACAATTTTAGGTATCATCTTATCTTTTACGAGAATAAAAAAATATGAAGGTGCAGGTGCAAGTAAAATAGGAAGTGTATTCATATATATTCTTGTTGCAACCATTGGTATGAAAATGGATCTCACAAAAATTGTCGATAACCCAGGATTAATTGTAGTTGGTTTAATATGGATGGCAATTCATGTAGCTTTACTGATTTTAGTTGCAAAACTAATTAAAGCACCATATTTCTTCTTGGCTGTTGGAAGTAAAGCAAACATTGGAGGAGCTGCATCCGCACCTGTTGTTGCAGCTGCATTTCATCCATCCTTAGCAACAGTAGGAGTATTATTAGCAGTTTTTGGGTATGTCGTCGGGACCTATGGTGCGATGCTTACTGCTGAATTAATGAGAATAATCGCTCCAATAACTTAACTAATAATTTTAAAATTAAAAATGACAAAGACATCAAAACTTTTAAGCTTAATAATATTAATTCTACTAAACATTTCTTGTGCAAAAGAAGAACAGCACAACTTCAAACTTAAAGGTTATGTAAAAGGTTTAAAAAAAGGCACAGTTTATTTACAAAAACAACAAGACTCTATCGTTATAACATTAGATTCACTTGAAATAAAAGGCGAACCAAATTTTGAATTGCATACAGATTTAAATGAACCTGAAGTTCTCTATTTAAAACTTGACAAAAATGCTTCTGAAGAAGAAATGGTCGTGTTTTTTGCTGATACTGGTGTTACTGAAGTAAGATCTACCAGAAAACTTTTTAATTTTAATGCCAAAATTAAAGGATCTAAGCAGCAAGACATATTAGAAGACTACTTAACTACCATAAAGAAATTAAACAATAGAAATTTGGATATGCTACAATCCAATTTTGAATCGAATAGTAGCACTACCATTAATGAGCAGCGACAAAACTTCTTAAAGGAAAAGTATAGATATACCATCAATTTTGCTTTAGGGAATAACTCTAGTGAAGTTGCGCCTTATTTAGCTGTTTACGAAATCCCAAATACTACAGTTCGTTTTTTAGATTCCATTTACAGTACATTAACTCCACAAATAAAAGAGTCTAAGTATGGCAAACTACTCAAAGAAACTATTGACTTTAGAACATTAGCTGATAGTAATTAAGAATAAGTAAAGAGTAGGTTTTTTTTTGTTGAAGTGAACAAAATTGTAATGTCATTCAGAAGGAGGATACGACTGATGAATCTTTTTTATACTTAGATTCTTCGCTTTGCTCTGAATGACACTTTTGAAGTACAATTACTTTCTTAAACTAATTGAGAAACTTCCTTTGATAAAGCTTAGAAACTAAACTAGACCTAATCCTAAATAAAAAAATCCAACACTAAACTAATAGCATTGGATAAATTTTTGAGCCGATGGAGGGACTCGAACCCACGACCTGCTGATTACAAATCAGCTGCTCTAGCCAGCTGAGCTACATCGGCTTTTCAGCCTGCAAATATAAACTTGTAAACTATATTTGCAAATAGCTCAATGAAAAAAATTTATAATTTATTCACTTTTTCGATTAACGCCAATCCAATTGTTTCAAGATCACTATTAATTGCTTTAAAATGTGCTTTTTTGTTCTCGACACTTTTATCGTTAACTTTAGCAATAAGTTCATCAAAAGTCGTGATAGCTTCATCTATGATAGCTTCACTCTTTTTTGTGTCTTTATCAGTGTTGGTGTATTCCCAAACATAAACTGCTTCTATAATATCTCCTAAAACAAAGTTGATGTCTTTTTTTAGGTCTCTAACATTTGCCATAATAATTAAATTTATTTTGCCACAAAATTAAACATAAACTTCTAATAGTTTTGCATTCGTAGACGTTATTTTATAGGTTTTTATTGTTGCTGGAACTAATATGGTTTCGCCTTGTTTTATTAATTCCGTACCGTTTTCAGTTACAATTAAGGCTTCACCTTCAACACACATATAAATAAAGAATGAATCTTTAGTATTTAGTTTTAAAATTGAATCGGTAACATGAAGAAAATTCGTCGTAAAATATGGACAAGTAACCATTTCATTTGAAGTGTTTTTATCCGTTTTATAATCAACTCTAAAATTATCTTTCATATCAAAATTGAAAGCATCAATTGCTAGATCGTTATGTAACTCACGTTCATTCCCTTTATCATCAACACGATCCCAATCGTAAACTCTATAGGTAATATCACTAGTTTGCTGAATTTCTGCCAACATTACTCCTGCTCCAATAGCATGAACACGACCAACATCTATAAAGTATGTATCTCCAGTTTTTACCTTATCAAAATTTAAAATTTGAGTAAGTGTTTTGTCTTCTAAATGTTTCAAATATGTTTCAGGCGTCATATCTTGATTAAAACCAACAATTAAGTTAGAATCATGATCTGCTTGCATCACATACCACATTTCAGTTTTTCCAAAAGAATTATGACGTTTAGCAGCAAGCTCATCATTAGGATGTAATTGTATTGATAAATCTTCTTTAGCGTCAATGAATTTAATCAATAACGGGAATTTATTTCCGAAGGTTTTATAATTCTTCTCTCCTAGTAATTCTGCTTTAAACGTATCTAAAACATCTTTAAGTGATTGCCCTTTCAAATGACCGTTAATAACAATTGACGTATCACCTTCAACATCACTAATCTCCCAACTTTCACCAATATTAGAAAGGCTAGTCTCTTTATTTAGTAATGTGTTAAGCTTTTCGCCTCCCCAAATTTTATCTTTTAAAATAGGTTCGAATTTGATTGGATACAATTCCTGTTTCATAACCCTGAATATGTTACAAAATTACGTGGTGTTTCAAAAAGTGTAATTTCTAAATCGAAATCTAATTTCAACTTTGGTTTTATTTTATTATAAATCACAACGACTATATTTTCGGCAGTAGGATTTAAGTCTTTAAATTCTGGAACTTCAACATTAAGATTTTTATGATCAAAAGCATCTTCAACTTCAGATTTAATAATCTCTTTTAGAATCTTCATATCAATAACATAACCTGTTTCTTGATCTATATCTCCAGTGACACTAACGATTAGCTCATAGTTATGACCATGAAAGTTTGGATTATTGCATTTTCCGAAGATGTCTTCATTCTTTTCAAAATTCCAATCCTTACGATATAAACGATGCGCTGCATTAAAATGAGCTTTTCTACTAACAGTTACTCTCATTTTTTAGTGATGTTTATATGTTCGTAAAATTTATCGAAAATAATTTTAAACCATTCAGTGTATAATTCTGGATGAAGTTCTATATCGACTTTAACAGCTTCTAGAGGCATCCATTTCCAGCTTTCAACTTCTTCTGGATTAATAATAGGTTCATCATTATAGTGACCAACCATAACATGATCGTATTCATGCTCGGTTAATCCATTATCAAAAGGTGCTTTGTAAACAAATGAGATGGTTTCTTTTAACGTTGTTACAAATCCCATTTCTTCTTGCAAACGACGCTTACCAGCCTCTAAATTAGTTTCACCAACACGTTGATGACTACAACATGTGTTAGTCCATAATAGTGGAGAATGATATTTTTGCTTAGCGCGTTGTTGCAGCATTAATTCATTTTTCTCATTAAAAATAAATACTGAAAATGCACGATGTAAAACCGCTTTTTCATGAGCTTCCATTTTGGGCATAGTGCCTATTTGTTCATCATTCTCGTTGACAAGAATTACGTATTCTTCTATCATAGCAAACAAAAATAACAACTAAATTTCTAATAATGGGCTAGAAACAAAAAAGCTGCCTTAAAAAAGGCAGCTTTTAACTTTTATTTAATAGAGTATCACATCTTTATAATAATAAACTCACTACGTCTATTTAGTTGATGTTGCTCTTCTGTACAATCAGAATCATTAGTTGGTTCACAACCACAATCGTTTACTAATTGAGATTCGCCATATCCTTTTGCTGTTAATCTTTCAGCAGCTATTCCTTTTGAAATTAGATAATCACGTGTAGATTGTGCTCTGTTTTCAGATAATCTTTCATTGTAATCAGCTTTCGCTCTACAATCTGTATGACTTCTAATATCTATAACCATGTCTGGATATTGATTCATTACTGCTAATACTTTTTGTAATTCAACTTCAGCATCATAACGAATATTGAACTTGTCAAAGTCGAAGTAAATAATAGGAATCCCAAGCGTTTCTGCTAAATCGGTTCCTTCTTCAATTACTTTGACATCTTTTTCTAATTTAGGATTTATAACTAAATCTTGCTTTCTATCTGGTGTAGTAAAACGTTCTTCAACGGTTTCGTAATCCTCAGCTTCTATCCTAATTAAATATTCCTTTTCACACTCTAACTCTTCAAACTTATAAGCTGCATCTGCTCCAACAATTTGTGAGTTGAGCGCTTCACCTTCAGCATCCAATAACGTAACTTTTGCGCCAACAATAAGCTCATCAGTTTCTCCATCTTTAACAATACCTTCAACTACTTGTTCGCAATCTGGAATTGTAAAACTGTAAATATCATCATCACCTTTTCCGCCATCTCTATTAGAAGTAAAAAAAGCTTCCTTAGTTGCAACGTTTTCATAATAACCAAAATCATCCATCGGACTGTTTATTGGTCGACCAATATTTTCTAATATCAATTGTTGATTTGATTCTCTTCGTTTTTCAAATTCTCTAATCACAAACACATCTAATCCACCTAAACCACTAAATCCGTTAGAAGAAAAGAACAAATCACCTTCAGAATTTACAAATGGAAATGTTTCATGACCTTCGGTATTTACTGAAGTACCAATATTAACAGGATCACCTAAAGAGCCATCAGGATTAATATCGACTTCAAAAATATCAGATTCGCCTAAAGTTCCTGTCATATCAGAAGCAAAGTACATTTTAGTACCAGTAAAATTTACAGTTGGATGTGCAACACTATATTCGTCACTATTAAAATGAACAGATTCAATATTTGTCCATTTATCATCCTCTAAAGTTGCTTTAAATATCTTTAATCTGTTTGTACCATCTTCACTATTCTTATACTTTTTATTGTGATAGTTATTTCTAGTAAAATACATCACTTGGTCATCTGGTGTAAATGAAACCGTTGACTCGTGAAACTTACTATTCACTTGATCGTTAAAGGCTGTAACTTC
>Ga0209345_10004389_pt1 | contig 13690 bp, 14 predicted proteins | sample Cruoilmetagenom7_FD_187294 | JGI IMG/M metagenome (GOLD analysis project Ga0209345, IMG submission 187294) | Oil polluted marine microbial communities from Coal Oil Point, Santa Barbara, California, USA - Sample 7 (SPAdes) (version 2) | ecosystem: Environmental > Aquatic > Marine > Oil seeps ...
CCTTGTTGGCAGCTTGGTGGGCTGTGGACGCGTTGATTTTGAAATGGTTGCGTCGATTGACACGCGTCGCGGGAATATATGGCCGAGGCCGATATGCGCTAACAGACACAGAAACGATTGATCTTGCGCCGATTGAAATTTCGCAGCTTGCTGAGTCGATGAATAATATGGCCAGTCGGATCGGTGAGCGAGAGCATGAACTCACAGACGCAATTAAAAAGCGAGATGAGGCCGTTAAGGAAATCCACCACAGAGTAAAAAATAACCTTCAGATCGTTTCGAGTTTTTTGAATCTTGAGGCGAGGGCATCGAAGAATGCAGACACAAAAATTGTTCTTGGGAATGCCCGGAACCGAATATCGGCTCTCTCTATCGTTCACCAAACTTTATATCAGCATGAGCGTCTAGATAGTGTCGAGCTTGAACCTTTTCTGGAGGCTTTGCTTACACATTTGAGAGACGCGCTAGGCATGGCTGATCTTGGTGTCCAATTGGAGTGGAGCATTGACAATGTGGTGCGTGATTCAGATGACGCAATCCCTCTAGCTCTTCTGGTTTTGGAGCTGATTACAAATGCGATGAAGCATGCGTTCGATGAAGAAGGAGGACGCATCAATGTTGCATTGTCACAAGAAGGAAAAGATCTCAAATTGATTGTATCAGACGATGGCGCGGGTGTGTCGGAGTCTAATGCGCCAATGCATAAAGGGTTGGGTGCGCGCCTTATTGCGGCATTCACACGTCAGTTATACGCTGAGATGACAACACAATCGGAGCCTGGTCAGGGTTATACGGTTGTTTTAAACATTCCTCATGCGGAATAATTGAGGGTTATTCTCAGGAACGATACTTCTGATGATGCGTTGTATAAGTATCAGAAGGAGAATAGATATGAGTAATGACAAAATTAAAGGCGATTTCACGAAAGCAAAAGGCGCCGTAAAGGAGGCGGTTGGTGAAGCCACAGATGACTCGTCCATGAAGGCCAAAGGCAAAACTGATAAGGTTAAGGGTGAAGCACAGAAGAAATACGGTGAGCTTAAAGATAAGCTATCATAGGCACCCATCATAAATACAAAACAAAGTCGGTTCACATAATGTGGCCGACTTTTTTTGTGCTCGCGTATAGATTGCTCGCCACAAACAATAATCCCGGCACGAGGCCGGGATTATATCGTGAGGTGAATTTTAAATTATTCCGCTGATAGCGCGCTCAACATCCAGACAGCCTCTTCATGCCACGCCATTCTGCCAATAAGCATATCAGCAGTCACGTAATCGTTTTTATCTTCGCACCATTCAACAGCGCTACGCATGTTAGTGATAACTGTTTCATGGTCAACGATCAGCATTGCTAGCATATCATGTGCAGACTTGGGCTCATCCTCATCTTTAATGGATGATAGTTCTCCATACTTTTTGTAGCTTGCGGGCGCCTTCTCTCCGAGAGAGCGGATACGTTCAGCCAATGCGTCAATTGCTTCGTACATGTTACCGTAGTGCTGCTCGGTGAGTTCATGAATGCTCAAGAAAGCTGGTCCTGATACATTCCAATGTACGCCCTGTGTCTTGATGAACAATTGATACGTGTCAGCTAGTGTCACCCCAAGGGCATTTGCGATCTTGCTACGGTCAGCTTTTGCAATTCCTGTTTGTCGATCGAATTTGGGATTGGATGTTTGTAGGGACTCAACAGCCATAATAAATCTCCTTTAAAATTACTGGGGAAGCTCATCTTCCATTTCGTCAGATGCGTCTTCGGCTGCATCAGAAATGTCATCCGCAGCGTCATCGACTGCGTCTTCCGTGTCTTCAATCGCTGAATCGATAGCTTCGCCTGGCGTGTCAGGCTCGGTATCACATGCTGTTACGAGGCCAAGCCCCAGAAAGGCTGCAATAAGGATTCTCAGTTTCATAACTATCTCCTGTTTGTGTTACGTCACATTAACGGGTCGAGGGGTAATTGGTTCCAGAGTTTCTAAGTCCCATTTTCCGAGCAGTCGGGCGCTGGTACTATCCTGCGATAAGTCATGAACGGATACATCTATATAGCCATCACAAATCTCTATGCAGTTGAAGCTGGGAGGGGAGTGCCGCAGGCGCGTTGATAATGTGCCGCTCGAGATCGCTAAATACTTCCCAGTGGGATGTTTCCAAACTGTAGCGGATGGTGCGTGTACATGACCGCTTAGCAATACATTTACATGACTGGCGCCAAGCAGGATGCCAGCTTCTAATCCACGGCGTGTGGACGTTCTCAATGGGGAGCCGGGGGGAGATTCAAATGGGTGATGACAGACGAAAATGCTTCTCTCAGATGCTTTATCAAGATGCACTTTAAGGTCATCAAGATTAACCACACCCTCCGCCCAGTTACGACGCTTTTGCCAGCCCCTCGCTGTATTCATACCAAGAATACGCCAGTCATCTATGTCGATATGATCGGCATATGTTGCAAATCTTGAATTGAATCGCGTAAAGGGTTGTCTTGCTCGCTCTACAATATTGAGCAGTGGGGTGTCGTGGTTGCCTGCAACGATCAGTTGCGGGACATCAAACTGTTCTAGCCAGCGCTTTGCGGCGTCAAATTCTACATTTTTGCCACGTTGGGTGAGATCGCCGCAGACGATTAAGCCATCATAGGATTCGCTTTGCAGATAGCTGGTTGCAGCATGTAGGGCATGCTGATCCTCTGTTCCAAAATGTATATCGGATATTTGAATTAAGCGCACGGGGCGTGCCTGAGGCTTAGAAATTTGATAGGAGCGTCTGCGAGTCCGACCTCGATTGTCTGATCGGTTTCATACTGCTCACCATCTAACGTGTACGGTAAGGTTTCACCCGTAATGTGTGTGACGCTCAGGGACTGGACCAGATACCGGTCAATCTGTTCTGCTTCCTCCCATCCGCTATACAAGGCATCTAAGCCAACTGTGGACAGATCAAATAAAGAGTCAGGGTCAATCACGCCAACCTTAAGTGGGGCTGTTGGTTCATCGCCCACAAATGCAGCAAGTGCAACAGCGGTTTTCGCCTGTCCGTTGTCCTCGCCATTCAGTCTAAATTGAACTTGACTGCGCATATCAAGTGCGTCGCTTTGCAAGAGTTTAGATGCTGCTTGTAAAGGGCTTTTTTCACGAACTGACTCGCGCACGTCAGCCAGCTGTGTGAGGGGGCCGAACATGGCGGCAACATAGAAAAAGCGACCGTCCAGTTTACCAGGGCGAAGCTTATATGATTTACTCGGTTGTGCGAGTGCGTCTAAGCACGCTTTCCAATCGCTATCGCTGCCGTGTATGTTTTTATGCAGTAAATTCATCGTACCGCCGGGAAGGGGAAGGATGGGTATGTTTGTTGCGTGTAGTTCATTTGCGACGCAGGCGACTGTGCCGTCGCCCCCCCAAACGATAATACAATCGATATCTTGCCCCTTGAAGCTCTCTAAAAGGTGAGCGATGCGAGTCGGCTCAAAGTTATAACAGCCTAGGCAATTAATGTTTGTGCGGGTAGAGAGTTCAACCTGCAGCACTTCTAAGCCGTCTTCAGGAACGCTTCCAGAAGCGGTGTTTATTATAGCTATGACGTTCATGATCATAACTACGTTGCGCGAATAGAAAAGTTCCGCGCTATATGAAATATGAATGGCGTGCACAAAAAAAGGCGCGCTCGTTGCACGCCTTTTTATTGTTCGTTTGAAGATAAAGCTATTTGTTGTCGTTTGCTGTCTCTTCAATTTTATCTCCGGCGCTTTCAACGTCTTGGCCGACACCTTCAACAGTATTGCAGGCTGTTACAAACAGCGCGACCGAAGCGACAGCGAGTGTTTTGATGACGTTCTTCATAATGTTGGCCTCCTTTGTATATGCCGACTAATCAACGTGGCAGATGCGAAGTGGTTCCGAAATGTTTTTGGGAACCAATACAAGCCGCCAACCGTTGTATTTTCATCGGTCGTTTATGGCCACTTACTTTAGGAGATTATTATGCTTGGTTGGGCTATTTCATTCTTTATCTTAGCACTTATTGCCGCCGTTCTTGGCTTTGGTGGTATAGCGGGCGCTTCCGCAGGTATTGCGAAAATTCTATTCTTTGTATTCCTTGTGCTGTTGGTTCTATCTTTCGTGGCACGCGCTTTTCGCGGTAAAAGCCCGATGTAGGTAATATAAGAACTGAATTAGGGGCGCTGACGTAAAGTCGCGCCCCTTTTTTTTGTGCGCAGTTCAGAGCGTAAAGTTGAGTTATGCGAGGTCAACTAGTTATCCGTTTATGAGTTAGTTCTTCTCCATATTCTATTCGTGTGATGTTCCCTTTAGAAAGTAGCCTCTTTGCATGTGAAAACTGAAAGCGACAACGGCTTCGGTTGGGACGGATACGGTGTATGAACGAGCAGAAGTGCGAGGCTGTGGTTTGCGGATTGTGGTCACAACATCACTACGGCCGCTAAGTCGATCGGGGCAGGAGACAGTCACTATATATTTGGGAAAAGTAATTTGGCAGTGGACCAGACCTATGTGGCAGAGCAATGCCGTAAAATGTCACTCAGTTCATTGAGGATAACTGTGTTGGATTTCGGTGCGGACGATGCTCCATTTGTTGGGACAATTCAGCGATCATACCCTCAATAGCGCATTATAGATTTGGTTCATTCAATATCTGTTGAACATATGGCTGACGCGCCCAATACAACAAAATTACAGCAGGAGTGAGCATGCTGATCGAACTAACGGCGAGTGCGGGCGCGAGACCTCCCGTGCTAAGAAGTGAAGGCATTGATAGTATAGCAACAAGTGTTGGCCCAAGTCCAAGACCGATAAGCGTTGTACACATAAACATGAGTGCAATAGCGGTGGCTCTTAACCTAGAGGGGACAATAAACTGAATTGATATAACAATCAGGTTGCTGCATCCTGACAGTGAAAATATCATAACCGCTAATCCACAGAGTGCCATATGTGAGTTAGGGGCAAGCGGTGCAAGGCTAGCGGACAGGCACCCGGTAATAGCTGCTATAATCGCTGCAATAACCAATCCGTCCCGGTAGCCCATACTGTTCAATTTTTTCGATAGACATGTGAATGCAAGTGTACCTGAAGCGCTCGCAAATATACCAACCGAACCATAAGCAAACCCGGCATTAGAGACGGTCCAGCCATATGTTCGTCGAATGTATTCAGGCGCCCATGCGCCGTAAGCGAAGATGATGACTGTAATGGATGCAGCTCCAAGAAAGAGTCCTGCAAAAAGTTGATATCGCTCAGCAAAATAGCTTACTGACTTTCGTAAACTGTATACATTGTGTGCTCCTAGCGTACTTCTGGATGGCTCCTGAGTTGTAAGTAGAAAAACCAATCCCACAATGATCCCCGGTAATGCGACAGCAAAGAAAACAAGCTGCCATAACTGGAAACCAGCTAAGGCGGGTCGAAGCGCAATAAAGTCAGATGATAGAAGCGAAAGGATGCTCGCACCTGCGATATACGATCCATAAGTGCCGATATTTCCAGCAGCGGCGTATATTGCCGCTGGAAGTGCCCGCTCTTCAGGTGGAAAGAGGTCTCCGATAATAGAATAAGCGGCGGGCGACAGAGCGGCTTCACCAATGGCTAGGCCCATTCTAAGTGCAATTAGCATAGAAAAAGAGACAGCTAAACCTGAGCCAAGGGTACACAAACTCCACAGTAAGGCGCCTGCACATATTAACAATTTGCGATTGCCATGGTCAGCAATCCGGGCGACCGGTAATCCTAATAGGCCGTAGAAAAACGCGAAGGCACCTCCAAAAAGAATACCTACTTGAACGTCGTTAATCGAAAAACTTTCTTTCAGTGGGGCTACAAGTAGACTTGGTATAATACGGTCTATGTAAGAAATTATGTAAAAGCCGCACAGCAGCAAAACAGTCCACCAAGCGCTCAGTGAGCCAGAATTTCGCAACAACATCAGTGCTGCGCGCCATTTTCTGCGAGAAAATGATGAAATACTCATGAGTATGATGACTGTGCTGCGCGGCACACCATATATGCGTGAGACATTACTAATGCAGAGCAGTTTGAAACTGCGAAAATGGGCGAGTAGAGCATGTTCAGCAATTGCCCCATAATAAAGTGATACTATGGGAAAATCACGTACCGATGTCCCTAAAAATCTTCTAGGGCTTTTCTCTGATCAAATGCAACATGTGTTTATTGTATTGACGGCGAATTAGGTTCAGCTGAGTCACCTCAGTTAAGACTCCTGAAGCTTACTAGAGCTGATTGCGGTAGCGCAAATTCCTGCAATTTTAAAAACCAAAAAAGTGTCTTCGACTTTTTTAAAAAAGCCAAAAATGATGGGCATTAAGGAATAATAGAATCCCGACCGAAGCATGCTGTCTTTTGGGGTAAGATATCGACATGCTCCGGTCGAGGGGAGGTTCATCCGTGTTTGGGATGATAGGGGAAGTTTATTTTGGATCACCAATTAGGTGTAATTCGGTTTGACGTCCGTCGATGTAGCGAACTGTTTTGCCATCAAAAAAAGCATCTTCTTCGGTGCGGAAGGTGATTTCCTGTCCATTCCATTCTGGTACGGCTTTTTTCGCATATAACTCTATGGACCAAGCCGTGTTAGGGCGCAGGCGGTACTCACCTTTTTCTGTCGCCCCTTGATCATCCCAAAATCCAATCGAAGGACCAGCAGCATGCCCGTGGAAGCCAATAGGATGCGTATAAATACTAGGCTCTAGTCCGGCCGCGATCGCTTTTTCTCGAGCATTAGCGAGGATTTCATTTCCTGATAGTCCTGTTGAGTAAGATGACGTAAGGACATCTTGGACATCGTTGCTCGCCTTGAGGCCAGCCTTTAATCCTTCAGGTGCATCACTTTCGCCGTCTTTTAATACATAACCCATGTGCTGGGTATCAGTGTTAAGCCCCATATAGACGATACCAAAGTCAATCCAGAGCAAATCGCCCTTCTCAATAATAGCGTCTCCCATCAACTCGTCCGCTTCGCCTTCACGGAAAATGTGGACAGAGGTATGAAACCAAGGTTTGAGACCGAGATCTGAAATCTTTTGGCGCGTCCACCAGGCGACATCGTCTGTCGTGGTCTCGCCCGGCGTTATTACCTTGGTAGAAAAGGCTTCGCCGATAATGCTATGGGCGGTGCGTACGATACTGTCATAGTAATTCATTTCAGCGGGAATACGTGTTTCCAACCACCCTATTGCTAGGTCGAATCCAGAAACAACACGTTGTTGATATTGTGGGTCGAGAGCAGCGTAGAGATCAGTATACTGGCTACTCGTCAGACCGTCCGCAAATGCTGATATTGAAGATACATTAACAGCAATTTTTTCTGGTTTCCGCTCGGCGACAATCTCGCCGAAACGCTGCCACTGATCATCGCCATCTTCAGGAACCCAGGCAGATTTGAAGAAGTCACCTAAGTCATAGCGGCTGACTGTTATGCGCTCTAGCGGTTGACCTTCTCCCGGATCGAAAAAGACCAATATCGTGCGGCGACGTGCACGCAAACTTGTCGCGTTCAGCATCGTGCTTACAACCGGGTCTTCCATGTACTCGCGTGCAACAAGGACCCACATGTCGATTTCATTTTCACGCATGAGTTCGGGAACAACTGTGTCAAGTCTTTCCGCAAGCCAGCGATCATGCATCTCTGCACGCTCCCGTACGGGTAGGATTTCCGGGGTCGCCGGTGACATGCTGGCCTCGCTTTGGGCTGGTTCCTTTGCGAGTGCAGGATTTGCAGTGAGTATCGCAAGGGCAGAAAGGCCGTATACATATTTACGCATTATGTGATTCCTAGAGTTACTTATCCGAAAGGGGCATCAAGTGAATTCGGGGGGGTGGTGAAGTATTTCGGGCCAGCATCTGTCATATAGAAACAGTCTTCAATGCGCACACCAAATGAACCTGGAATGTAGATTCCTGGCTCGTTTGAGAAGCACATGCCCGATTTTAGTCGCGTAGTTTCATTATGTACAAGATTGACGGGCTCGTGAATGTCCAGTCCGATCCCGTGACCTGTGCGATGCGGTAAGCCGGGGGTCGCGTAGCCTGGGCCATAACCCATGCTTTCATAAAGCCTACGTACAGCATCATCGACCTTGCCCGCTTCAGTATTAAGCTGGGCTGCGGCCATCGCAGCGTCCTGTCCTTGGCGAACTTGCTGGTATACATTGCGCTGGCGTTTGCTCGGATCTCCGAAAACAAAAGTTCGGGAGATGTCTGCATAATAACCATCGACCCTGCACCCGCAATCCATGAGAACAACGGACCCTTCTTTTATTGTCTCACGTAATTTGGAGCCGTGCGGTAACGCCGTTCCCTCGTTGATTTGAACGCCTCCAGAAGGGGCATTCCCACCAAGCTGTGTGATAGAAGCGCTCATAAGCGCGAATACGTCTTTACTGTCCATCCCAGCTTCAATCTGGCCGTCCATCATTCGATACGCGCTGTCGACTATATCAGCCGCTTCTTGCAGTAGGCCGAGTTCAGATTCTGTCTTGATCATGCGACAGGCGCTGACGATAGGTTCTGCTGAAACCAAGTTTAGATATGGAGCTGCCTCTTTGAGACCATTGATTGCATAAAAGCGAACTGTATCTTCAATCGCAAGTGGACGATCCCCAAATTTCTGTTCGGCAATCCAGTCAGAGACGATTTTATGCGGATTTTGGTGCTCGTTCCATATGCGTATCTCGCCTGGAGTGACCAACATTTCCTGGATTGACGGTTCTTCAAATTCAGGAGTTACAATACAAATTTCGCCTTCTGCGGGCAGAAGTGCGGCAGTCAGTCTCTCGCTGCGCCACCAGTTAATGCCCGTGAAATAAAAGAGGGAAGAGCCGGCCTCAACGAGCGTTGCGCCAATACCATTTTCGCGCATCATTTTCTGGATACGGTTGAGACGGGCGTTTCGTTCGGCTGGAGTTATCTTCTCTGCACGGTGAATAGAACGCGAGACTCCTTGAGCCTTTGCACTTGCCGAAGGAAACGCTTTCGAGGCAGCAATTGCCGCCCCTGATGCACCGAGCATAAAGCCTCTTCGACTGAGTTCTGATAAACTTGAGCCGCGCATTATTCGTTCGCTCCAGCCAGATCCCTCAGTAAAACTTCCCAAAAAATGAGCTGATCGAAGTAGCTCGCAACAGGAAGACGCTCATCGATACCGTGTGCACGGTAATCATCAGGGCGGACGAGTGTAATGGCTCCGGCTCCATATGTTGGGATCCCGGCTGATCGATATTCACGTCCATCAGTTCCGCCTGACGACATGGATGGTTTGACCGGAGCGCCAGGTTGGATTACGTGCACAGCATTACGCAAAGATGAAAATAATGCTTCATTTATGGGTGAAACTGGACTCTCAAGTGGATCATCTAACACTTCAATCTTTATATCTTCATTATCGATAGCGCCTGACAATGCTTGTTTCACATCGGCCACTGATGTGCCGGGGAGAATTCGACAGTTTACAGTTAGTTGCGCGCGCTGTGGTAAGGCATTTTCAGCCGACCCTGCCGCCATCATTGTAGGAACACAGGTGGTATACATGAAGTGTGTGCTAACCGATGAGGCATCGACAACATCACGCGCTTCTCTGTCAGCAGGATCTTCTAAAAGTCTACCTATGGCGCTTGAGAAATCTCCACCCTCAGTTTCTGCAAGATCAACGGCCATCTGGCGCGAAATATCATTGAAGCCAACGGGGAAGCGTAGCGATCGAATTCCAGTTATAGCGTCCGCGATGTCATATAGAGCATTGTCAGTGCGCGGCGCAGAACTGTGTCCGCCTTTATTTTGTGCTGTGATGTGAAAAGTAGCGTATGTCTTTTCCGCAGATTGAATTGAGTAAGATGGATTCTTACCGTTTACATCCACAGAACCAACACCTGCGTCCGAGTTTAGCGCGTACTCTGCGTTTTTCACCCATGGGTGAGATGTTAACATTCGAGTAGTGTTCATCCCGGTTTCTTCATCACCAGAGAAGGCAATTACTATATCTCGGTTTGGTACGAAGCCATCCTGTCTGAGGCGAATAAAAGTGCTAACCAATAGGGCGACACCGGCCTTATTATCTACGGCGCCTCTCGCATATATGTAGCCATCTTTTTCGACCGGCTTGTACGGATCAGTTTCCCACGTATCAGTTGATGCATCTACAACATCCATGTGTGCAATAAGTGCAATCGGAGGCTTCGTGCTTCCCTCGGCGCCGGCATAGCGCACGACAAGACCAGCAACTGTCTCACCATCAATTTGCATGGTAGGTATATCGATGCTGTCTTTTGTGAAGCCTGCTGCGGTAAGTCGATCAGCAAGTAACTGTGCTTGATTTTCTGTCTGACCAAACCCCTTAGCGGTTCTTATGCGGAGTATATCCTCGAGGATGCTGCGAGCCAGTGTTAAATCGGCGCTTTCTAAGGTAACTTCAGGTGAGGCGCTTGCTTCCGGTGGTGAGGCAAGACTCAAGGCGAGCGTAGATGCGCAGACGATAAGGGCGAGCTTGATCTTCGAATGCATGGATATGTCCTTTTGTGTCTAATTATGCCGTAGAGAATATCCCGGGCCGAATCAGGGAAGGGGCGGCCCGGGATATAGGTATTTGAGGCCTAGTAACGCCAGCTACTCAAGTCGGCGCCTTCAGGTGCGCTATCCTCAATACGTTTTAGTATTTTTGGCACATACATCCAGTTGTACTGAAGCCGCGTTATGCCGTTTGGCTGATCAGGATTGCCGTTCCAGCAATGCTCGTCTCTATCGCCATATGTCACTTCACCTTCATATGGAGGGTCTGTTTTGTTAAGGAAATCTTCCATCAAGTATACAGCATTATTAAGATAAAAATTATCCATATCGCCTGTGTATATGTGGATTTTGCCTTGCAGTTTCGGACCCAACTCCTTCCAATCACGTTCGAGTATGTGACGTAAGTCGTAGTTTTCTCTCCAGTAATCAGCTACTTCATGATTAATTTCACCTGTGCGCTTGTCCCATATCCGTTGGGGGTAGCCGTCTTCCCCGTTGGGTGAGTACACAGCTTCCCAAACATCCCATTGCGCGCCAGAGCGTGTTTTATCGCCCAGCACAAGTTCCCATTGGTTCTCCATAGCAACCGTGTAAGGTACATGGCCTAGAAAGTTACGTTTCCCCGGCTTTGCAACACCGCCGAAAGTGCCGAACGTGTAGTATGCATTATCCTCTTCATATATGTTCGTGATCATGTTCTGACGAAAATCGATCGGGTCAGGACATGCAGCAAACGCACCATTGTACTCATCTGGATATTTGACTTGAACGGCGAGCGCCTCCCAGCCACCTGTCGACCCACCATAAACGAATCGGGACCAGCCTTCGCCGAGACCACGAAATTTCTCTTCAAGTGCAGGCACGAATTCATATGTGATCGCGTCTCCATACGGGCCAATGTTGGCAGAGTTAACCGCGTAGCTATCATCGTAGTACGGGTTGGAGTGATCTATCTCTACGATCAGCATTCTCGGGAAGTCATCAGACGTCCATTTCTTATAGAAATCATAGGCTTCTTGCTGCTCGACGCGATTGTAACATGGGTGGTCAAAGCGTTCGCTATATTCACATTCTAAATCTGCATCGGGAGGGCTGGTTCGGAAGCCGCCGAAATCTGCTGGGAAATGGCCATGAAAAATAGCGAGTGGATATTGAGCCTCAGTGTGTTCATCAAAGCCTTCAGGGACGAGAACGTGCCCCCTTATAAAGACATCAGTGCCCCAGAATTCAGACAGCTTCTCACTGCGTATCTTGAGGTGACGGATATATTTTGTGTCTTCCGGTTCGGCGATCTTTGGCAAAACTGAATCAAGCTTGATATTGATTGTTTTGTCTCTGGTGGGGTCAAAGCTGACTTTTACTGGCTTGCTAATAACGTTGCCGGGTTCTTTCCGCCAGTTTTGCCCAGCTCCACGAGCAGCCGGCAGTTTTACTGTTTTTCCGTTCGATAGGTTGAACGTATCATACTTATGAAGCACAGCCTGAACATAATAGTCCCCAGCTGGAACGCTCGACATATCATCGATCGGGAAACCTAGTGTGTTGTCTGCAATTTCTACGCTAGCGCCTGGCCGCAAACCCTCGACATTCACTCCGAAAATTTGAGGCGCATCATAGGATTGTTTTACTTGAAAGCGCGGCTCAGTTTCGCCTTCGGGAGTAATAATAAGTATGACCCGCCCATCATGCGCCTCACTTACAGCTTGCTCCGAAAGCTCTATGTTAAACGAATCCGCAAGTGCGACCCCGCTGACGGTGCCGATGAGCGCGATCGCGCTTACGGCTCTTGCAAGTTTAGTGATGAACACAAGTTCTCCTCTCATGATGCTGCATTTGAATACGAGTAGGCACATCACGCCCCCTCTACCTTGAGAGTGCATAACAGAGATATACGCGCTGTGTGTCAATCAAAAAAGTGCGATCTGCGCACACGTGTGCGGAAATAATCTGATCAACGGAGCTTGCTTAAATTTTGGCTTGTTGGTTTCGATCTCTGTGCTTTACGGGTCACTATTGCGGCATTTATGTAATAAAGCTGTCCTTATGTCGAAAAACCAGTTGACTAGCGACATGACAGTATTGTGAAAAGCTACTGAGATATTGTGCGATTGTCGCACATAGTGCGTGAAGCGCACATTAAACGGGAGCTTCGAGAGAATTATGTCTACGACAGTTACACAAGTATTGCGCACAAAGGGAGTGCGGCATTCTCGATCGTTTAGGTTAGGGGTAGCGCTTGCTCCCATCGCCACAATGTTGCTTGCTACGCCACTTTCGGCTGGTGCGCAGGAAGATCTAGAGCAGGTGCCGAGCAATACCGAAGTAAGCAAAGTCGAAGACACGATTATTGTTACTGGATCACGCATTGCAAATGCGAACCTAATATCACCGAGCCCGGTTACAACAGTCGGTGCCGACCAGATTCAGGCTCGCGGAACCGTCCGCGTTGAAGACATGTTGAATACCTTGCCTCAGGTCTCACCATCTGAGGGGGCGGGACGTGCAAACGAGGCTGCTGGTACTGCTAACGTGGACCTCCGTGGCCTTGGTGCTGAGCGTACACTCGTTCTGGTTGATGGTCGCCGGATGCCGTACGGTTCGCCTGTTTCAGCACCTGCGGACCTAAATCAGATTCCCTCTATGCTGGTGAAGCGTGTTGAAGTTCTGACAGGTGGAGCATCCGCTGTTTATGGTGCCGACGCTGTGGCTGGTGTTGTAAATTTCATCATGAAAGATGATTTTGAGGGCGTAATGGCAGACGTGCAGGTCGGTGCATTTCAAACCTCAAATAGTAATGGTACTATTGAGCAAACTCTAAGAAACTTTGATCAACCTATTCCTGGTTCAACTATGGATGGTGAATCTATAGATATCAATTTAGTCTTTGGCTTGAATGGCGATAACGGCCGCGGAAACATTACTAGCTATTTTAACTGGAAAAAGCAGAATGAGGTTCTACAAGGTGAGCGTGTAAGCAGTGCCTGCGCTCTCGGCTTCAGTAATGACACATTCTCCTGTGGTGGTTCCGGTACAACGTTCCCTGGTCAATTTACCAGTTTTGGTGGCGGCGCGGCACCTTTTGCATTCACTCTAGACGACGATGGTGGCATTAGAGATTATAATCCGGCTACGGATACATATAACTATGCGCCCTT
>Ga0209345_10004390_pt1 | contig 13689 bp, 9 predicted proteins | sample Cruoilmetagenom7_FD_187294 | JGI IMG/M metagenome (GOLD analysis project Ga0209345, IMG submission 187294) | Oil polluted marine microbial communities from Coal Oil Point, Santa Barbara, California, USA - Sample 7 (SPAdes) (version 2) | ecosystem: Environmental > Aquatic > Marine > Oil seeps ...
CATTCCTGGCGATTCGACGTCTGTGGGCTGGGCCCTGAACCCTACTATGTACCAGCCTTCACAAGCTTTTGCACCCGCTACTCTCCCACTTTCCCACGTGCACATACCGAACTCCATTAGCTCTATCCCTCCCTTGCGGATCTCTAATCTTTGACAATCCTTCATCAGTGTCGTCAGCGTTGCTCCGCAACCACCGCACATGATCAGATCTGGCTGTTTGCCGGCCAGCCTTAACCATTCGACAGAGGTATCAATGGCCCCAAACATTGGCACAATCTCTCTACCAACAAGCTTCACATCAAGCTCTTCGCAGGCGCGCTTAATTCCGTCCTCCCACTCATAGACTGAAGTGTGGTCATAGCCTATGAACCCGACCCGGGGTCGGCGAGCCTCAGTCCAATTTTCGTTAAACCACCGAATGGCTACTCCTCCCAAATCCTGATAGTCGGGGATAACAGCAAAGCCCCATCGGATGGGCTTGGTAAGTGTTCCTGGCCCATGGCAAGTTAGCTGCACGCATGGTATCTCATCCCTTTGAAGAGCACGCGTCATTGCCTGTTGCTGAGCTAGGGTGCCGCTGATCTCTGCCATAACCCCCGCGGCAAGGAATCTCCTGTGTGTGGTAATTGCTCGCGGAACCTCACCTCTAGTCTCCTCCCACAAAAGTTTTATCTCAACTCCATCAACGCCACCTTTCTCATTTATCATGGATATGTAGTCTGTTATTGCATTGCCGGCGGGAACACCAGTGGTAGCCAGCGCCCCGGTATAGATACCATGAAACCCAATCTTCACCACCTTCTCCTCGGCTGCCTTAACAGGCATAACTGAGCCCAGTAGTAGTGCCCCAGACAAAAGCATTGCCATAGCTACCATCCCAAACCTTTTACCCTGCCTCAACATCTTTGCCATTTTAGCCTCCTCTCAAGTATATTGTTTAGGTTTGACCCCTTTCAGTTAACTCAGGGGCCGGGAGGACAACAGGGGCTGGAGAAATCCCCGCCCCGCAATTTATGGCTTGCAGGGAACTGGCCCCGCTAAGCTGCTTTTAACCCTTTAGCCCCGTTTGATACACTTTTGTAACGCCGCTGTTTATTTCACGCGTTCTAGGCGAGCTTCACTATTGGTCATAACGAAATGGTAAAAGCGATGGATTTGCCGCAATTCCGTAAGGCGCACAAACTTACCCTGCTCGATGCGCTGGAAGTAGCAGAACTCCTGATAGTACGGTGCGTCCTCAGTAATAGTTATTGGAGGTATCAATCCGGTGTCGAAGTCTTTTATCGTGAAGGTGGCATCTCTGACCGCACGCCCTGTTAGCCTCTCAAATCCTACCTTTTGTAGAGCTACCCTTATAGCCTCAACTGCAACCATAGCCGTAAGCCACCCGGATATGTATGGAATGGTGACATCCTGTATGTCGAAGCCGCGGTACCTCTTGGCGGCATCGATAATAGTCTTGAGCGCAGGACAATCGGGATGCCCAAGCTCGGCTGAGGTTGGCTCTGCAGTCCACCTGTACCACCCTTCAGCTGCTTTTCCAGCTACCTTCACAGTTGGTTCATCTAGTGATCTGGGATCTGCTATTATCTTCACCCCCCCTTCTTGAATACCTAGTCTGGCTGCGTCCTTTACTACCACCACTAGGGTCGCGCCGTAGTGTGACACTATAACCCAGTCAGGTTTTCTAGCGGCTAACCTTAGCCACTCGACGCTCGAATCGATAACCCCAACAAGAGGTAGCCTCTCATCAAAGAATTCCATTCCCTTTTCTCTCGTCCAAGGCAGTAAATTCTGATAGGCGGTATTGTGGATAGGCTGATCAGCATGAAAATACCCCACCCTGAGGCAACGCTCTTCAGTCCAACTCTCCTCCATCCATTCTAGAGCAGCAACAAATACGTTCTCAGTCTCGCTACCAGCGTTGACAACCCAGGGCGGCTCTGTTACGAAGGCAGGCATAGTAGAACCCCAGTATATGCACGGTATTTCATCACGCGTTAACCTAGGCAATATTGCCAGTAAAACTGAATCAAGAGGGCAGGTTTCTATTACTATCCCAGCTACTGCCATCCTCTTGTGGCAAGTGATAGCTCTAGGTGACTGACTTCTAAAATCCTCCCACAGAGCCTTTACCTTAATGCCATCGATGCCACCTCGATCATTTAAGTATCTTACATAGTCAATCTCTGCCTGCTGCTTAGAAACAGCTACAGTAGCTAGCGCTCCAGTCCATGCACCATTGAACCCTATCTTCACAACCCTCTCCTCCGGCTCGGCTGCCTTAGCAGGGGCCACTGAGCCCAGCAGTAGTGCGGCGATCAAAACTACTGAGACGGCTACTAGGCCGAAACTTTTGATATACCTGAACATTCTTGCCATCTTGATTGCCTCCTTTTGATTTCTAACTCTTTAGTTGTTGTTCAGCCTCCTTCATTCATAGTATCTCACCCCCTTTGGGCTGGTGAGCGGGTAACTTCACTATGTTAAGCACATCTGAACCATAGCTAGGTGTCTCCTCCAAGCAAGGCACAGGAAAGTACCGGCCTTGCGCTAGCCCAAATAGCTTCCACTCTCATATCTCACATGTTTTCCCACCAGGGGGTATTACTTTTCCAGCGCTCTCTCGAACTCCTGAGGTAACATATAGAGGCTGGGTAACGACTCCACCCGCGCAATAGGGCACAAACTGCCTTCCCTGACTTGATACATCCCCACTATGTCGATTATGGCAGGGGCGTTCTCCCTTATAGTTATGGGAGGCACAACACCAGTGTCAAAGCCTTTTATACTCATCACAGCATCCCTAACATCGCGTCCGGTCAAATTTTCATATCCCGCCTTTTCTATAGCCAACCTTATGGCTTCCACTCCAACCGCACTATGCGCCCAGCCTCCGATATAGAAACCTTTAATGTCCTCAGGCTTTATGCCACGGTACCTTTTCGCCACCTCGGTTAGAGTTTTTAGCCCAAGGAATCTTTTGTGTTCAAAGTAGCACGGAGTTCCAATGCATGAATACCATCCCTCCGCAGCCTTTCCAACCACAGCCAAGGTACATTCGTCGAGAGTATTTGGGAAGGCCATGAACTTGATTCCCTTCTCTTGAAGCCCTAACCTTGCTGTATCTTTGATGACCGTTGCCGTTGACATTCCATATGAGTTAAGGAAAATCCAATCTGACTTTTTATTAACGAGCCTTAAAAGCTCAACAGAAGCATCAACACATGCGAAGGGCACAATTTCATGGCCAACAAATTCGACCCCAATCCTATCAAAGTACTTTACGGCATCAAGCGTAGGATAGGCTATGGGAAAATCAAAAATAATAGCCCCAACTCTTAAAGGATGCCCCCCAGTCCACAGCGTCTCCTTAACCCACTTTACTTCTGTCATAAACACAGTTGGCCAATCGCTGAGCGAGGTAACAATCCACTGTGGCTTCGATATCATCCTGGGGGTCAAGGCAGTAACTCCGATTGCTGGTATTTCTTCCCTCTGTAATAAATGTACAATTCCTTCACATACGGTATCAGTATGTACTAGAACTATCCCTTGCTCAACGAGTTTACGGAAGTTAGGTATAGCGAGAGCAATAGAACCTTTGGTTTCATACCAAGGTATCTCAACCTTGATTCCATTGATACCACCTTGCTCATTTACATACTTTGCATAGTCAAGAAGTCCCTCACCATAAGGTTTACCGATAGTGGCCAGTGGACCGGTAAAAAGACTGCAAAATCCCAGCTTCACGACCCTCTCCTCCAGCTCTGCCTTAGCGGGGACTACTGGGCCCAACAGTAGTGCCCCAGACAAAAGCATTGCCATAGCTACCATCCCAAAACTTTTAGCATGCCTGAACATTTTCGTCATTTTAGCCTCCTCCCTATTCGACTTTTATAATACCTTGTATGAATCCCTCTCCCTTGAAGGGAGAGATTCGCCCTGTCCTCCTAAACATGATAACTTTTTCATACCACTTTGCATTATCAACGTCAACCCAAACAATGCTAATTTTTTCAGCTCATATGCTTAATTTTTCTGTAGTCATTTTCATTGATAGAGAGGGCAGTATAAATTACATTGAATTACACTATGTGAGAGTTGCTGGCCAACAGTAGGGTTAGAAAACCCTGAAGCCTCTCAAGCTTGAGAGCCCCTCACTACGGAGGTATTAAAAATGCAGAAAGCGGGAAATCACCGCAATGTTAGGTTATTAGCATCATATTGCCTCCCGTAGAGACTACAGCTAGCAATTTATCAGCCGCAAGCCACCCCATATTTCGGCTCGTGAAGGGATGCGTTCGCTAAAGGATGTTCAAAGGATGTTTGCTCAGCACCTCACCTCACCTCCATTTCGCCTCCCGGTAAATAATGGAAGCGTTCACGAGGTTTCCACCACTCCGAAATGCGCACTAGCTTACCTTTCTCAACACGCTGCATAAAATAGGTATTGCCATAGTATGCCCTCTCTTCACTAATACTGACTGGGGGTCCTACTCCCATATCGAAGTCCTTTATTGTGAGGAAGCCATCTCTGACAGCACGTCCAGTTAAGTTCTCATATCCCACTGCCTTTATGGCTATCCTTACGGCCTCAGTTACAATCGCATTTATACGCCACCCCTTAATATAAAGTAGGTCAACGTCTTCTGGTCTCTCGATGCCACGATACCTTTTGGCTGCATCTGCAATAACTGGCAACATATGAGCCTCGGGGCGCCCAAGATCGGACATAGGTGTCACATCACAATTCCTATACCACCCCTCAGCTGCCTTCCCTGCCACCCGGATGATCCCGTCGGACAAAGATGCTATGTCCGCTGAAAACATTATCCCTTTTGCTGGAAGATCCAACCTGGCTGCATCTTTAACGATCACTACCATAGTCGCGCCATAGTGGGCAACCATGATTAGGTCAGGCTTTTTTGCTGCTAGCCTGAGGAGCTCTACGGATGTATCAACAACCCCTATAAAAGGGGCCTTCTCTCTGCCAACGACCTCTACCCCCAATTCCTCCGTTCTCTCATTTATGTATGGGATGATATGGTCCGGTACAGCATTAACTATAGGCATATCAGCGTGGAAAATAGCTACCCTGAATTTACGCTTTTCTGTAGTCTGTTCTTTCCACTTTTTCTTCATCCAGAGTAGAGTCTCAAGATATATATTCTCAGCCTCAATGCCAGAACCAATAATCCACACCGGCCTCATTACGTGTTGAGGAGCTGTAGAACCTGGAGTGTATACAGCAGGTATTTCGTCCCTTATCAGCCGAGTTATCGCTACATCTAGTGCTAAATCAACCGGGCAGGTTATTGCCACTGCCCCTGCCTCTGCGAGCCTACGGTAGACAGTGAGGGCTCTAGCTGCTACACTTCCCCAATCTTCCCAGAGTACCTTTACGTTAATGCCATTGATACCGCCTTGTTCATTTAACCACCTTGCATGATCAACCTCCCCCTGGTGTAGCGGGACAGTTTCGGTAGCTAGTGCTCCAGTCCACGCCGCAAGTATTCCTGTCGTTACCACTCTTTCATTTGGCTCTGCCTTAGCAGGGACAACTGATCCCAGCAGTAATGCCATGGCCAAAAAGAGTGCCATGGCCACCAAACCCAACCTTTTACTCCCTCTCAAGAACCGTTTCATCTCTCCTCCTTTCATTGTTTTTGCTCACCCCCATCAAAGTAGACCTTATCTATGGCCTGCCTTATGAGCTGGGACATAGATACCTTCTTCTCGAAAGGTAATCTCCTCAGCCTCTCATGCTGCTGTAGGGTGGCATAGTAGATCGATTGTTTCACTGTTCTCCTCATAGTCTCAGTTCAGGGTACTCATAAACAACAGGAAGCCAATCACTAACAGCCCATATCCTACCCTTGCGAGCCTGGTATATTCTCTCCGTCGGGTTAATACAGGGTGTTTCGTCCCTTATCGTTATCGGGGGGACATACTCATAATCGAAATCCGTTAAAGTGACCGTGGCATCTCTGACGGCGCGTCCGTTCAAATTCTCATACCCCACTTTCTCTATAGCTAGCTTTATGACTTCACAAACAACCGGAGCATGGAACATTATTCCAGCGAGATAATGAGTTCCCATCTGCTCTGGCATCCGACCACGGCACTTTTCGCCCACCTTAAAGCCAAATCTCACTCCCCGTAGAGCATCAAAGTCTGTACATGCTGGCGCAAAAGTTATCACGTGACATCCTTCACCTGCCTTGCCTACCACCCTCAGTGGCTCCTCACTGAGCCCAACATTATATGTGCACATCTCTATCCCCTTCTCCCGAACCTCTAACCTTGCTGCATCCTTAAGGATTACCGCTAGCGGGGCAGCCAAGGCAGTGATGTAGACCCAGTCAGCTTTTTTAGCTATCATCCTTAGCCATTCAGTCGAGGTATCAACCACAGCTATAGGCACAACTTCTTGACCGATCATCTCAGCTCCCAATTTGGGAGCCCACTCCTCAGCAGCCCTTATCGCCTCCCAAGTTGTTTCATTATCTGCACCCATTATCCCGATCCTTAATGGCCTGCTCTCAGTCGCTCTCTCCTTGGCCCATTTCATAAACGTAGTAACTTCAGGGCCCATTCCTGCTGTGCAGGAAAAAATCCAGCTGATAGGCTTCATTATCATCCCTGGAGTCATAGCACTATACCAAAACATGGGTATCTCATCTTCTCGAAGTCGTGGTGCCAATACCTCAGTAACAAACGACGCATCTGCGCTTATTATCGCTACCGCTGGTGCCAGCTTTAACCTCTTGTAAGCAATAAGACTCTTGCTGACACTAATTGTTGTTGTATCGTACCAGGCCACGTTTAGCTTAATCCCTCGGTCTTCAAAGAATTTCCTTTGACAAGCCAAAGCTTTTGGCACCAACACTTCATCGATATCTATTTCTCTATTTACATACCTTATGTAATCGACACCGCCCTCACAACAAGGCACTGCAGTAGTAGCAATGGGCCCAGTGAGGCCACCAATCCACCCAATCTTCACAACCTTCTCCCCGGCTGGCCTAGCCTCACAGACGGGAATAGCTGCTGTAAGCAAGAGCACAATGGAGAGCCCCAGTGCTACAAGACCCAATGCGATCCTCTTCAATCCTTTCTTCATCTCCCCTCCTCGTATGATATGTTTTGAAGGGTTGGTTTTAGACCCTTCACAAAAATGGATGGCCCTGGGATAATTAGTCTTGCCAGGCTAATTCGGGACAGCTCTCACATCTCCTTGTGTAAAATTCTTGCCTTTTCTCCTGCTACCTTTACTTAAGGCGTGATTTCACCATCCCCGCTACAAGGCCTTTTCCCAAGCCTCTCGACCCAGTATGCAGAGGCTGGGGAGCGGCTCCAGCAGGCCAAGGGGGCGGCTAAATTTAGCTTCTCTTATTTCATACATTGCAAATGTGTTAGCCATATAGGGAGTGTCCTCACTTATATTACTCGCGACATGCAAAACCCCCGTGTCGAAGTCCTTTATACTGAACAGGGCGTCTCTAACGGCGCGCCCGGTCAAATTCTCATATCCCACCCTCTCTATAGCTAGTCTTATAGCTTCCACTCCAACCGCAGCGTGTGCCCAGCCTACAAAGTAGAAGCCTCTAATATCCTCTGGCTCTAGGCGGCGATACTCTTTCGCCTTCGCAATCGCAGTTTTTAGCCCAGGATGTTCTTCGGTTTCAAAATAGCTTGCGCTTACTTTGGGGCTGTACCACCCATTCGCATCTTTCCCAACTATAGCTAATGTACATTCGTCGAGAGTTTGTGGAAAGGCGACCAGTTTGATTCCTTTCTCTTGAATCCCTAGCCTGGCAGCGTCTTTGATACATGTCACCGTCGTTGCCCCATATGATGTAAGATGGATCCAATCTGGGTTTTTATTAGCCAAGCGAAGCCACTCCACAGAGGTATCGATGCATCCTGCAAAGGGAACAACCTCATAACCAACAAATTCAGCCCCAATCTTATCAAAACTCGGGGTGGCCTCAAGCGTATACCAGCCTGAGGGTATATCATAAAAAACAGCTCCAACCCTCATAGGACGCGCCTCAGTCCATAAGGTTTCCTTGATCCACTTCGTTGTCATCATGAACCCCGTTGCCCAGTCGGTAAAGGAAGGAGCGATCCACTGGGGCTTTGATACCTGAGGAGGGGTAAGTGCGCTAACAACGGTCGCTGGTATCTCACACCTTGCCAAGGTCGGTTGCAACGTCTCAGCTTGGCTTGAGATAGTGAGATGTTCTAGTACTACCCCATCCACAACAAATCTGCGGTGGGCAATAATAGCCGGAGGTATGAAAGCCTTGGTATCATACCAGGGCACCTCAACCGTGATCCCGTTAATACCGCCTTGCTCATTTATATACCTTGCATAGTCAAGTATTCCGTAGTTCCAAGGTACAGTAACAGTAGCTCCCGGACCAGTAAAACCAGCCATTAGCCCCATCTTTACGACCCTCTCATCTGGCCCAGCCTCACAGACCGGAATAGCAGCCGTAAGCAAGAGTGTAGTGGAGAGCCCCAGTGCTACAAGACCCAATGCGATCCTCTTCAATCCTTTCCTCATTTCCCCTCCCTTCATTATTTTTGCCCATCCCCATCAAAGTAGACCTTATCCAAGGCATACCTTATGAGTTGAGACATAGACATTTTCTTCTCAAAAAAGAGTCTCCTCAGCCTCTCATGCTGCTCTGGGGTGGGGTAGTACATCGCTTGCTTCATTCCTGTCTTTGCTCTGCTCATTGTTGATGCCCTAATACTAACTCAATAATCCGCATTGTCAAGCCCTTGATATAAGGCTTTAGCAGATAAGCTTCCTAACATCGAGAATTACTGAAACGATAGGGAAAAATATTGCCTTTGGTGCTCTAAGCCTATCCATAAGAGAAGGCATAACGCATACAGGGTCTACACCAAGATATGGCCCAGTACCTAAAGGGTTTGAAAGCTCAGGCATCTCTTAAGGCAAGGTTATGGCGCACAAGCTCAAATATGCGAGGCTTTAGCCCTTGCATCTGAAGGATGTCGCAGATTCGCACCTTTTGCGGGCCTTTAGGCCTTTAACGCTGCCCCAGCTATGCGATAGGCGCTCGTTCGGCGGCCGAACCGTCCTTTCTAGCTTGCCGATTGCTTGCGGCAGGAGGCTTCAATAGTAGGCCCGGGAAACCATGAGGGGCTCTCAGCACTAAGAGCCCCTCACTCTAAGAAGGTGTTAAAAATGCAGAAAGCGGGAAATCAGCGCAATGTCAAGGTGGTAACGTCATGTTGCTTTCCTCTAGCGAACTACCCGCTGCTATTTCGCGCGATGTTGAAACCTGCTGCAATTCATAGGTCGCCTCGGGCCAGCCTTCATGTATAAGCTGATGAAACTTACACCTGGTCCGAAATGAGTTTATCCTATTCTCTTACTCAGGGGCCAGTTAATTTAGTCAGTGGCTGTGTTGGCCCCTACAGCTCTAAGACGGTTTTATAATACCCCAGATAGGGAATGCAGTCGCTAATACAGCAGGGCTTACCTTCTCGAATCTCATAAAAATACGAGCCGCTGGCGTAGAAAGGCTTAGTGTCGCTCATAGTTATCGGAGAGACAAGCCCGCCAACATCTAGATCCCTAATTCTTGCCAGCCCATCCCTAACAGCACGCCCTGTCAAATTCTCAAATCCAACCTCTTCCATTGCTAGCCTTATGGCTTCACATACAATCGGAATTGCAGCCCACGCCGCACGATAGGTTCCTCCAATATCCTCAGGATCGTAGCCACGATATCTCTTGGCTGTCTCTAGAACCTCTTTTATGGTTGAAACCTCAGTATCCACTAGCTCATGGGCGTATACTGCGTAAATCCACCCGTCAGCCTGTTTCCGTACTACCCTTAAGCTGTCCGTCATACAATAACCAATATCCATAAGCTTTATTCCCTTTTTCTGGATTTCTAATCTGTAGGCATCTTTCATCCCAACTACTTGTGGTATCAGACAGAGGCCAGTCACGATAAGATTTGACCCCCTGTTTGCCAATCTGAGCCACTCAGTGCTGGTATCTAGGCATCCGGTGAACGGCACGACTTCGTAACCAACAAATTCCGCCCCGAGTTGTTTACAAGCCCACTCTACGCCTGCCAAACACTCCCGGCCCGATGAAGACTCATAGATAAAAACTCCGACCTTAGGCGGGTAGTTTTCAGTCCAGTATTTATTCATAAACCACTTAACCAGTTGCCCTGCAACATCACCGGTATGAGGCTCGGCGCAAAAAACCCACTGAGGCTTTGTCAGTACTCGCGCATTTAAGGCAGTCAGATTCACTATTGGCACTTCATCCTTTACGATTCTTGGCATCATTGCCTCCACCCAATGGATTACAAGATGAAGGTCTACCAGCACACCTTTCGCTCGATTCCTCCTATAAGCCGTAACCACGCGCGCCATCGACGCCCCAACATCCTCCCACGCCAGCTCCAGTTTGACACCATTAATCCCCCCGCGCTCATTTACGAGTCTTACACAATCAACCATCCCATAGGTAGAAGGAGTCCCTGTCTCAGCAAGTGGCCCTGTCAGCGCAGCGGTCCACCCCAACCTCACGACCCGTTCCTTTGGCCCGGCCTCACAGACTGGGATAGCAGCCGTAAGCAAAAGCACTATGGAGAGCACCACTGCTACAAGACCAACTACAATTCTCTTTAATCGTTTCTTCATCTCCCCTCCTCTCATCGTTTTTGCTCGCCATCAAAGTAGACCTTATCTAAGGCATATCTTATGAGCTGAGACATAGATATCCTTTGCTCAAAAGAGGTCTTCCTCAGCCTCTCATGCTGCTCTGGGGTGGGGTAGTAAATTGATTGCTTCATTGTCCGGTTCATTGTTTGATATTATAGTAGGAGATTGAAATGGCTTCTACTCGGCGGGAGATGGCAAATCACTATAATGTTAAGTTAGTAGCGTCATCTTCGTTTTCCCCCTCGCCTTTTATACTCTCCTAAGGAAGCACTAGCTTTTTACCCTTGCTCCGTCAGTTCAGGGTACTCATAAACAGATGGTATCCAATCCGTAATGGGCCAAATCTTACCCTCTCGAACCTCATAGATTCTAAACTTCGGGTTCATATAAGGGTGTTCCTCAGTTAGAGTTATGGGGGGGAGATACTCGGTATCAAAGTCTTTTAGAGTCATCAAGGCGTCCCTGACGGCACGGCCGGTCAAATTCTCATATCCCATCTTCTCTATAGCCACTTTTATGGCCTCACAAAGGGGCAGATTAAAAAACAGAAGTCCCGCTGCATAGTGCATGGAGACATCCTCTGGTTTCATCCCACGACACTCTCTGGCCATCTCAAGGGTAAACCTTATTCCTCGCAGATCAACCTCTGTCATTACTGGAGCAAATGTTATAAGATGCCACCCTTCACCTGCCTTCCCTATCGGCTTCAGTATGGCGTCATCAATTCCCACATCATATGTGCACAGCTTTATTCCTTTCTCCTGAACCCCCAATCTCGCGGCATCCTTAACGATTACCACCAGCGCCGTCATACAGGCAGGCACATAGACCCAATCAGGTTCTTTAGCTATCGTCCTAAGCCATTCAGTCGAGCTATCAAGCACAGCAAAAGGAACAAATTCGACGTTAACTACCTCAACCCCTAGTTTGGGGGCCCATTCCTCAAGGCCGGCTGCTGCTTCCCTAGATGATACAGACTCATAGCCAATGATGGCTATCCTTAAGGGGCGATCCTCAGTAAGGCCTTCCTTTGCCCATTTCGCAAACGTAGCAGCCTCAGGGCCCTGCCCTGGCCCACAGCCGATGATCCACCTGATGGGGTAGGTTACCATAGCAGGGGTCAAAGCACTATACCACAGCGATGGTATTTCTGCGTCTTGATGTCTCTCCTTTAATACCTCAGTAACGGTTGCTATATCTGTACTCAGTATTGCCACCACTCCTGCTCCCTCAAGCCTCTTGAAAGCAGTTAAGCTCTTGCTTACGCTTAGTGATGTTGTATCTTCCCACTTGGCTTCTATCTTAATCCCTTGTCGTTGAAAAAACTTTCTCTGAGCTACTGTGGCTTCAGGTACCAGCGTCTCATCGATATCTATTTCCCCGTTCATATACTTTGGATAATCATTAATCCCCAAATGAGCGGAAAGCGTAGTACTGGCGGCAGGCCCTGTATAGCCACCTATGTTTCCGATCCTGACTACCTTCACCTTCTCCGCAGGCCCAGCCTCACAGACCGGAATAGCACCTGTAAGCAAAAGCACAATAGAGAGCCCCACTGCCACAAGACCCAATCCGATCTTCTTAAGTCCTTTGTGCATTTCCCCTCCTTTTATCGTTTTTGCTCCTCATCAAAGTAGACCTTATCTATGGCCTGCCTTATGAGCTGAGACATAGAGATCCTCTTCCCGAAAGGGAGCGAAGTCATCGGGTGCTGCCCCTTAAGGCAAAGGAGTTCTTAGTCTCCCAGCTTTTCAAAATATTCTAGGAAGAAGGGCGTTTTCTCCCAATCAGAAAGGAGCTCATATTGGCCCTCTCGAACTATGTACATCCGCAGATAAGCATTATACCAGGGGCTCCTGTCACTCATAGTTGTCGGAGGCATTAACCCTCCAGTGTCAAAATCCTTTATACTTGCTAAACCATCCCTGACTGCGCGGCGAGTGAGATTCTCTAATCCGACCCCTTCCACAGCTAACCTGATACCTTCAAGGCAAACCATTGCCTGCTGGCATCCAGCAATATACCCTCCCATAGTCGCGTGCTCTGGGTCCCAACCACGGTATATCTTGGCTATCTCACAAGCAAGTTTCACTCCTGGTAGATCCCTGTCTGCTCCTCGCGCGCATGCTGGCCAGGCAAATTCGGAAACCAACCCTTCCGCGGCTCTTCCAACTATGTTTATAGTATTCTCGCCAAATATACTGCCTAGAGGGGTTACGGATTTTATCTGATCCTTAAGCCCAAGCCTAGCAAAATCCTTTGTTACGACTGTTGTTGCTGCTCCGGCGACTCCAAACATAATCCAATGCGGCTTTTTAGCTGCAAGCCTTAGAAGCTCCGTTGAGGTATCGATGGGCATTATAGGCACGAATTCTATCCCAGTAAGCTCGCACTTAATCCCTTTTTGTGCGGCAGTCTTAAACCCCTCTGCCCCCTCACGGGCTGAGACATTATCATAACCTATGTAACCTATTCTAACAGGGAGCTCCTCAGGCACCAGCCTATCTGCGGCCCATTTGGCGAAGAACCAGGCAATGGTTCTCCATCCAGGGTTTGTAGAGAAAACCCATCTTACAGGCTCAGTCACCATCGGCATGGTCATACAACCGAGATACATCATTGGCACCTCGTCCGCTTGAAGTCTCGGTGTTAGTGTCTCGGTTGGGGTTGAGTTCCAATTTACCTCCATTATCGCGTCTGCTTCCAGGAACCTCTTGTGAGCAACAAGAGACTTGCTTACTGAACCTCCTGCATCCTCCCAGATCACCTCTGGCGCAATCCCCTTGATAAGCTCCTGATCACTTGCGTATTTGACATAGTCTATCAGTCCTTGATTATATCCTGCGATACAAGTGGGCCAAGGCCCACTAAGGCCTGCATGCAACCCTATCTTCACTACCCTCTCATCTGGCCCTGCCTCACAGGCTGGAATAGCACCTGTAAGCAAGAGTGTAATAGAGA
>Ga0209345_10004391_pt1 | contig 13688 bp, 9 predicted proteins | sample Cruoilmetagenom7_FD_187294 | JGI IMG/M metagenome (GOLD analysis project Ga0209345, IMG submission 187294) | Oil polluted marine microbial communities from Coal Oil Point, Santa Barbara, California, USA - Sample 7 (SPAdes) (version 2) | ecosystem: Environmental > Aquatic > Marine > Oil seeps ...
CGGCTCATCGCATCCTGGGGCTGGAGCAGGTCCCAAGGGTATGGCTGTTCGCCATTTAAAGCGGTACGCGAGCTGGGTTCAGAACGTCGTGAGACAGTTCGGTCCCTATCTTCCGTGGGCGTAGGAACGTTGAGGAGAGCTGACCCTAGTACGAGAGGACCGGGTTGGACGTGCCACTGGTGCACCAGTTGTTCTGCCAAGAGCATCGCTGGGTAGCTAAGCACGGATGAGATAACCGCTGAAAGCATCTAAGCGGGAAGCCAACTCCGAGATGAACGTTCCCTGAAGTACGCTTGAAGACTACAAGCTTGATAGGCTGGATGTGTACGCAGAGTAATCTGTTTAGCTGACCAGTACTAATAGTACGTTCGTCTTTTTTATAACACTTTATTTATTTAAAGTACAAGTTCGTTCACTACCTTATTTAGTGTAAACAATTACATTAATAAGTCTAAAGACTGTAATTAAGTTATTTAGCTAGAAATGTTGACTTTAACAATTATACTTTAATGAGTTATACTCATTTACCCTTGACGCTAACAGTCAAAGATAAGTACATTTAAACAAATGTCTTTATCTTTGATTGTCTAGGTGGCTATAGAGAGGGGGAAACGCCTGGTCCCATTCCGAACCCAGAAGCTAAGCCCCTCATCGCTGATAATACTGCAGGTTTCACTTGTGGGAATGTAGGTCGTTGCCTAGTTCGTCATTTTTACTTCATACTTGCACTATTTAAACTTACTCATGTACTACAGTACACTTCGCAACTTTAACTAGCACAACTATTTCGCAAAATAATTATTACTTTTAACTCACGTAGAGTAGCAGACTTCACTTTTCAGTGCCTTGATTAAATACAAAATTGTACCCAAAGGGCATAGCAATATGTAATAAATTAATGACTACGTCAATTTTAAGCTACTTACGTATCACGGTAGGCTTCGTATTTCAGTGTCTTGAATAAATTGAATATTGTATGTACCTTGGTTTAATCGTCAGTTTTTGAATACGTTTACTTTACAATGAATTCAGCTGTAACAGCTAAATGGTCTGAATAACCTTTTCCTTTATGTTTACGAGGTTTTTTCCATGTCGTTTGCCATCTATAGATGTTTTTACCTTTAAACAGATATTTTGGGTTATATGAACTGATTGAACTGTATTTATAATAGATATTTGTCTGTTTTAGAAGTGATTGGGATATTAGTATATTATCTAATGCTTCTTTTTTACCTCTAAATATATATGAATATCTATCTTCTTGAGTAATGTCATACCATAAATTATAAAAGCCATTTCTTTCATACTTCACTTCTGATGCTTTTGTAGTTTGATTTTTTGTATGAAGCACATGGTTTATACCAGTCTTTCCACCTGTATCATTATGTTTTCTTTTTCTTTTGAATTTTATATACTCTTCATAGTCTGAGTTAAAGTCTCCAAGTAATATGATATTTTTATCTTGACCTATCTCTTTTATTCTGGTTCGGAGTTTTTTTGCTGAAACTATTCTCATACTCTCTGGTCCAGCTTTCGATTTCCAATGATTTATAAAGAGATATAAATCTTGATTATCTATATTAAACTTAGCCTCTAAAATATTTCTGTATCTGTATGTCGGATTTACTGACAACTCTTTTGTATATGTAAATGGAATTTTACTAAGTAATGCTACTTTAGTTGTTGTATTTTTTTTATCAGCTATTTTATAATACTGATAGTACAAGCCTTTCTCTTTAAGTCTATATCTTAAATCTTTTAGAGCTTGTAGTGATTCTATTTCTTGTAGAGCTAATATATCTGCATCTATCTCTTTTATAACACGTGAGAGATTATTAAGTTTTATCTTGTAGGTTTTTCTATTCCAGTTTGATTTTGTATTGGGTATATACTCACTGTATTCATAACCATCTTTTTTTAAGTCAAATAAGTTTTCAATATTATAAGTTGCTATTTTCAAAGTTGTTTCTCCTAGTAAAGATGTAATTAAAACAAAGAAAATAGCAAAGAGTTTCACTATTTTATGCCATTTAAACGCAGTAGTTTGTCTGTATCTGGCTCTCTATTCATTAGTTCATGAAATAGTATTTCCATACTCTTTGATCCACCACCTTTTAACACTATATCCAGATATTTTTTAGCTGTTTTAGAACCAAAGATTCCCTCATCTACTACACTGTAAAAAGCATCTGCACTTAAAACTTCAGCCCATTTATAACTATAGTACCCCGCAGCATATCCACCAGCAAATATATGTGAGAATCCATTTTGAAATTTGTTATACTCAGGAGCTTTTATAAGTGATGTCTCTTCCCTAATACTATCTAGAAGGGCTTGGACTTCATCACCTTTATAAATATTTGAGTGGAGTTTAAAGTCGAACGTAGAGAACTCCAGTTGTCTTAACATTCCCATAGCTGATTGAAAATTTTTACTCTTTACAAGTTTTTCTATCATATCATCAGGTAGAACTTCTCCAGTTTTATAATGTTTAGCAAAGAGCTTTAGAACTTTTGGCTCATATGCAAAATTTTCTAAAAACTGAGATGGGAATTCAACTGCATCCCACTCAACACCATTAACTCCACTTACATCATTTTCATTTACAGAACTTAGTAGGTGATGTATAGTATGACCCATTTCATGAAACAGTGTTACAATATCGTCATGACGAAGAAGTGAAGGGGTTGTATCGCTTGAAGATGGGAAATTACATACAATAAATGCAGAAGCTAGTTGCTCATTTCCTTTTTCATCATTGCAGTGAGATTGCCAATTATGCATCCATGCACCACCGCGTTTATTTTCTCTTGCTTCTAAATCAAAGTAGAGTCTAGCAGTTAGCTTTTCATCAACATAAAGATCATACGATGAGGCTTTGTCGTTCCATAGTTTTTCATCAACATTTTTAAACTTAAAACCGAAGAGTTTATCTAAAAAAGTAAACATACCATTGATAACGCTTTGTTGTTCAAAATAGGGACGATACTCCTCTTCATCTATATCGTATGACTTTTTTTTGAGTATCTCTGAGTAAAAAGCAGTATCAAAACTTTGTAGTTTAGCAGGTGCTATGGCTTGAAGTTCTTTTAACTCGGCCTGCGCTTGTTCTTTAGAGTTTTTTGCAAGTTTATCTAAGAAGTCTACGACACTTTTCTCATTTTTTGCCATTTTTGAAGCGATTGAGTATTGTGCGTAGTTATCAAATCCAAGTAATTTACTCATCTCATCTTTTAAAGCTAATAACTCATCTATAATAGCTGCGTTTTGTGGTGACCTTGTTACGTATGCTCTATATAACTCTTCTCTAATTATCGAGTTCTTTCCATAAGTCATATATGAGATATATGAAGGTAGTTGAAGAGTAAATTTGTATTTTACCACTCCATCTTCCTCTATTTTAGCATTCTCTTTATCACTCTCTGGAATTCCATCTACATCTTTTTCATCATCAATAATATACTGGTACTCATTTGTTGCATCAAGCAGGTTTTGAGAGAAATTGTTTGAGAGTTCACTTGTTTTGATATTTATCTCTTGAAGTCTTGCTTTTGTCTTATCATCTAAATGTGCACCACTAAGTTCGAAGTGATCTATATTTAACTCTAAAACTCTATTTTGTTCATAGTTTAATGACTCTTTTTCATTTTTATATATCTCTTTATATGCATTATAGATATCTAAGTTTTGAGATAGTTTTGTTGAGTACTCAGTTATAATAGGAATAGATTCACTATAAACTTCTTGCGTTTTATCCGAGTTATTCACTGCGTTTATATGAGAGAGAGGTGTAAAAAACTGATCTAAGTACTCCTCCATCATCAATAGTGGCTTTACAAAATTAGCATAACTCTTCTTTGGAGTTTTTAGTAACTTTTCTACTCTTTTGTTATTATGTTCTAGTCTTGTTGTTAACTCTGATATAAAATTATCTAAATCTATTTTGAATTCTGGAAATTTTGACATTTAATTGTTCCTTGTAATAAGTGTTTGTTAATCTTCTTCATCGCGTTTTTGTCTAATTGCATTAAATTGATTTATTAAAATATTATCATATTTATTTGAATACTTGAGTAGTCTTTGCAGAGCAATTTTCCCCTCTTTTTGTGTTAGCGATGAGTCTACTATTAGATATGATAAGTAGATACTATTTTCATTGATAGAAAATTGTAGATAAGATAGTTTAGAGTTCTCTTCTAATAAATACTCATAAAGCTTATCTATATTTTTACTTGGTATTGCACATAGTTTTGTATCACCTATGATGATACCATTCTCGTAATAGTTTATATCTATTCTAGCAGTCCCCTCATCGACTCTCCAAGAGGATTGGCTTCTTCTTGCAAGAGTTACATTTATATTTAGTGAGGTTAATATCTCTTCTAAGAGTTTAGTAGCTCCAGTAGGATTGTAACCTTTACGTCTAAGCCGAGCAACTTCCAGTTTTACACCACACTCTGGACAGTAATCTTTTTTAATATCCTCTTCACAAATTAAGTTTTTACAAGAGGGACATTTAATGATGATATCATGACCATCTTCTTTATAGTTATCAATTGCTTCTCTAACATAAAAGTAGGGAAGAGAGAAACCTAAATTGTTGGCATTCTGGATTATGAAGGTATTAACACCAATAACTTCCCCTTTTATATTTAGAAGAGGACCTCCACTGTTTCCAGGATTTATTGCTGCATCAATTTGTATATATTCCAAATCGCCTTCTAATCTTGATGCACGTGAGACAATACCTTCCGTAGCAGAGTAGTTTAAGCCATAGGGGTGACCAATTGCTATCGTAGTATCTCCATCTTCTACACTGGTAGTAGAAAGAAGTAATGGAGAGGAAGATGTTTTGAAATCAAATTTTATAAAGGCTAAATCATAGTATGGATCATCATAGACAACACTTGCAATGGTTCTTTTAACTTTTTTTGCACTTATGACTACCTCTTTTAATCCACCAACAACGTGAGAATTTGTAACTATTAAGTCATCAATTATAAATCCTGTACCACTACCGTATGGAGTCATGATTTGTATAATATTTTCGATGTATTTTTCTAAAATTACTTGAGTATTCATCTATACTTCCTCAAAATTTAGGTTTTGTAGGTGCAGGAAAAAACTATTGCTAAACTCATTCATGGAGCTGAAGTTTAACTCATTTGCAAATGATTCTAATGACTTAAATTGTTCTTGATGCGGAGTGATAATATCATTTACTCTAGATATAATTGTGCGTTTAGAGAAGGTTTCATTCTCTTTGTCATAGAGTGGTGTATAATCAAGTGCTTGAAAAAACTCAGGATTTTGAACCTCCACTAAAGTATGAAGCAGTTCTCTAAGTACTGGATAAAGACCATAGTTAAAGAGAGTGTAAAAGGCTATATATCTATATATTGTGGGGATTATTTGAGTGTATCTATTGTTTTTATACCAGCGTATTTTAGCAAGAGACTCACTGATAAACGTGATTACTTCCTCTTGGGATGTTTTTTCAGTTGGGTTAAATGTGTACTTAGCATTGTAGAAGTTTTGAGAAAACTCTTCAAAGTTAATATCTTTGAGGCTTTGTATATAACGTTTTAACTCTTCATTTTTAGACTCTATTGTAAGGTTCTCTTCTGAGAAATATTCAACAATAGTTTTACTCATTTTTTGATACATTTTACATTTAGGAACTAGTAAGTAATCTACTTTAAAGAGAATATTTAGATGTAGAAATGCTTGCATAGAGGCATTGTCATTAGATGGTAAAGTGAGAACTTTTTCTTCTAGTTCATCTATCCACGTATGAAGAAAATTATACTTAAGCTCTAATTCTTTTGAGTCAAGTCTTTGTATATGTTCTATATCTTCAAGAGTTATATCAGGAAATTCACTTTTTACATGTTCCTTGTCATAGTCTGCGTTTAGTGCTATTTCCCTTAATGGATAAAAAACTTTTTGAGGACTCATGGTTGTATTGTCATGATATAGTTTCATAATTATATGATTCTCATCACTAAAGTAACAAGAGTAAGTAAATTGATAATTTCTTTCTAGTATATAGCGTTTTAGTGCTACATTAGCATGTTCTTTTTTAACTATAATTGCTTGAGCATAGAGATGCTCTTTTGTTATAGTACCTGTGATTTTTGCACTTCCTTGATAGATGGTGAAATTTAGTTTTTCATTATCTCTAGAGAAAGTAATATTTTCATTTGATGTTTCATTATTGTAGTTTATGAGAGATTTAAAAAAGAGTTCATAACCATTTAAAATCTCTTTGTTTTCAAAAGCCTCAGCTGATTCTATAAACAGCTCTTCTTCATCTTCTGATATATTGGCGTTGATACCTCTACCGAAGGTGTGTTTTAAATCATGCTTGGGTTGAAAAAAATTTAGCCAGCTCATTGACCTTCTTTATGTATTTAGATTATCTGCTCATCCATATAATTAGAATGACATTTATAAGTGTCATTATAATGAAAGCACCCTTATAAAAAGCCAATGGTGAACGCTCAATTAAAGGAGCATTTTTTGCAAAGAAGGGTTTTACTTTTTGAGGGTACTTCAGCTCAAATGACATCTCAGAGTAGTGCTCATATCTTCTCTCTTTATCAGCTGCTATTGAACGTAGGATTACACTGTCTAGCCAGTCGGGAATATTGCTATTAAAACTGCTTGGCTTTTTGGCTTCTTTAAAGTTTGGTGCTTGAAAAGGTTCAATCTCTCCATAAGGATACTTGCCTGTTAAAGCAAGGTACAGTGTTACACCGATTGAAAATATCTCACTCGATTCATTTATAGACTCACCTTGAAATCTTTCAGGAGAGAGATAGCTAGGAGTTCCTGCAACAGAGTTAAGTGAAAATATTTCAGTGATACTTCCATAGTCAATAATCTTGTAAGATAAGTTTTCATCCTCATCTTTTGCAATCATAATATTCTCTGGTTTTATATCACCATGAACAAGGTCATTGTTGAGCAGGAATTGAGACATTTTTAAGAGTGTATTTGCTAACTCTACAGAGTCATCAATGGTCAGATGTTTTGATTTTAAAAATCCGTTTAAATCTTCACCATTAAAGAGCTGCATTACGTAGTATCTCTGCGTTCTATTTTTAGGGATTACAGCTTTTGGAAAGAAGTTCGCTTTTAATCTTTTTGCATTCCATGCCTCTTTTACAAATAGGTCAAGAACAGCGTTGTCGTCTATACACTCAGCTGGAGCAAATTTAATGACATACTCTTTGGTTTTTTTACTACAGAGCCAAGTCCTCTCATTTTGTATAAGAGATTTTTCAAGTCTGTATCCGTCTATAGTTTGACCTACTTTTAGACTACGGGGAATAACTAAGTTTTGCTGTTTCATCTGTTCAAGTTCATCAGCTTCAAGTATGTCAATAACTATGGCTGTTGTGTCATCAGGAAGATTGTCTTCCATCATTAGACTTACCTTTTTTACTAGAGAGTGGGCACCACGGTTTATATTTTTAAGTAAATCTTTTTCATTTATGACTGTGTAGAGTCCATCACTACAGAGGAGGACTTTATCATTCTTCTCAACTAAATTTTCAAAATAGTAAGGTTCAACATCTCTATTAATTCCTATAGCCTGAGTGAGAACACCTTCATATCCCTTTTCATCCATCGCATGGTCAAAAGAGAGTTGATTTAATTTTGAGTCTCTACAGAGATAAACTCTGCTATCTCCAACATTAGCACCATATAGACGATTACCTTCTATAATTACAATTGTTAAAGTAGTTACAAGTTCACTTCTCTCATAGTTTATTTGCGACTCTTCATAAAGAATAGAGTTTATTGACTTTATAAATGAAGTAATAGACTTTTCAATGCTCCAAGTTTTGGGTCTTTTTTTGAGATTATTCATAAGGTAGTTTGTAGTTCTCTTAGCAGCCTCAGCTCCCTCTTGTGCACTACCAACACCATCACAAACTATGGCAACGGTTATGTTTCCTATAGTCTTAATATCATAAAAGTCATCACCTGTAAGTTCTTTGCGTTTTGCAAGTGAAAAGCCAGATGTTTTAATGTTTTTTGATGGCATTTTATCCCTCTAATTATATAATGTATTATTTTATCAAAAATTTCTTCTTAAAGCTGGAAATATTGATTAAGTTTTATACTATAATTTCTTATATGAATAAAGAAATAGATGTAACAGTAAAACCAGACTACGTACTCAAGTATAAAGATGGCTATCCATTAATCCTAAAAGAGTCGATTAGTGATTGGGATAAGGTGCCAGGTGAAGGTACAATACTTAATATTTTTGATAATAAAAAGAAGTTTGTATTAAAAGCTTATCACGGTATTCAAAACAAAGGCTATGGCTGGGTACTCTCATCAAATGCAGATGAAAATATAGATGTAAACTATTTTAGTAAAAAAATTAAATCTGCTGCCCAGTATAGAGAAGATTTTTATCAAGATGAGAGTACCACTGCATTTAGAGTATTTAATGGAGAAGGTGATGGTGTTGGTGGTCTTACTATTGATTGTTTTGATGGTTATTACTTACTTACATGGTACTCTATTGGAATATATGAGTTAAAGGATGACATCTTAGAAGCTTTGAAGCAGAGTGTTGATTACAAGGGTATTTATCAGAAGAAGAGATTTGACGCTAAAGGTAAATATCTTGATGACGCAGATGATTTTATTTGTGGGGTGAGAGCTCCTGAGCCGCTATTAGTAAAAGAGAACGGTGTAAATTTCGCGATATATTTAGATGATGGAGCGATGGTCGGTGTTTTTTTAGACCAGAAAGATGTTAGAAAAACTATACGTGACAAGTATGCCAAAGGTAAAACGCTTTTAAATACCTTCTCTTATACAGGTGCTTTTTCTATTTTTGGTGCTCTTGGTGGAGCTACAAAGACTACTAGTGTTGATTTGGCTAAACGCAGCTTGCCTAAAACGCAGGAACAGTTCAGAGTCAACGGTATTGATGTTGAGAAGCAAGATATCATAGTTGAAGATGTGTTTAACTACTTTAAATATGCAGTACGAAAGAAGTTGTTATTTGATATCGTAGTACTTGACCCACCAAGTTTTGCAAGAAGTAAAAAACATACATTTTCTGCTTCAAAAGATTATGTAAAACTTTTAAAAGAAGCTATACAGATAACAAGTAAAAATGGAGTTATCGTAGCATCTACAAACTCTGCAAACTTCTCTATGATGACCTTTAGAGATTTTATAAAAAGAGCATTTAAGGAGCTCAATGGCAAGTTTAAAGTAGAGGAGAGTTTCTCTCTTCCAAAAGATTTTAGAGTAAATCCTAAGTTCAAAGAGGGCGATTATCTTAAAGTCGTGTTTATAAGAAAATTAAAATAAAAGAGATGATTTATATGGAAGAAGAAATAAAGCCAGCAGAGAAAAAATACTATGACAACATAAGCATTGCAAAGAGAACAACTCAGAATGTTTATTTTGTCGCACAACATGATAAGAACAGTATGTTTGAACTACTGCTTAAAAACAGTGATAAGAAACAGACTGTAGTTTTGACAAAAAGTAAAAAAAATGCTGATGAGTTAGCAAGTTATTTAAAATCAAAAGAGATTAAAGCACTCTCAATACATGGAAACCATAGAGCTGAGCAGATTAATGATGCAAGACTCTCATTTAATGTAGGTGAGACTACAATTTTAATCACAACTGACATGATTTTAAAGTCAATGGAGTTGACAAATATAGAGCGTATAATCAGCTATGATTTACCTTTAGTACCGCAAGACTACTTTACTCGTTTAAAGTTAGTTGATGAGGTTGGTGAGTCTATATCTTTTGTTTCGTCTGATGAAGAGGGGACGCTAGAAGCTATAGAATTTTTAATGAAATGTGAGATGAAAGTGCTTGAACTTGAAGACTTCTCACCAACTTCTGCTCCTAAAAAAGAGAGAAAAAAGAAGAAACCTAGACATGCTAAAAAAAAGGTTAAAAAAGAGGAGGATTAAATTCTTCCTCCATTTGCAAAATCCTCTTCAATACGCCATCTGTTTTTAACTATACTGAGACCAATAATGGCGATGATGACAATTCCTCCAAAGATTAAGAAACCTTCCGTATAGCTATTAAATACTCCCTTTGACCAACCAAGAGTTTTGATAAGCACAGTTCCACCAAGTCCACCGGCACAACCAACTAATCCTGTCATTATCCCTATATCTTTAGAAAATCTTTGAGGAACTAGTTGAAATACTGCACCGTTTGCCATACCCAAGTTGGCCATGATTGAAAATAATACAAAGATTGCCATAAAGAATGGTAGAGGGACTAGGGCATTTATGACAACAAGGAGAAGAACTGCTCCATAAAAGAAATAAAGTGCTTTTATTCCGCCTATTTTATCAGCTATAGCTCCCCCAAATGGTCTCAAAATTGCACCGGAAAATATACAAAAAGCACCGAAGTACCCAGCTACAACTTTTACGTTTCCTTCATCTAATACATCTATACCAAATATCGCCATATCAACACTGTATGTATTCATAAGATAGACTTTCATATATCCTGCAAATCCAACAAATCCACCAAAAGAGATAGCGTAAAATAGTGAAAACCACCAAGTGTCTCTGTCTTGAAGTAGTTTGATGTAATCTTTTAACTTTTTTGGATTTGATTGATAGACTTCAGGTGGAGCATCTTTGGCTAAAAGAGCGTAAGAAACAAGGACAATAGTAGATAAAAAAGCACCCACACCAAATACAGCATCCCATCCCCAAATCTCTGCAATCTTTGGAGCGGCAAGAAAGTCAATTACTACACCGATATTTCCAGCACCTGCAATTCCTAAAACAACACCTTGAAGCTTTGGAGGATACCACTGTCCGGCTTGTGGGAGCGCAACTGCAAATGAAGCTCCAGCAAAGCCAAGACCAAGAGCAACTAAAAGAAGAGCATTATAAGTGATACTCTCACCCATTAAATAAGCAGTTAAAAGAGCTGCTATAACTATAACTTGAGAGATTAAAGCTGTAGTTTTAGCACCGAGTTTATCTACACCAAAACCTAGAAGAATCCTAAGTATGGCACCTGAGAGTATAGGGAGTGAAAGTAGAGTAGCTTTTTCTCCCGCTGTCATAATATGGCCTGTTAGGGCAAGTGCTTCAGTAATCTCAGTAGAGAGTGGACCGAGCATTGTCCAGACCATAAAGCTCATATCAAAATAAGCAAAGGCCATGAACAGTGTTGGTGCGTGTCCTAGTCCTTTTAAATCTTTTAACGTTGCCATTATTAGTCCCTACTTATAAACTATAAAAATTATTATTAATATCATTATAATAGATTATTTTTAAGATAAGTAAGTTTTTTGTTTTAAATAGAGAGAGATGTGTGTGATAGTGACTAGATGATGTTCATCATCTAGTCTTTTGTAGGAGTTTTATATATAAGTGATTAAATTCTACCACCAGCCTGAACACCCCATGTAGTTCTCCATCTTGTTTTTACTAAACCAAGACCGATAATTGCTATAACAACAACAGCTGCAAAGATTAAGAAACCTTCTGTATATCCACCAAATGTTCCCTTAGACCAACCAAGAGTTTTAATAAGTGCTGTACCACCAAGACCACCGGCACATCCAACAAGACCAGTCATAATACCGATATCTTTAGCAAAACGTTGAGGTACAAGTTGGAAAACTGAACCGTTTGCCATACCTAAGTTAGCCATAATTAAAAACAGTACAAAAATAGCTACGTAAAATGGCAACTCAACAGTTGCTGTAACAGTTACTAAGAGAGCAACCATACCGTAGAAGAAGTATAATGCTTTGATACCACCTATTTTATCGGCAGTAGCTCCACCAAATGGACGTAAAACTGCACCTGCAAAGATACAAAGAGCACCAAAGTAACCAGCTACAACTTTAACATTACCCTCATCTAGTACATCTAAACCAAAGGCAGCCATGTCAACTTGATATGTATTCATTAGGTAAACTTTCATATACCCTGCAAATCCAACGAAACCACCAAATGAGATAGCATAAAATAGTGAGAACCACCATGTATCTTTATCTTTAAGAAGCTTACCGTAATCTTTAAGTTTTTTAGGGTTTGCTTTGTATACATCTTCAGGAGCATTTTTAGCTATGAATGCATATGCAATTAAAACAACGATTGACATAACCATACCTACACCAAATACTGATGCCCAGCCCCAAATCTCAGCGATTTTTGGAGCAAAAAGGAAGTCAATAACAACACCAATATTACCGGCACCAGCAATACCAAGAACAACACCCTGAAGTTTAGGTGGATACCATTGACCAGCTTGTGGAAGTGCAACTGCAAAAGAAGCTCCTGCAAAACCAAGACCAAGTGCTACAACAAGAAGCGCATTATAAGTAATGTTATCACCCATGAAATAAGCAATTGCAAGTGCAGCAATAACAACTGATTGTGAAAGCATTGCTGTAAGTTTAGCACCTAGCTTATCAACACCAAAACCAAGAAGTATTCTCAGTATCGCACCTGAAAGAATAGGGAGTGAAAGAAGAGTTGCTTTCTCACCTGCTGTTATGATGTGACCATTGAGTGCTAAAGCCTCTGCTATCTCTGTACTTAATGGACCTAACATTGTCCAAACCATAAAACTCATATCGAAGTATAAAAAGGCCATGAACAACGTAGGTGCGTGTCCTTGTCCTTTTAAGTCTTTTATTCCTGCCATAATTTCTCCTGTCGTTATTTGATGACATAATTATAATAGTAAAGTTTTCTAACAGAGTTAAAAATATGATTAAATTTTAATCAAATGTAAAAATACAATATGGTTAAAATTTAATCATCAGTACTTCTTCTCTTATATGGTAATTGTTGTATAATCCTTTCATTAATATATGGAGATTTAAACAATGCAGACGCCACTAGAAAGTTTTATAGATCACAAGGCTGATACTGGCATGCAATGTGGTAATTACTCCATAGATATACCTAAGTTAAAAGAGGGTGAACAGTATCGATTTCACTTTGATGCAGTAGCTTGTGTGGGATGTAGATGTTGTGAAGTTGCCTGTAATGAGCAAAACAATAATCCAGCAGATATAAAATGGCGCCGTGTTGGTGAGATGGAGGGTGGTGACTTTCCTGCATTTACTCAGATGTTAAACTCTATGAGTTGTAACCACTGTATTGATCCTGAGTGTCTCAGAGGTTGTCCAACAGAATCTTACATTAAGATAGCTGAAACTGGAATAGTTGTTCATGATGATGATACTTGTATAGGGTGTCAATACTGCACGTGGAACTGTCCTTATGGCGTTCCTGTTTTTCATGAAGAGCGTAACATAGTTACAAAGTGTCATATGTGTCATGAGAGATTAGATGTTGGTCAATCTCCTGCATGTGTTCAATCTTGCCCATCTGGAGCGATAGAGATAGAAGTTGTAAATGTGGAGGAGTGGTTAAACAGAGATATAGATGAACAAGCAAATATGCCTTTTCTTCCAGATGCTAGAATCACAAACTCAACTACAAGATATACACTTCCTGATAACTTACCTGAAGATATGAAAGAGATGGATGAGCATATTTTGAAACCTGCCCATTCAGAACTCCCACTTGTATTTATGACAGTACTGACTCAAATATCTTTAGGTGGATTTTTAGCACTCTTTTTAGGTGATGTTATGAGTCTCTTTGGTTTTGAATCACCAAACTGGATAA
>Ga0209345_10004392_pt1 | contig 13685 bp, 13 predicted proteins | sample Cruoilmetagenom7_FD_187294 | JGI IMG/M metagenome (GOLD analysis project Ga0209345, IMG submission 187294) | Oil polluted marine microbial communities from Coal Oil Point, Santa Barbara, California, USA - Sample 7 (SPAdes) (version 2) | ecosystem: Environmental > Aquatic > Marine > Oil seeps ...
CACCACCTCGCCCAGATTGTGGGGCGGAATATTGGTGGCCATGCCCACAGCGATACCGCCGCCGCCATTAACCAGCATATTGGGAAAGCGGGCCGGCAGAACCGTCGGTTCGCGATCCTTGCCGTCATAGTTGTCCTGAAAATCGACGGTATCTTTGTCGATATCTGCGAGCATCGCGGTGGCCGGTTTGTCCAGCCGAACCTCGGTATATCGAAACGCCGCCGCCTTATCGCCGTCCATCGAGCCAAAGTTGCCCTGCCCATCCAGAAGCGGCAGTGACATCGAGAAATCCTGCGTCATCCGTACCAGCGCGTCATAGATCGAAGCATCACCGTGAGGGTGGTATTTACCCATTGTATCAGCCACGGGGCGCGCAGATTTTCGGTAGGCTTTGTCATGGGTATTCCCAGCCTCATCCATCGCATAAAGAATGCGCCGGTGAACCGGTTTTAACCCGTCACGAAGGTCCGGAATTGCCCGGCTAACGATCACGCTCATCGCATAGTCGAGATAAGATGTTTTCATCTCATCGGTGATATCGATCAACGGGCCGTCATAATGGGGCCGTTCAGGCGTGTTTTCGTCTTCGTTTTCAGGGGGTTCGGGGGTGTCGTTCACGTAAGGTGCCGCCTGTGACTGTGGCTCTATATTTAGGTATCAGTAACTTATCACACCCCTTATGTGGGGTGCAATGGCTGGATCAATCAAATGGAAATGCAGTTTGTCAGGGCCTGCGTGTCAGGCGCCAGGCCCACAGCCAAATCCCCGCCAGCGCTAGTGAAATAAGAGCATTCCAACTGGCCATCGACAGAGTCAGAAACTGCCAGGAAACCTCGTCGCAACGGATCAGCGGCGCATCGAGAATACGGTTCATCAACTGATCGGGCGAAATCCCGGATATATCGCCGCTGGTGCAGGTTGTCGGACCTTCCCACCAATTACGCTCAACGCCAGTGTGGTAGACGCCAATCCCCGCCGTCACCAGCGCGGCCAAAGCACCCAGCAGCGGCAGGACAGCCAATGGCACAAACAACGCCACCAGCCCAATGGTAACGGCAATCCCATGCGGCCAGCGCTGATAGATGCACAGCTTGCACGGTGGATAGCCGTTCGCCTGAAATATCCAGACGCCGATCAGCAGTGCCATTGATCCGCTCGCTGCCAAAAAGATCATTCTGTTGCGTGTCATAGGTATTTCACCAAACCAAATCCGCCCACCAAAAGAACGACGAACAGGGTGAACATCAAACCTAAACGGCGCTCGATAAAGTCACGAATTGGTGCGCCAAAGTAAAACAGCAACCCGGCGATCACGAAAAACCGCAAACCCCGCGCAATGATCGAAGATACGATGAATACCGGCAGGCTAAGCCCGGTTGAGCCGGACAGGATGGTGATGACCTTATAAGGGAAGGGCGTAACCCCGGCGATCAGCACCGCCCATGCGCCATATTCATTGTAACGATGTGAAAATTCCGCGAAGTGATCGGTTTTGCCGTAAAACTCCAGCACCGGCTGGCCGACGCTGTCAAACAGGACGGCACCGATATAATAGCCCATCATACCGCCCAGAACCGACGCAGCCATTGCGACACCTGCAATCACGAAGGCGCGTGACGGTCGCGCAACGATCATTGGGATCATCAGCAAATCAGGTGGAATGGGAAAGACCGAGCTTTCGATAAAGGCGACAAACGCCAGCGCCCACAGGGCACGTGGATGTTCGGCAAGGGATATCGTCCAATTGTAAAGTGGCCTGATCATGTAAACTGCCTGATGATTTTCATGCAGATAAGCCGCGCCGGGACGGGCAGGTCAAGCCATAAGCGCGATGACTTTGCGCGCGTGGCAACAGAACACCGTAAACCGCAGGCCGGATGAACGATATTTTGGCGCATCCGATGTCATTTTCCTGCTTGGATTGGCGCGCACAAACGGCTACACAGCGCATCGGCTGCCCGAGTGGCGGAATGGTAGACGCAGGGGATTCAAAATCCCCCGCCTTCACGGGTGTGTGGGTTCGACTCCCACCTCGGGCACCAGCAGCCAGAATACTGATGCGACCGGCCCGGCAACGGGGCGTTTGCTATGCCATAATCTGGCCCGCGCACGAATCATTTAGGGCACATTTTGGCCGCAATTGCCCAGTTAGCCGCGCGATCTGGTTAACAATCTTTCCTGTGCTGGCGGATTGTTTCACCCAGACGTCGCGGCACTTCCCATTGCGGAACATGCGAACCAACGGTCCAACATTCGCCAGATACCCTTGGAAACTGCCATTTTCGCGGACAGACAATCTGATGCAGGTGTCATTGTTTCGAGTTCGCGTACAACTACACCAGTTGGCGGTGCCAAACCGGGCACCGGCCAGCCAAAGTTGTGCCCTTGAAATAGGTTGTTTCCAACACGGGGTCGCAGCATCGCTTTACCCATTTTCCGCCACCAATTATGACTAAATTAAGGCGAGAACAGGGCTGCGAGTGTGCATTGAACCTGAATTCGCGATGCACCTCGCCTGCTGCTGGGGTGATTTTGGGGGTCGTATGGCTATCATTAACGGGACGTCCGGGGACGACGATTTAGACGGCACCAATGGGGCAGATACGATCCGTGGGCGCGGCGGCAAGGACGTAATTTCCGGCGGCAATGGCGGCGACTGGATTGATGGCGGCGCGGGTGACGACCAAATTGACGCGGGCAATGGGGCTGACATCGTTTTGGGCGGGTCCGGTGATGATGTAATTTCCGGCGGTGATGGAAATGACCAGATTAATGGCGCCACAGGCAATGATACGATTGATGCCGGGCGCGGAGATGATCAGGTCAACGGTGGTTCTGGCAATGATATAATTGCCGGCGGACAGGGCGACGACAGGATTTTCGGTGATGCCGGTCACGACAGCATTGACGGCGGTGCGGGCGATGATTCACTGCACGGCGGTGATGGTGATGATCTGCTGGTGGGCGGGTCGGGCGACGACGAATTGTTTGGCAACGCGGGTGATGACCGGTTGCTTGGCGGGCAGGGAAACGACGGGCTTTATGGCGGCACGGGGGATGACTATCTTGATGGTGGTGCCAATAACGACAAGCTGTTTGGTCAGGATGGCAATGACACGCTGATCGTTGGCGGCGGCAATGATCTGGCCGATGGCGGCTATGGCAACGACACATTTTATGTAACCAAGGGCGACCATCAGATTATCGGCGGCGAAGATGCTGACGGCATGGACATCGACGTTCTCGACCTGTCGGGGGCGGGGAATTATACGATCCAGTATACCGGGCCGGAAAGCGGGACGATTTCATTTCTTAACGCTGCCGGGCAAGTCACCCGAACGGCAACTTTTAAAGAGATTGAGCGGGTGATCTGTTTCACCCCCGGAACCGGCATCGCCACGATGAGCGGCCAGCGCCCGGTTGAGGAACTTAAAATCGGCGACCGGATTTTCACCCGCGACAACGGCGCACAGGAAATTCGCTGGATCGGACGCAAACGGATAACTTTGGGGGCGGGGACGCTGTCGCAAAAACTGCAGCCAATTCTGATCCGTCGCGGTGCGCTGGGTTATGGGCTGCCGGATCGCGATATGTTGGTGTCACCCAACCACCGGGTATTGCTGGTAAACAGCCAGGCGCAGCTATATTTTGACGAAAACGAAGTTCTTGTGGCTGCCAAGCATCTGGTGGGAATGCCGGGGATCGAGCATTGGGTGACCAGCCAGGTCGAATACATCCATTTCCTTTGTGACCGGCATGAGATTGTGCTGTCCAACGGCGCGTGGACCGAAACTTTTCTACCCGGCGATCAGGGGATGTCGACCTTGGCCGATGCGCAGCAAGAAGAAATCTTTCGCCTGTTCCCAGAGTTGAAAACGCGAAAGCAAGACGCCGCATTTGTGACGGCGCGGCGCACATTAAAGCGCTACGAGGCGGAATTGTTGTCGCGTTAATCGGCCTGTTCTGGTGGGATGATCTGGCGTGCGCGCCACGCGGCCCAATCGGGCGGGGTGTCAAGATCGGTGGTGGCGTGCAGATCGGGCAGGGCAACCTTAATGACGTCCTGACCAAGCAACAGTGGCCGCGCGCCCTGATCACCGCGCAGATCTGCGAAATCTTCAAACATCTGGCGCGGAAATATCACCGGGTGGCCGGGCGTCGGGCTGGTGTCGGTGGCCCGGATGATCCGTTTGCCCCCCGCATCCATAAATGTCTGCATCAGAGTGTTCAGGTCGGCTGAGGTCACATCCGGCATGTCCGCCAGCATGACCACGACACCCGGTGCGTCCTTTGGTGCAGCACCCGGCCAGGCCCGCAAAGACGCCGCCATACCGCTGTCTGCATCCGGAACCATCAGAATTTTTACGGGTTTTCCGGCCAACAACCGGGCGCGCTCTAGGCCCGGGTCGGGCAGGGTGACAAAGACTTCGGCCCCGCTGCCAAGTGCGACATCAGCCACATGGCCAAGCAAGCTTTGCTCACCCACATCCTCTGCCAGCTTGTCGCGCGCTCCCATGCGTTTTGACGCACCTGCGGCAAGGATCAGAACAGGGGGCAGGTCGGGCATTTTGGCTCCGGTGTTCGGGTCAGCGTTCCGGGATCAGTCCGCGCGGGCTGAAACGCAGCACGAGCAACAGGATCGTTCCCATGGTCAGCATCCGCATATGTGCAGCACTGTCCAGCAGATGGCCTTTCAGCGCCGATCCGTCTGCCATGCCTGATGTGATCAGGTTGATAAGCCACAGGCCGACAGGCTCGACCTGAACCCATAAAAACCAGATCAAAAACCCGCCCAGAACCGCGCCCCAGTTATTGCCCGATCCGCCAACGATCACCATCACCCAGATCAGGAAGGTAAAGCGCAAGGGCTGGTATGTGCCCGGCGTCAACTGGCCATCCAGCGTCGTCATCATCGCCCCGGCAAAGCCACAGACCGCCGAGCCGAGAATAAAAATCTGCAAATGGCGGCGGGTGACATCCTTGCCCATAGCCTCGGCGGCGACTTCATTGTCGCGGATCGCGCGCATCATCCGCCCCCATGGCGAGTTCAGCGCCATTTGCGACAGCCAGATCAGCGCCAGCAACACCACAATAAACAGCCCGGCATAGGCGAGCTTTACGGTGATTGCCGAGGCGGCCACCGGCTCAAACCCCCAGGCTTGCATCCGGTCCACGAAACCGGCTGAATTTTGCAGGTCAATCTCATAGGGAACGGGGCGTGGGATGCCGACAACATTTTTGACGCCACGGGTCAGCCAGTCTTCGTTTTTCATCGCCGCCAGAATAATTTCCGCAATCCCAAGCGTTGCAATCGCCAGATAATCCGAGCGCAGCCCAAGGGCTGTTTTGCCCACGATCCAAGCCGCACCCGCCGCCAGCATACCGCCAACAGGCCAGGCAATTATCACCGGCAGGCCCAGCCCGCCAAGATACCCGGTTCCCGCGGGGTTAACCGCCTCGATCGCTTTCACGGCCGGGTCAAACAGGGCCCGGAAAACAATGAAACCGACCACGAGGATCACTAAAATGCTTAGCGCGCGCATCCGCCCTTTGGGCAGGCGCTTCCATGTAAATATCGCTCCGACAATCGTTGCCGCCCCCACGGTCAGCGACGCCAGCATCCGCACACCGCCAGCGGCCCAAGCCTCGCCCACGGGGGGCATGCCGATGATCACAGCACCCAGCCCGCCAAGGGCCACAAATCCCATCACCCCGATATTAAACAGGCCCGCGTAGCCCCATTGCATATTGACCCCAAGCGCCATAATAGCCGAGATCAGGCCCATGTTGATAATGCCAAGGGCGACGTTCCAGCTGTTCACATATCCGGCAATGGCGATCAGTGCGAAAACGCCCACGAACATCGCGATATTTCTGGTCGTATAGTTCATACCGATTTCCCCGCGAACAGGCCGGTTGGTCGAAACAGCAGCACGATAATCAGGATCGCGAAGGAGACTGCGAATTTGTAATCGGTGGACAAAAGCTGCACCAGCGTGTCAGGTTCCCAGCCTTCAGGTGCGAGATAACCAAGCACCTTTTTGAATGCGTAAGTCACTGTGACTTCGGAAAACGCAATCACAAATCCCCCGGCAATGGCGCCGATGGGGCTGCCAAGGCCGCCGACAATTGCCGAGGCAAATATCGGCAGCAATAGTTGGAAATAGGTGAAGGGTTTGAAAGACTTATCAAGACCGTAGAGGACACCGGCAATGGTCGCCAACGCCGCCACGATGATCCAAGTAACCGTCACGACACGCTCGGGGTTGATGCCAGATAACAGGGCCAAATCCTCGTTGTCCGAAAACGCCCGCATGGATTTGCCGGTGCGGGTGCGGTTGAGGAACCAGAACAGGGCAGCGACAACGATAATAGCGGTTACAATTGTAATCGCCTGCGACGTTTTAAAAGCAAGGCCTTCGGCAAGGCCGGTCATTTCCTTGAAGTCACGCGCGCGCATGATAAAGCGTTCGCCATCGCCAAATCGCTGGTTGTCCGGGCCAATGATAAAACGCACAAGCCCGTTCATTACAAACATAACACCCATGCTTGCGATCACCAGAATAACCGGTGCGGCCTTTTGTTTGCGATAGAACCGATAGATGACCCGGTCGGTTCCCAGCAACAGCGCCGCCGTCGCCGCGATGCCAAAGGGCAGGGCGAGCAGCGCCGTTGGCAACACCCCGAAATTGATCCCCATCGACTGAAACCACCATGTGAAAAGGACCGTCACCATCGCCCCAAAGGCCATCGTGTCGCCATGGGCAAAGTTGGAAAACCGCAGGATGCCATAGATCAGCGTGACCCCAAGCGCGCCAAGCGCCAGTTGCGCGCCATAGGCAAACCCCGGCACCAGCACGAAATTGGCGAATGCGACGATGGCGTTCAGAATGTCCATGCCTCAGCCCCCCAGAAAACTTTTGCGAACATCTGGATTGGCCAGCAAATCCTTACCGCTGCCCGAATACCCATTGCGCCCCTGCACCAGAACATAGCCCTTGTCGGCAATCTCCAGCGCCTGTCGCGCGTTTTGTTCAACCATCAGGATCGTTACCCCGGCGCGCGCAACCTCGATGATCCGGTCAAACAATTCATCCATCACAATCGGTGATACGCCCGCCGTTGGTTCATCAAGCATCAGCACCTTTGGTTGGGTCATCAGGGCGCGCCCAAACGCCACCTGCTGACGTTGCCCGCCAGACAGCTCGCCTGCCGCCTGCCGCCGCTTGTCACGCAGGATCGGGAACAGATCGTAGATCTGCGCGATGGTGGCATGAATGTCGTCGCGGCGCAGAAAGGCCCCCATTTCAAGGTTCTCTTCCACCGTCATCGAGGTGAATATGTTGTTGGTCTGCGGCACAAAGGCCATGCCCTTAGCAACACGGGCCTGTGGGGTCAGCGCGGTTATGTCTTCGCCGTCCAGCCGCACAGTGCCCGAGCGCAGTTTCAGCATCCCGAAAACCGCCTTCATCGCGGTCGATTTGCCCGCGCCATTGGGGCCGACGATCACCGCGATTTCACCGCGATCTACCGAGACCGAGCATTCATGCAGGATATCCGCGCCGGTGCCGTAGCCGCCGGTCATGGCGTCGCCTGTCAGGAAAGGTTCGCTCATTGGCTCGCCGATGGTGTAACAAGCCGTGTGTCGCGTAGGAATGACCTATGTAACTTGGCATGTTTTGGTGTGTAATCCTTGCTAATTTCGTAGGTTACCACCTGTAACGTTGTATCATTGGTTACTATGGTTGTATTTGCCATTACCATTGGCAAACCGTCCAGAGTCGTGCCGTAAATCATTGTTTCTCCGGTGTATTCACCTAGTTCGCTCTCGTAAATATCAAGGACAGGAACATCACGGATTTGAACACCCGAACCGCTGGCGGCATTTTCCAACACGGAATTACGCATGTATTCTGCGGTCATTCCATCCGCAGCACCCAGGTCCTCGATTATGAACATTCCATAGGTTTTGTCGTCATGCCTGTATTGCGCAATTATTTCAGTCGATCCAGGCCCGACCGGTTTCCAGTCCAGGAAACTGCCGCAAAACGAAAGTTTGGTGCTTAACGGCAAACACGGTCCCGGCGCATTCTTTTTGAAGCGCCATGTGCCGCCGCTTAGAATTTCAATGCGCTTTCCGCCAATTACAGACGTCCCCAAAATTTCCTGCGCCTGAACTGGCCAAGACAGTCCCAAAGCCATGATGAAGGCCAGAATTAGCCGGGGAAGTATGCGTCTGATCATTCGTTCATCTCTGCTTTTACTTTGTTCTTCTGTCCGGTGCCCAAATACGCCTCGATCACCTGTTCGTTTGATTTGATCTCGTCGATCGAGCCTTCGGCAAGCACTTTGCCCTCGGCCATGCAGATCACCGGATCACAGAGGCGGCCGATGAATTCCATGTCGTGCTCGATCATGCAGAACGTATAGCCGCGTTCTTTGTTCAGCCGCAGGATAGCGTCGCCAATGGTATTAAGCAGGGTGCGGTTCACGCCTGCGCCAACCTCATCCAGAAAAACAACGCGGGCATCGACCATCATCGTGCGGCCAAGTTCCAATAGTTTCTTTTGCCCGCCAGACAGGTTGCCTGCTTTTTCCTGCGCCAGATGGTCGATGGTCAGAAATTCCAGCACCTCGTCGGCTTTGGCGGCCAATGCGCGTTCTTCGGCGTTTATCCGGCCCCGCGCGAACCATGCATTCCAAAGCGTTTCGCCAGATTGTCCACCCGGCACCATCATCAGGTTTTCGCGCACGCTCATCGACGAAAACTCATGCGCGATCTGGAAGGTGCGCAGCAACCCACGCTCAAACAGCTCATGGGGCGGCAGACCGGTAATGTCTGCGCCTTGCATCAGCACGCGTCCGGAGGTTGGTTTAAGAACACCCGCGATGACGTTGAAAAGGGTTGTTTTACCAGCACCATTGGGGCCAATAAGCCCGGTAATGGTGCCTTCACGAATGTGCAAGGATGCGCCATCGACCGCCGGGAAGCCGCCAAAGTGTTTGTGGACGTCCTCTACGACGATCATTTTTGCGTAGCCCCCCAAAGATCGCTTAAGATGCGACCCTTATCTTAACGAAACAGCCCGGAAAACCGGGCTGCTCCTTGTTTGCCTGACCGTAGCTTAGCGGAAGCGAACGGTTTCAATCTTGGCGTCGATCACTTCGATCTCGCGGTAGGAACCAGCGCTTTCGCCGGGGCCGATCAGTTCAACATCGGAACCACCCGAATAGTCGACCTGGCCACCGTCAGCCAAAATCTTCAGGGCCTTTGCCAGATCACCCGGATAGATTTTTTCACCGGGTGCATTGGCTACGTCCAGAATTTTGGGGCCGTAAACAGCAGGATCGGTTGATCCCGATGCCTGCATAGCCAGCAGGAACAGTGCCGCCGCATCATAGCTTTCCGGTGTGTAGGGTGAGGTGCCGTCAAAGCCAGCCGCTTTGGCCATCGCTGCCATCTTCTTGGCCCCATCAGAACCAGAACCGGCAATCTGACCGAACGAACCGTTCAGGTCTGCGCCCAGATTTTCGGTGATCGATTCACCGATCATCCCGCCGGGCAGAACGAACTTGTCAAACGCGCCTGTATCCAGCGATCCCTGAATGATGCCAAGACCACCCTGATCAAGGTAACCCGCCACAACGACGATATCGCCACCGGCAGAGGCCAGCGCGCCGACTTCGGCAGAATAATCCGCCTTGCCGTCTTCGTGGCTGGTGGAAATGGTCACCTTGCCACCTGCCGCCTCAAAGGCGGACTGAAACGCATCGGCCAGACCCTTGCCGTAGTCATTGTTGGTGTATGTCAGTGCGACCGACTTATAGCCGCGGTCCATCAATACATCGGTCATCACCTGACCTTCGCGCGCATCCGAAGGTGCGGTGCGGAAGAACAGGCCGTTATCCTCGACAGTCGACAGCGCAGGCGATGTCGCTGAGGGTGAGATCATCACCATGCCGTTTGGAATTGCCACGTTGGACAGGATAGCACCGGTGACGCCGGAACAGTCGCCGCCGATCAGGCCAGCGATGTCTTCGGCATTAATCAGACGCTCGGCGTTGGAAGTGGACAGCGCGTTGTCGATGCAACCGGTGTCGGCGCGAACGCCCGTTACGGTCGAGCCGCCCATGAACAGACCAGAGTCCGAAACTTCCGCGATAGCCATCTCGGCGCCAGCGGCCATCGGGCCGGTCAGCGATTCAATTGGGCCAGTAAAGCCGATCAGGATGCCTAGCTTAACCTCGTCGGCGTAGCTTGCACCAATTCCGGCCCCCACGGTCATGGCAGCGGCAGTTGTAGCCAAAAGTAGTTTTTTCATTTTAATTCTCCCTATTTGGACGATTATCCTGACCCGGAACGTTAGTGACATGTGTTTCAAATGAAAACCCGACATTTTGCCCGAAACCCCGGGGAAAACCGTCTTTTTACCAATTGGACAGATTTTTTCTGCAAATTTGCAGCGTTTCGCTGCAGCTAAATCGTCATCCGCGCCGCATGGCTGCCGCGTTCGCGATATGGCGTGGTGTCATAATGCGCCCGGTAACATTTGGAAAAATGCGACGGCGAAGCAAAACCGCAGGCCAGCGCGACATTGATTACACTCATATCCGTCTGCATCAGCAGGTTGCGCGCCTTTTGCAGGCGTAATTCCATGTAATAACGCTTGGGCGAGCGGTTCAGGTAACGGCGAAACAGGCGTTCAAGCTGGCGCGTAGACATTGCCACTTTGCTGGCCAGCACTGACGGGCTGATCGGTTCCTCGATGTTTTGTTCCATCATCTGGATAACATTGGACAGCTTAGGGTGACGCACGCCAATCCGGGTTGGAACCGACAGACGTTGTGTATCCTGATCGGTGCGGATTGAGGAATAAATCAACTGGTCGGCAACCGTATTGGCAACTTCTTCGCCATGTTCGTCTGCAATCAGTTTCAGCATCAGATCAATCGAGGATGTGCCCCCCGCCGTCGTCATCCGGTTGCCGTCTACGGTGAATACGGATTTGGTCAGGGTGACCTCGGGGAATTCCTCGGAAAAGCTGTCTTGGTTTTCCCAGTGAATAGTGGCGCGTTTTCCGTCCAGCAGGCCCGCCACCGCCAACGTATGGGATGCGGTGCACAGCCCGCCAATTCGCGCACCGCGCCGGGCCTCGCGTCGCAGCCAGTTCAGTATCCGTTTGGTTGACGCAGTTGCCACGTCCATTCCGCCACACACCAGTATGGTGTCATCGCGATGTGTTTCGATCAGGTCATCGTCCAACTGGAATATGGTCCCGTTTGAACAGGTCGCTTGCGTGCCGCCTTCGCCGATCAGCTTCCAGTCATAAACCGTGTCGTCAAGGGTGCGATTGGCGATGCGCAAAGCATCCAGTGCTCCGGCAAAAGACAGCATGGTAAACTGATCCAGCAGAACGAACAGGTAGCGTCGCCTGCGAATTTCAGGTCTTTGCGAGCGGCTGGTGGTGCGGGACTGTTCCATTTGCGACACCTAGTCGGGATGTGCGATCAGCAAAAACAGCTTTCGCTTCCCGGATCAAGCATTAGATATGCATTCCAACCGCATTGGCAATGCCAGCGCCAGGCGCGATTGCCCGCACGCAACTGTGTTTGCAGATATCACGCAGTTAGCCTATAACCGCCAAGCATTTTTTGAACGGAGCAAAGACTATGGCTGATTGGGTGAAATCTGGATGGCGCAGCAAGCCAAGGGTCCAGATGCCTGACTATCTGGACGCTGAAACCCTGAACACGACCGAGGCGCAACTGGGCAAGTATCCACCACTGGTTTTTGCCGGTGAAGCACGCACGCTGAAGGCCGCCCTTGGGCAGGCCTCACGGGGCGAGGCATTTGTGTTGCAAGGGGGCGATTGCGCCGAAAGCTTTTCAGATTTTTCCGCCGATGGAATTCGTGACACGTTCAAAGTCATGCTGCAGATGGCAATGGTTCTGACCTATGGTGCCAAGGTTCCGATTATCAAAATTGGCCGTATGGCCGGGCAATTTGCCAAGCCGCGTTCCGCCCCGACAGAAACGATCGACGGTGTTGAACTGCCCAGCTACCGGGGCGACATCATCAATGGTTTTGATTTCAACGCAGGCGCGCGGGTTCCTGACCCCAAGCGGATGTTGCAGGCCTACACACAAGCGGCAGCCACACTGAACCTGCTGCGCGCTTTCAGCCATGGCGGCTATGCGGATGTGCATCAGGTCCATGCGTGGACACTCGGGTTTACCCAAAGCGATGAGGCAGGCAAATACCGCGAAGTCGCGAACCGGATTTCCGACACGCTCGATTTCATGAAAGCGGCGGGTGTCACGCAGGACGCAGCGCACACTTTGCAGTCGGTGGATATGTATACCAGCCACGAAGCATTGCTGCTGGAATATGAAGAGGCACTGTGCAGGGTTGATTCAACTTCTGGCAAGCCGATTGCGGGTTCGGGCCATATGATCTGGATCGGCGATCGCACGCGTCAGCCTGACGGGGCGCATGTGGAATTTGCCAGCGGCGTGCAAAACCCGATCGGGTTGAAATGTGGACCTTCTATTACTTCCGGCCACCTCAAGGCCCTTATGGCCCGGCTGAACCCGGAAAATGAGGCCGGACGTCTGACCCTGATTGCGCGCTTTGGTTCAGGACAAGTTGGCGATCACCTGCCACGGCTGATCCGGGCCGTGCAGGAAGAAGGCGCGAACGTCGTCTGGACCTGTGATCCGATGCACGGCAACACGATCAAATCGACCTCGGGCTACAAGACCCGGCCATTTGATTCAGTGCTGCGCGAAGTGCGTGAATTTTTTGAGGTTCATAACGCCGAGGGTTCGATCCCCGGTGGCGTGCATTTTGAGATGACCGGGCAGGATGTGACCGAATGCACCGGTGGCGTGCGCGCTGTGACGGATGAGGATCTGTCAGACCGTTACCACACCGCCTGTGATCCTCGCCTGAATGCCAGCCAGTCGCTGGAACTGGCATTTCTGGTTGCCGAAGAACTGTCAAACCGTCGCGACAATACGCGCCCTGTGGCGGCGGCCGTTTAAACACAAACGAACCGGGTTTGTCCTAAGTGTTGTCCACCACGAGCCGCAGGTTCGGGCGGGCCGACGCCGGTTTTTCGCTGGCCGGTTGTTCGAAACCAAATGTCGGTTCGGCAAATCCTGGCATCATTGCCGCGGGGGCAGGGGCTGGCAGCTCGCAGATGGTCCCGACGCCCGATACCTGCTTAACAACAGACGAGATCGCAAAGCGGCGCGGCGCATGGCCGGGTTTTCCTGTGGTTTGCAGGCAACCAAGGATGCGGCTGGCATAGCCCTGATCGTCGCACAGCGGCGCCATATAAATGCCCCCCTGCATCGCGCCACGGCCAATCGAACCCTTTGATGTCAGCCGGATTTTTGCCGTTCTGGGCCCCGCGAGTACGGTTTCGATAGTATTGGCCAGTTGATTACGCGCCTGCGTTACAAACATCGCCGAGATTGGCATGCCGCGCACTTCCATCCCCATCAGATCATTCAGATGCGACCCGGCGACACGAACACGGGCAACGCCGGGGGCAATACGTTCCAGAATGAACGCATATTCCAGAACATCGCTTAGCCCGCGCGGATCCACATCGGCCCGGTGCGGGATCTGGTCGCCAAGGCGCAGGGCCAGCCAATAGGCCTCTAACTGTGCGATTGCC
>Ga0209345_10004395_pt1 | contig 13673 bp, 12 predicted proteins | sample Cruoilmetagenom7_FD_187294 | JGI IMG/M metagenome (GOLD analysis project Ga0209345, IMG submission 187294) | Oil polluted marine microbial communities from Coal Oil Point, Santa Barbara, California, USA - Sample 7 (SPAdes) (version 2) | ecosystem: Environmental > Aquatic > Marine > Oil seeps ...
TGTGGCGGGCGACCGTATCCGGTCCGTGCGACTGGCGGGCGGTGATGGTTTGCCCTGCGACTGGTGCGTCATGGCGGCGGGGGCCGCCTCGGGCGCGCTGATGGCCGGGCTAGGCCAGCCGCTGCCTGTCAGCCCGCGCAAGCGCAGCGTGTTCAGCTTCCGCGCGCCCCTGAGGGCTGCCAACTTTCCCATGCTGTTCGACAGTTCCGGCATCTGGATACGGGCCGAGGGTGAAGGCTTTATCGGTGGCATCCAGCCCCCCGCGGACTGCGACCCCGACGCCACCGGTGATTTCGAGCCGCATCACGCCTTGATGCAGGATGTGTTCTGGCCCGCCTTGGCCGCCCGCATTCCGGCGATGGAGGAGCTGCGCCTGGATCGTGCCTGGGCCGGGCACTATGAGGTCAACGCCCTTGATCATAACGGCGTGGTGGGGCGGCATGACGAGATCACGAACCTTGTGTTGTCCACCGGGTTTTCGGGCCATGGTGTCATGCACGCGCCTGCCGCCGGGCGGGGCGTGGCAGAAACCATCCTGCACGGCGGCTTTGTCAGCCTTGATCTGACGCCACTGGGCTATCACAGAATCCGTTCGGGCACGCCGTTGCCCGAAAGCATTGTCTACTGAAGGAGACGGACATGAGGTTTTCCGGCAAGGTCATGGTCATCACGGGCGGCGCGCAGGGCATCGGACGGGCAACCGCCGTGCGCTTTCTCTCCGAAGGGGCGAAGGTCGTCATTGCGGATGTGAACGCCGAGCGGCTGCACGCCACCGCAGCCGAGATCGGCACGCCGGAGACGGTTCTGGCCGTGGTCACCGATGTGGCCGACAAGGATCAGGTCGATGCGCTGGTCGCGGCGGCGGTTGCGGCCTTTGGCCGGATCGACGTGATGGTGAACAACGCAGGCATCGCCCCTGTGATGGATTTTCTGGACGTGTCGCCGGATACCTTCGACCGTGTGATGGGGGTGAACCTGAAGGGAGCATTCCTTGGCACACAGGCCGCAGCGCGGGCGATGATCGCCCGGGGCGAGGGGGGCGTCATCATCAACATGTCCTCGATCAACTCGGGTCTGGCGAACCCCAATGTGGCAACCTATGCCATTTCCAAGGGCGGGATGAACCAGGTCACATCGACCGCCGCCGTGGCCTTCGCGCCCCACGGCATCCGCGTCTGCGGCGTCGGCCCCGGCACCATTGCGACCGATATCATCAAGGGCGCCTTCACCGAGCGCGCAGGCATGAACGCCATCCTTGCCCGCACGCCGCTTGGCCGGTTGGGCGAGCCGGAAGAGGTCGCGGGTGTGGTGGCCTTCCTTGCCTCGGATGACGCATCCTATATCACTGGCGAGACGATCTATCCCGACGGCGGGCGCCGCATCCTGAACTACACCGTTCCTGTCAGGGAGTGATCGGTATGAACCCCATATTCTCCAAGCTGCATCACATCTGCATTGTCGTGCATGATATCGACGCGACCCAAAGATATTACGAATCCATCGGCATCGGCCCTTGGGTCGCCTATCCGCCGCTGACCGAATACGAGGAGTTGCAGGTGCCCAGCACCGAAGGCTTCATGTCCATGCAACACCGCGTCTGCAACCTGCCCGATATCCAGTTGCAGCTCTGCCAGCCCGACCACAACCCCAGCCCGCAGCGCCTGCATCTGGATGCCAAGGGCGAGGGCGTGTTCCACCTTGGCTTTGAGGTGCCAGACGCCGATGCGGCAGAGGCCAGCGCGGGCATTCCTGTCAAGATGAAGGGCCGCCGGGCAAATCGCACCGGGTTCACCTATTACGATACCGCCGAGGGGGCCGGCGTGACCTTGCTGACGCGCGCGACCTTCCGGCCGGGGACCTGAGCCATGTGACGGACCTGTGCCGATGCCCGTGGTTTGACCCTCGGCACGGCTTGCGCGATCGTGAATTTCACAACTGGATTTACCCGCCCCGCCGTGATTGAGTTTCGTCCGAACCCCTCTGTCACGGTCGGCGAAGGAAACTGCGATGACAACGAACGAAAATCCGATCTGGTCCCGTGTGGACGCCAAGCGGGAGGCGTTTATCGGCCTGTCCGACCGCGTATTCGACATGCCCGAGATTGCCTATGCCGAGGTCCGCTCATGCGCCGAACATACTGCGATGCTGCGCGCCGAAGGCTTCCGCGTCACCGAGCGGGTGGCAGGCATCCCCACCGCCGTGATGGGCGAGGCGGGGGAGGGCGGCCCGGTCATTGCGATCCTTGGTGAGTATGACGCGCTGCCCGGCCTGAGCCAGCAACCGGGCCTGGCCGCGCCGAAGATGATTGATCCGTCGGGGCAGGGGCATGGCTGCGGGCATAATCTGCTGGGGTCCGCCGCGATGCTGGCCGCGACCGCCATCAAGGACTGGCTGGAGGCCGAAGGGATCGCGGGGCGCGTGCGCTACTACGGTTGCCCGGCCGAGGAGGGCGGGGCCGCCAAGACCTATATGGTGCGTGACGGCTGGTTCGACGATGTGGATCTGGCGATCACCTGGCATCCGGCCAGTTTCAACGGCGTGGATGATGCGAATTCCCTTGCGAATACGCGGATTGATTTCACCTTCACCGGCAAGGCGGCCCATGCGGCGGCGGCCCCGGAGCTGGGTCGTTCGGCGCTGGACGCGGTCGAGTTGATGAACATCGGCGTCAACTACATGCGCGAGCACATGCCCGATGATGCGCGGGTGCATTATGCCTATCTGGACGCGGGCGGGTCGGCCCCCAATGTGGTGCAGGCCAAGGCCACAGTGCGGCAGTTGATCCGCGCGCGCGATCTGAAAGGGCTGGCCGATCTGGTGGCGCGGGTGCGGGCCATCGCGGACGGGGCGGCGCTGATGTCAGGCACAAGGGTCGAGTCGCGCGTCTTCTCGGCGGTGTCCAACCTGCTGGGTAACCGCCCGCTGGAGGAGGCGATGCAGACCGAGTTCGAGGCGCTGGGTCCGGTGCCTTTCGACGCCGAAGATCTGGCTTTCGCGCAGGAGATCCGCAAGACCTTGACGCCGGAGGACATCGCCGATGCCTTCCGCCGTCTCAGCATGAAGCCGGACATGGACAAGGCGCTTTGCGATTTCATCGCGCCGCTGGACCGGCCCTTTGGCGGCGGGATGGGCTCGACCGATGTGGGCGATGTCAGCTGGGCTGTGCCGACGGTGCAGGCCCGCGTGGCGACCGCTGCGCTGGGCACACCGCTGCACACATGGCAACAGACCGCACAGGGCAAGGCCCCCTTCGCGCATAAGGGGATGGTCCATGCCGCCAAGGTGATGGCGGCAACCGCGCGTGCCGCCTTTGTCAGCGAGGCGCTCAGGACCGCTGCCAGAAAGGCCCATCAAGAGCATCTGGCGGCCTTTCCCTATCACTGTCCGATCCCGGTCACGACCAAACCGCCGATCGCGGCTGAGTGATCCGACCCTCCGGGCACGCGGCACGAGGGACAGCCTGATGGCCATTGCAAGGACCGGTGCGCCTTTGTCCGACGGGCTGCCCCGGTCGGATTGCGCAGGGCTGCGGGCCTGTTTTTTCGCGGCAGGTGCACATTTGCGTTCGCGGTAGGCCCTCCAATCCATATAACGGACCCCTGAGAGATATTCTGAGGAGGAGAGACGCCATGACATTCCTGAACACGATCACCGCGGCTTTGGCCGTCACCGGCCTTTGCGCCGGGATGGCATCCGCCGAAACGCGGATCACTTACAAATCGGCCAAGGCCGGGTCGTCCTACTATCAGATGGGCGTGGAACTGGCCGAGGCGATGAAGGCTGGCACGGACGGGGCGGTGATCGTCACGATCGAGGAAAGCCAGGGATCGGTGCAGAACGTGATGGAGGCGCGTGCGCGCGGGGCCGACTATGTCTTCACCACCCCGCCGTCACTGGTCGGGCTGGCGCAGGCGGGCAAGGCGATGTTCGAGGGCAAGGGCGATCCCAAGTTCGACGAGATCCGCGCGCTGTTCCCGATCCCGTCGCTGACGATGCATTTCGTGATGTCCGCCGACAGCGGTGTGACCGACATCACCGGGCTTGAGGGCAAGACCATCCTGCTGGGCAAAGGCTCTTTCGGCGCAACGGAGGGCGAGAAATACATCGACCTCTTCGGTCTGACCGACAAGGTGACCATCGCCGATGCGGAACTGTCGAATGCGGTGGCCGCGCTGAAGAACGGCCAGATCGACGGGTTCGTCACCGCCGGATCATGGCCCGCGCCCAATGTGATTGAAGCTGCGGCCTCGACCCCCGTCACCGTTCTGTCGCTGACCGCTGACCAGATCGCCGCAACCAAGCGCACGACGCTGACGATCCCGGCCGGCACCTATGCAGGCCAGACCGAGGATATCGTGACCACCTCGCTGCCGGTCGTGGCCTATGCCACCACGCAGATGGATGAGGATACGGCCTATGCCCTGACCAAGACGTTCTGGGAAAGCAAGGCCAGGATGGCCGACAGCGCGCCCTGGTGGGCCGGTGTGGATGCCGGTCTGATTGCCACCATCGAAGGCAAGATACATCCCGGCGCAGTCCGCTACTACAAGGAAGCGGGCATCGCCCTGACCGACGCGCAGATGTAAGCGCCGATTGACGCGCGACAGGGTGCAGCCCGTGCATGGCATGGCGCTGCGCCCGAACCGCCACTTTTCCGAAAGCACGCGCGATGGAGATACTTCCCAAGGGTCGTTTTGCGGCAGCCTTCTGGCTGAGCCTTGCCGTGGCGCTTGTCGGCTATCATCTGGCGCTGATCTTTTCGGGGCTTGTGCCCAATCTGGTCAGCAGGCCGCTGCACATGGCCTTTATCCTGCCTTTCGCGCTGGTGCTGGGGGCACGGTCGCGGGCGCATTGGCTGTCGGGTATCGTTCTGGCAAGCCTTGGCGTCGCGGCAGCACTTTGGATCGCGGTGAACAGTGACCGGCTTGGCGATCAATACGGCTTTCTGGAAGGCAATTTCCAGATCGTGGTGGCCGTGGTGCTGCTGCTGGTCACGCTGGAAACCGCGCGGCGCACCATCGGCTGGCCCTTGCCCATGGTGGCGCTGGCGGCGCTGCTCTACGGGCTTTACGGGCAGCATATCCCGGGCCAGTTCGGCCATTCCGGCACCCCGCTGGAAAGCTACCTTGGCACGTTGACCATCGCCGAGGGCGGGATCTGGGGCAGCCTGACCGGCGTATCGGTCGGCGTCGTGTCGATCTTCGTGATCTTCGGCGCGGTGCTGAACGCGGGCGAGGCTGGGCAAGGCTTCATGAATGTCGCCACCGCCGCCGCAGGCCGGCTCAAGGGCGGCGCGGCCAAGGTGTCGGTCATCTCATCGGCGCTCTTCGGCTCGATCTCGGGCTCAGCCTCGGCCAATGTCGCTTCGACCGGGGCGATCACCCTGCCGGCCATGACGCGGCTGGGTTACCCCAAACGCCTGTCCGCTGCGGTCGAGGCCGTGGCCTCCTCCGGTGGGCAGATCATGCCGCCGCTGATGGGGGCGGGGGCCTTCGTCATGGTCGAACTGACAGGCGTGCCCTACACGCAGATCATGGCCGCCGCGATCCTGCCGGCATTTTTGTATTTCATGGCGGTCTGGGTGGGTATCAACGCCTATGCGCAACGCTTTGACCTGAGCGGTGTGGCGGCCGAGGATCGCCCGGCGCTGCGCGATGTTGTCGTGACATCCATGTTCTTCCTCGTGCCTTTCGCGGTCCTGCTCTGGGGGATGTTCGGGACGCGCTTCACGCCGGAATACTCAGCTGCCATGGCGATTCTGGCCGGGTTCCTGCTGCTGTTCATCAATGGGAATTTCGAAAGCCGCCGCGACCAGATCATCGAACGGCTCATCACTGCGGTGATGACGGCGGCGCGGCAGGTGTCGCTGATCGCCTCGATCATCCTGTGCGCCTCGATCATCATTGGCGTGCTGTCGATCACCGGGCTTGGGGTCAAGATCACCTCGCTGATTCTGGAAGGGTCGGGCGGGTTGCTCTGGCCCTCGCTTCTGCTGACGGCGCTGGCCTGTCTGTTGCTGGGAATGGAGGTGCCGACAACGGCGGCCTATGTGATCTGCGTCTCGGTCGCGGGGCCGGCCCTGACGCAACTGGGGCTGGAGCCGTTGCAGGCCCATCTTTTCGTGTTCTGGTTCGCGCTATTGTCCACGATCACGCCGCCGGTCTGCGGGGCGGTGTTCATCGCCGCCGGGATGATCGGTGAGAACTGGCTCAAGGTGGCGCTGACCGCCATGGCGCTTGGGGTCGGTCTTTACATCATTCCGTTGGGCATGATCGCCAACCCCGATCTGCTGCGCCTGGCCGAGGCACCGCTGGCCGCGATCATTGCGGTGATCCGTGTCGGGCTGGGTCTGATCCTGATCTCGAATGCCATCATCGGCAAGGCGCATTCGGCGCTGCGCCTGATTATGGGGGCGGCGGGTCTGGTGATCGTCTTTTCCGGCATCTGGATCTGAGTATCGGCAGGCCTGTCAGGCGCGGGCACCCTTAGCTTTCGGGTGCAACAGGCATGGCGAACCCCGTCTTGACGCGGTCCATCACCGCGCTGGTGCGGAACCGCAGGACGTTGTCCTCGGCAAAGAAATAGCGGCGGGTGAAGTCTTCGTAATCGGCCATGTCGCGCGCCGACAGGATCAGGAAGAAATCAGCGTTTCCCGTGACATAGTAGCATTGCATCACCTCGGGTGCGGCCTGCATCCGCGCCTTGAACCGGTCCAGATCGGCCATGCGTTCGTTCTGCAACGTCACCTCGACGATCAGGATCAGCCCGCGACCGATACGTTCGGGCCGCAGGATGGCGATCTCGGATTCGATCACGCCCGAGGCGCGCAGTCTCGCCAAGCGCTTGCGGCAGGCATCGGGCGACAGGCCGACGACGGGGGCCAGCGCCTCAGCGGTCAGACGGGCATTGCCCTGCAGAGCATCAAGAATGAGGCTGTCGAATCTGTCCATGCGCCCAGCATGGCGTAAAACCCGACCATGGCGAAGCCCTGGTTGCCTTTCGGGCCGGTTTTTCGGGGATTGGGGGCGCAACAGGCCGATTTCCGGCCTGCATCCGGGATTAGTTTCCGGGAACGGTCTGCCGCCCTGCGCTAGTCTGGCGGGGAACCACGGGACTGATGAGGGCCGCAATGATCGACAGATGCGACAACCCCTGGCGCGGGCAGGGTCTTGCGATCGAGGGGCCGTGGCCCTGTGACGATGTGGGCGCGGTCTCAAGGCTTCTGGCGCTATGCCCGACCCATGCCCCGACGCCGCTGCGCGATTGCCCTGAGCTTGCCGCGCGCGCGGGCGTGGCGCGGCTGCATATCAAGGATGAGCGCGGGCGGATGGGCCTTGGCAGTTTCAAGGCGCTCGGGGCCGCCCATGCCATCGCGCAGGAGGCTGCGGCCGCCGTGCAGGGCGACCAGTGGGACAAGGCTTTGACAGGTCGCACCTATGTCACCGCCAGCGCAGGCAATCATGGCCTGTCCGTCGCGGCAGGTGCCCGGCTTTTCGGTGCGCGCGCCATCATCTACCTGGCCGATACCGTGCCCGAGGCCTTTGCCGCGCGGCTTGAGGCGAAGGGGGCGCAGGTCATGCGGGAGGGCGCGACCTACGAAGCCAGCATGGCCGCCGCCGAAAGCGCCGCGCGCAAGCAGGGCTGGACCCTTCTGTCGGACAGTTCATGGCCGGGCTATACCGCGTTGCCGCTGCTGGTGATGGAGGGCTATCTGCAACTGGCGGATGAGGCGGCGGATCAGATCGACGCCCCGCCAACCCATATCCTGTTGCAGGCCGGTGTGGGCGGTATGGCCGCTGCGGTGGCCGCACTGGCCCGCGCCAGATGGGGGGATGCGCCGCAGATCATCGTGGTGGAACCTGCCGCCGCCCCCGCCCTGATCGACAGTATCCGCGCCGGGCATCTGGTGGACAGCACGGGGCCGGTGTCCAACATGGGGCGGCTGGATTGCAAGACCGCTTCGATGATCGCGCTCAAGGGGCTGTCGCGCGATGCCGATCTTTTCGTGACCATCAGCGATGACCAAGCCGCCGCAGGTGCCGCGACCCTGGCCGACCACGGTCTTGCGACCACACCGTCGGGCGGGGCGGGGCTGTCGGCCTTGCTGGCGGGGCTGGACCTTGGGCACCACGCGCGTGTGCTTGCGATCCTCAGCGAGGGGCCAGAGGATGTCTGACAGGTCATTGATCTTCCCCGCGCAAGAATATCGCGAAAGAACCGCTATTTTGCAGCAGGAAATTGCGCAAGCAGGCTTGGACGCGCTATTTTTGACGGCGCCTGCCGATATTTTCTATGTCACGGGCTTTCTGACCCGGTTCTGGGAAAGCCCGGCGCGGCCCTGGTTCGTTGTGATCCCGCGCACCGGCGATCCGGTTGCCGTGATCCCCGCCATCGGGGCAGAGCTCATGGCGCGCACATGGATGCCGCAGATCCGCACCTGGGACGCGCCCGATCCGCGTGACGACGGGGTGAGCCTGCTGGCGGAAGTATTGGGGGATCTGGTTCCGGAGCAGGGCCGCATCGGCCTGCCGATGGGGCTGGAGACGCATCTGCGGATGCCGCTTGCCGACTACAGCGAGCTGTGCCGCAGGCTTGCCCCTCGTCGTTTCGTGGACGCCACGCGTGTCGTGCAGCACGTGCGCGAGGTCAAGTCCGCGGCCGAGATCGCCAAGATCCGAACAAGTTGCGCGATTGCGGGCCGCGCCTTCGACGCGGTGCCGCAGATCGCGGGTCAGGGGCGCCTGCTGGACAAGGTGTTTCGCGATTTTCAGGTGCTTTTGCTTGAGGCAGGGGCCGACTGGGTCAGCTATGTCGCGGGCGGGGCCGGGACGGATGGCTATGGCGATGTCATCTCGCCTGCGGGGCCGCAGCCGTTGCAGAAGGGGGATGTCCTGATGCTGGACACGGGCGCGGTGCGTGAGGGCTATTTCTGCGATTTCGACCGCAATTTTGCCATTGTCACCGCGTCGGACCTTGCGCGTCGCACCCATGCCGCCCTCTGGCAGGCGACCGAGGATGTGTTGCAGACCCTGCGCCCCGGCATGTTGGCCTGCGATGCCCACCGGATGCTGTGCGACGGGCTGACGCGCCACGGGGCGACACCGGGGGGCGGGCGGCTGGGGCATGGGCTGGGTGTCACGCTGACCGAATGGCCCTCGTTCACGCCACTGGACCGGACCGAGTTGCGCGAAGGCATGGTCCTGACGCTGGAACCCGGCGCGGTCACTGCCGATGGTCGTATCCTGGTGCATGAGGAAAACATCGTGCTGCGCGCGGATGGTCCCGAATTGCTGTCGCCGCGCGCGCCGCATGACCTGCCGGTGATCGCGTGATGGCTGCCTATCCCTACAGGCTGACGACAGAGCAGTCCCCCACGCTGGGGTTGATCGTGTTGCAGGTCGACGAAACGATCGAGCAGGATTTCCGCCGTCTTCTTGCACCAGAGCAGGTGAAACTGCATGTGAGCCGCGTGCCTTCGGGCGCGGAACTGACGCCGGATACGATTGCCGGGATGGAGGCGGAACTGGCCCCCGCTGCCGCGCTGTTGCCACCCGCCGCCCAGTTCGATGCCATCGGCTATGCCTGCACCTCGGGGACCACGCTCATCGGGGCCGCGCGCGTGCATGCGCTGGTGGCAAAAGCGGCCCGGACCCGCGCCGTGACCGACCCGCTGACCGCAGCGCTGGCCGCAACCCGCGCGCTTGGGCTGCGGCGCATCGGCATCGTGTCGCCCTATGTCGCGTCGGTCGCGGAGCCGATCCGTCGCGCCTTCGAGACCGGGGGGATCGACGTGCCCGCAACCCTGTCCTTCGGCGAAGAGGTCGAGGCGCGGGTGGCCCGGATTGATCCCGCTTCGATCGCCGATGCGGCCCGCGCGCTTGCGCGGCAGGATGTGCTGGACGGTATCTTCCTGTCCTGCACCAATCTGCGTACGCTGGACATCATCCCCCCGCTTGAAGCCGAACTGGGCTTGCCGGTCCTGTCGTCGAACCAGGTGCTGTGCTGGCACATGGCGGCACTGGCGGGACTCGATCCGTTGCGCCATGCGCCGGGGCGGATATTCGCGGCACAGTGCTGACTGGCAAAGCGGGCTTGAGAAGGGGCGGAGCGTCCGGGGTGCGGCAGCGCTGGGCCGGTCCGACCTCGGGCAACGGGTGAGGCGCGATGTGGTGGCGGACAAGCCGAGGCATGATACGACTTAAATTACGCCTGCAACCCGTTCATATTGCGCGAACAACATCTGTGACCCAAAGGAAATGCCCATGATTTATGACCATCGCACCTATGTCTGCCGCCCTGGTACGATCAAGAAGCACCTCGCCCTCTATGCCGAGCATGGCTATGCCGCGCAGCTGCGCATTCTTGGGACGCCGATCATGTTTGCGCAGACTGAAACCGGCGACGTCAACTCATTTGTGCATATCTGGTCCTACCGCGACGCGGCGGATCGTGAGGCCCGTCGCGCGCAATTGGCGGCTGATCCCGATTGGCAGGCCTATCTGGCCAAAAGCGCCGAGGCCGGATACCTCGCGAGCCAGAGCAACAAGCTGATGGTGCCCGCGCCGTTCATGGTCGAATGACGCAGCCCTGTAGCGCCTGTCGGAGCGCAATGGCTTGAGCAGGGCAGGGTGGCCGATCCGGTCGGGCGAGGTCGGGCAGGTTTGTTTTGGCCGCGTCGCGGATCAGCAATAGCCTTCGACGCCCAGCCTCTGATCGGTGGAATACCTGTCGCCATGCGCCCAGCCGATGGGCAGGATCCGTTCGATCGCGGCCATGATCTCGTCTGTCATGACGAAGCCGCTGCCTGCGGCGCAGTCTTGCAGATGCGCCGCCTTGCGGGTGCCGGGGATCGGCACAAGATGGTCCCCTTGCGCAAGGCACCAGGCAATGGCCAGCGCGGCGGGTGTGCAGCCCAGATCATGAGCAAGCTTGCGGAAGGCATCGACATGCCTGAGGTTGAAGGTGAAGTTCGGCTCCTGAAACCGTGGGTTCGGGATGCGGAAATCGCCTGCCGAAAACAGGTCGGGCCGGGGCGCCTTTGCGGTGAACATGCCGCGTCCGACCGGCGAGAAGGGCACGAAGGCGACGCCCAGTTCCTTGCAGGTCTGGATCATCCCGAGTTCGGGCTGTCGGGTCCAGAGGGAGTATTCGCTTTGGACCGCATCCACGGGGCCGACGGCCGCCGCGCGCCGCAACGTGCCGGGCGCGATTTCCGAAAACCCGATGCCGCCGATCTTGCCTTCCGCCTTGAAGGCCAGAAGCGTGTCCATCACCTCTTCCACCGGGATGCTCTGATCGCGCCGATGGATGTAGTAGAGATCAACGCTCTCCACCTGAAGCCTGCGCAGCGACCCCTCGAGTTCCGCGCGCAGGTGGTCAGCGCTGTTGTTGAAACTGCGTTTGCCCGTGTCCGGATCGCGGCAGATCCCGCCCTTGGTCGCGATGGTGAAGAGGTCGCTGCGGCCCTTGAGGAATGCACCGATGATGGTTTCGGACTGGCCCATGCCGTAGACATTCGCCGTGTCGAGGAAATCCACGCCCAGATCCAGCGCGGCTGACAGGGTGTCATGCGCCTCGGCCTGTGTGGTGGGGCCGTAAGCCCCGCCGAAACTCCAGCAGCCCAGCCCGATTTCCGAGATCATCTTGCCGTCCTGACGAATGCTGCGCCGTTTCACGAAAGCCTCTCCCTTGTTGCCCTTCGGTGTCACCGGCCAGTTTAGCCATCATGCCCTGAGAGATGACAGACCTAATGCCACGATACGCGTGGTTTGGCCGCGTGATCCCGCTGCGCTGCCCGCTCATGCGGGCCGCAGTCTGGCTGATGTCGCCGCACAGCGGATTGCCCGTCGGACCCGGCTTACACCCATGCGCAAGGTTGTGTAGCATCCGGGCAGGACGCAGCAATCTGGTCTCGGCTGGCTGTTGCCGGCACAGGGACCCCGCAGAACACAGGATGCCATCATGATCGTCGAAGCCGGACCGAAGACCTGCCACTGGGGCTTTTTCGATGCAACTCTGCCGCCGATCGTCACGGTGTCCAGCGGGGATGAGGTGACGATCAACACCGTGTCGGGAGGGCCGAACGTGCTTCCGGGGGAGGGCTTTCACATACCGCCCGAATTGCTGGAGATCCACGCAGGCGGTCTGCCTGCCATGCCGGGTCACATCCTCACCGGGCCCGTCGCAGTCGAGGGCGCGATGCCCGGTGACGTGTTGCAGATCGACATCCTTGACGTGAGGCTGCGGCAGGACTGGGGGTATAACTTCATCCGCCCGCTTGCAGGGACCTTGCCGCAGGACTTTGCGCAAACCCATCACACCACCATCCCCCTCGATGCCGCGCGCGGTGAGGCGACGCTGCCCTGGGGGGCCAAGCTGCCGCTTGCGCCGTTCTTTGGCGTCATGGCCGTGGCCCCGCCCGCCGCATGGGGGCGGATCTCGACCATCGAGCCGCGTGCGCATGGCGGCAATCTGGACAACAAGGAACTGGTCGCAGGCAGCACGCTCTATCTGCCGGTGATGGCCGAGGGCGGCTTGTTTTCCTGCGGGGACGGGCATGGTGCGCAGGGTGACGGCGAGGTCTGCGTCACCGCGATCGAAACAGCGCTTCAGGGCCGTTTCCGTCTGACCATCCGCCGCGACATGGATGTGACCTATCCCGAAGCCGAAACTCCGACCCATCTGATCACGATGGGGATGCACCCGGATCTGGATGTCTGCGTCGAGATTGCGCTGCGCCGGATGATTACACTGCTGTCCAACCGCCTCGGGATTTCCCGGGCCGAGGCCTACATGTTCTGTTCGCTGGCCGGTGACTTGCGGATCACGCAGACCGTCAACCGCGAAAAAGGGGTTCACATGATGATGCGCAAGGCTCTTTTGTCGCCTCAGGCCTGATGCGCTCTGGATCACCAGGGCGGCTTGCTTGAAGGCGGTGTCACCGCGTGCCGGGATGGCGGGCCTGCGTTGCAGCCCGCCTCTGTCCCAAATGATTGCGTGACCGGCCGCGCACAAAAATGCGGCGGTCCTTCCGCCTGATGCGAGGCTTGCGGACATCCGCCCCCGTGCCTGCATCCTTGCGCTGATCGAGATCAGGGTTTCGGCAGGCCGATGGCGGCATCATCGCCGCACCGCCAGAATCACCGCATGATGGATCGCTGACATGAACAAAAGCACGCCCGCGCCGGAACCGGCCCGATCCGGCTTGACGACCGCCGCGGCGAAGGCGCGGCTGGCCGCTGACGGGCCCAATGAATTGGCGACGACAGAACGGCGGTCTGCGATCCGTATCGTGCTGGACGTTCTGAAAGAGCCGATGCTGCTGCTGCTTCTGGTGGGGGGCGTGGTGTATCTGCTGCTTGGCAGCAAGGCCGAAGCGCTGATCCTTCTGGCCTTCGCCTGTATGTCCATCGGCATCACGGCGGTGCAGGAGGCCCGGACAAGCCGGGTGCTCGAGGCGCTGCGCGATCTGTCCAGCCCGCGCGCGCTGGTGATACGCGATGGCACCCGCCTGCGGATCGCGGGGCGCGATGTCGTGCGCGGTGATCTGATCGTGCTGTCCGAAGGCGACCGCGTGCCTGCTGACGCCATGTTGATCGAGGCCACGGATCTGTCGGCGGACGAGTCCCTTCTGACCGGCGAGGCCGAGGCCGTGCGCAAGAGGGTGGGGGCCG
>Ga0209345_10004396_pt1 | contig 13669 bp, 7 predicted proteins | sample Cruoilmetagenom7_FD_187294 | JGI IMG/M metagenome (GOLD analysis project Ga0209345, IMG submission 187294) | Oil polluted marine microbial communities from Coal Oil Point, Santa Barbara, California, USA - Sample 7 (SPAdes) (version 2) | ecosystem: Environmental > Aquatic > Marine > Oil seeps ...
ATGCAAAGGATGTTGTAATGAAGAATCTCCTTGTTACCGGAGGATGCGGTTTTATAGGATCCAATTTTATCAGATATCTCCTTTATGAATCAGATTTTTCAGGAAGAATAATTAATGTTGATCTTCTTACATATGCAGGAAATCCTGAAAATTTAAAGGATATTGAAAAAGACTTTCCCCAGCGATATATCTTTTGCAAAGGGGATATTTGCGATCATAATATAATTTCCTCCCTGTTTGACAATTATGAAATTGACGCTGTTTGTCATTTTGCAGCCGAATCCCATGTGGACAGGTCCATAGCAAACCCATACAGTTTTATCCGCACCAATATCATGGGTACTTTTAACCTCCTGGAGGTTGCGCGGGCTAACCAGAAACAGATAAAGCTTTTTCATCACATTAGTACAGATGAAGTTTTTGGCAGCCTGGGAAGCGAGGGCTTTTTCACAGAAGAGACCCCATATAAACCAAACAGCCCCTATTCCGCATCCAAAGCAGGATCTGATCACCTGGTCAGAGCCTCCCACAAAACATACGGACTCCCCATTACAATATCCAACTGTTCAAATAACTACGGGCCCTATCAGTTTCCTGAAAAGCTTATTCCTTTGATGATTTTAAATGGAGAAGAAGGAAAACAGCTTCCTGTTTACGGAGACGGGACAAATATCAGGGACTGGCTCTATGTAAGGGATCATTGTGTTGCGGTATGGGAAATTATGAAAAATGGGACCAGGGGAGAAACATACAATATAGGTGGGGGTACTGAACTGGAAAATATTTATCTGGTTGAAATACTTTGTGATCTTTTGGATGAAATAAGTACTCTTAAAATGAAAAGAAGGGAACTGATTACATTTGTAAAGGACAGGCCAGGCCATGATAAGAGATATGCCATAGATTATACAAAAATAAAAAATGATCTTAACTGGATACCTGAAGAATCTTTTAAAAGCGGAATTCATAAAACAATTCACTGGTATCTTGATAACAAAGAATGGGTAAACCGTATAAAAAATGAAGAATATCTATAAACTCCCCGTTTTGGACAAGTATAGGGAGAAGCTATAATGAAGGGGATAATTTTAGCAGGGGGTTCCGGCACAAGACTATATCCCCTCACCAAAGTTGTCAGCAAACAGCTCATGCCTGTTTACGACAAACCAATGATATACTACCCATTATCTGTGCTGATGCTTGCACGTATCAGGGAGATACTTATTATTTCGACCCCGGAAGACCTTCCAAACTTCCAGGCCCTTTTAGGAAACGGATTACGATATGGAATGTCTTTCTCTTATGAAGAACAGCCAAAACCGGAAGGCCTGGCACAGGCATTTATAATAGGTAAAAAATTTATTGGGAAGCAAAACGTTACTCTTATTCTTGGGGACAACATTTTTTATGGACAGGGTCTTTCCCAGCGGCTTAAAAATGCTTCAGAGCTTAAAAAAGGGGGCTTGATTTTTGGCTACAGGGTGAATGATCCCAAGAGCTATGGTGTTGTCGAATTTGACAAAGATAATACTGTTACGGGTATTGAAGAAAAACCTGAAACTCCCAAATCAAACTATGCTGTGCCGGGCCTTTATTTTTATGATAATGAGGTTGTGAAAATAGCGGAAAGCCTTAAGCCTTCCCCCAGGGGTGAACTTGAAATAACAGATATAAACCTTGCTTATTTGCGTGAGGGGCTTCTTAAGGTGGAACTGCTGGGACGGGGTTTTGCATGGCTTGACACAGGAACCCATGAAACCCTTGCCCTTGCAGCGGCCTATGTGAGAGCTGTGCAGGAAAGACAGGGATTAAAGATTGCCTGTATAGAAGAGATCGCTTTTAAACTCGGGCTTATTAACAAAAAAGAGTTGATTGAACTTGCAAAAGATATGCTTAAAAATGGCTATGGTCAATATATCATAGAAATAGCCAATGAATAGAGTGCCTCATTTTCACTAGTGCTGGCCATATTTTGTTTCTTGCAATTTCCTAACCGGATACCATTACCTTATTTCATAACCTGGTTATGACCTGACAATCTCTATATAAAAAACGAGGGACAATGAAAGAGACTCTTTTAACTGAAGCGGACTGTAACAGAATTAATGCCATGGGCATTTCAACGGAACAGATCTATTTTCAACTAAAACTCCTTAAAAAGGGTATTGCATATATAAATCTGGACAGACCATGCACCATCAATAACGGGATAAAATGCCTTGCAGAGGATGGGATAAAAGAGCTTGTACGTTTTTATGATGAAAATATCGGAGAAAATAGTCTGGTTAAATTTGTCCCGGCTTCAGGGGCCGCAACCAGAATGTTTAAAGCGCTCATCTCTTTTAATAGCAAATATGACCGTATAGAAAAAAGAAAAATTATTAAAGCCGCCCATGAACAGGATAAAAGCGTGGCTCAGCTTATAAAATTCATGGACTGCATAAGACAATTCGCTTTTTTTGATGATCTTAAATCAAAAATGGCCGAAGATGGACTTGTAATTGATGGGTTAATAGAAAAAGGGGAGTTCAAAGAGATTTTTGAATACCTTTTAACCCCAAAGGGACTCAATTATACAAATATTCCCAAAGGACTCCTTAAATTCCATAAATATTCCACCAGGAGCAGAACCTCCATTGAAGAACACCTTGTTGAGGCTGCAGGCTACGCCAGGGAGCAAAACGGATTTTGCAATATTCATTTCACTGTTTCTGCTGAGCATAGAGAAAAAATTGAATCTTTTTTACAATCTGTTTCCACCTATTATGAAAAAAAATTATCTGTAAAGTATAACATAAGTTTCTCTGTTCAGGAAACAGCCACAGATACAATAGCGGTTGATATTAAAAACAGGCCATTTAGATTAAAGAATGGAGCAATTTTTTTCAGATCCGGTGGCCATGGGGCTTTAATTAAAAATCTTAATAAAATTAAAGCAGATATAATTTATATTAAAAATATAGATAATGTAATCCCCGACAGGTTAAAAAAGGAGACCTTTAAATGGAAAAAGGTACTTTGCGCCTCCCTTATAAAAACCCGTAAAAAAATTTTCTCATATCTTGAAATATTAAACAGCACAAAAGCGGATGAATCCCTGCTCAGTGAAGTATACGAATTTGCAAAAATTGAACTTAATATTTACATTAACGGGTATGAAAATCTTAAGTCCTGGGAAAAGCAGAAACTTCTCATGGATAAGCTTAATCGCCCCATGAGGGTATGCGGCATGGTTCAAAACATCAAAGAACCTGGGGGGGGACCCTTTTGGGTTAAAGCTGCTGATGGAGAACTTTCAATTCAAATAGTGGAAACAGCCCAGATTGATACTGATTCAGATGTCCAGCAGGTTCTTTTTACAAACTCGACCCATTTTAATCCTGTTGATATAGTATGTTCCATAAGGGACTGGAAAGGAAACCGGTTTGACCTCAACCATTTTGTTAATCATGAAGCTGCATTCATATCGAACAAATCAAAAAACGGGCAAAACCTGAAAGCCCTGGAACTTCCAGGTCTCTGGAACGGAGCAATGTGGGACTGGATTACAATTTTTGTCGAAGTTCCTCAAATTACATTCAACCCTGTCAAGACAGTAATGGATCTTCTTCGGGAAGAACATCTTGAGTAAGGGCCCGCGCAAGATTATAACCGGACACTTCTGAAAATTACTGATCCATATTTTTAAAAAAATCTTCAGTCTCCACAAAAGAACCAGGTTTTTGGGTATATTTGGTGGGAGCTGTCCCTTCCTTAAAACACTCAAAAATAGTCTTTTCGGTTTCAGGTATTGGAAGAAGACCTGTTTTTGCATCTATCTTTGAAAACACAATATCTTCAGGTACAGAAAAAATCCTGACAGGCTTATCAGACAAAACAGTCTTCATAAACCCTAACCATATGGGACTTGCAGCCCTGGAACCGGTCTCTCCTTCCCCAAGGGATTTTTCATCATCAAACCCAACCCAAACACCCGTTATATAATCAGGAGTATATCCCACGAACCATGCATCAAACAGGTTGTTGGTTGTACCTGTTTTTCCGGCAACGGGTCTTTTCAAGGCACGAACCCTGTGGCCGGTCCCATGCTTAACAACACCCTCCAAAAGACTGGTCATAATATATGCTGTATTTTTTTCAATTACTTTTTCCCTGGCAGGTTTTGCCTCTTCAACAACATTTCCATTTCTGTCTATAATTTTTCTTATAAAAACAGGCTGCACAAGATACCCTGAATTACAAAAAACCGAATAGGCCTGGATGCACTCCAGCAAGGATATGCCCGATGATCCAAGGGCAATGGAAAGGTTTCTGCTTAAAGGGGATGAGATGCCTATTTTTTTTGCATACTCAATAATATAATCTATCCCTATGTCCTGTAAAATTTTTATTGTAACAACATTACGTGATTTTTCAATGGCGTTCCTTAAAAGTGTTGGCCCGTAAAACTTTTTTTTGTAATTTTTAGGCTTCCATGTAAAATCATCATTAGGATTATAAAAAACAATGGGGGAATCGATCAGTACTGTTGCCGGTGTATACCCTTTATCAATGGCTGCAGCATATATTACAGGTTTAAAAGCAGATCCAGGCTGACGTTTTGACTGAACCGCTCTGTTAAACTGGCTGCTTTTAAAATCACGGCCTCCAAGCATAACCTTTACGTGGGAAGTGCCAGCTTCCATGCAGAGCAAAGCAGATTGCACCTCAGGGGTCTGTTCCAGTGACAGATCCCACATCGTCATATCTTCAATATATTTGTTTATCTTCACAGATATTACATCCCCAATTTTTAGAACTTCTCCTGGGTGATGCACTTTTGCCCTGTAATAAGGAATATCAGGATCAGGCTTTCTTGCCCATCTCATATTTTCTATTTTTAGTAGACCCAAAACATTCCCTATACGAATTGTAGCATAATTCTCTGTATTGTTAATACTTATAACAACGCCTGTAAGAATACTTCCTGCTGCCGGGGGGGTTCCCTGGAGCTTTTCTGTAATTTTTTTTGAATAGGCTTCAATCTCTTCATCTTCAAGATGTTTCAGCGGCCCTCTATACCCCTGACGCTTGTCAATGAATTTTAAACCTTTTTTAAGTTCTGCCCGCGCTGCTTTTTGCATTTCTATATTAACAGCTGTATAAATTTCATATCCCTCTTCATATAAAGCCTCCTTACCATATTTTTTTTCTATATATTGTCTTACATATTCAGTATAATAAGGAACCTCTTCAATATACCAGTTTCGCCTTTTTTTTATATCAAGGATTTTATTGATCGCTTCCGAGGCCTGTATATTAGTTATATAACCCTCTGTCAGCATTCTATTTAAAACATATATCTGTCTTTGTTTTGCTTTTTCAGGGAATCTGAAAGGAGAATATCTGCTGGGAGCCTGGGGAAGCCCTGCAAGCATGGCTGCTTCGGCCAGATTTAATTCATTGACAGATTTTCCAAAATAATTTTCAGATGCAGCCTGAACCCCATAGGCACCATGGCCAAGGTAAATTTGATTTAAATATAAGTAAAGAATCTCTTTTTTAGTAAATTTTTTACTAATATTATATGATAGGATAGCTTCTTTAATCTTTCGTGTATAACTTCTTTCAGGAGTTAAAAAAAACGATTTTGTAACCTGCTGTGTAATTGTACTTCCGCCCTGGACAATAGCACCTGCTTTAAGATTTTTTAGAAAAGCCCGCATGATGCTTACAAAATCAATCCCCTTGTGCTGATAAAACCTTGCATCCTCTGCAGCAAGAAATGCATCCTGTAACATTTTGGGAATATCTGAAAGTTCATATAGAACCCTTCTTTCATTATAAAACTCAGCTATTTTTCTGCTATCATCCGAATATACTGTGGTTATTATGGGGGGATTATAATCTGTAAGCCCTGATATTTTTGGAAGGCCTTCAATCATATAAAGATAAATACCGAAACAGACCACTCCGGCAGATACCAAAAAAATAAAAAATAATATAATAGACCACCTGAAAATTATTGAAAAAGACCCTTTGGGTTCTTTTTTGGCCCGTTTTTTTAGTATCCGTGAAGAATTATTTTTTGTTATCATTTTTTAAATAAATTATATAGTTTTTGGTTAAAATCAGTGTGGTTAGAAATTTTATCGCGGCAATTATAGTAAAACTCGATGTTCAAGTTTTTTATAAGTCACTGATAATACCATGTTTAGCAAAACAGAGCGAGAGCATGGCATAATTGTTGGCCATAAGTAATATCAGGCAGTTACGACCTTTTTACAAAAACACTTTTGTAAAAAGACTTCATTTTCGATCCAGTATTTACAGGGTATGGGGCAAAAACTTGAAAATTGAGTAAAAGATATTGTAACTATTCAGCGTCGCTGATTTAAGATAGGCAGCAGGTATGATCTGATTAAAACTTTGAAATTGTTTGAACAAATTAGAGAGCGTTAAGAAAGAATCCATCAATGCTGAACTTCTTGAAGTGATTTTTTTGTAGTATCTTACGCAAGTTTATATTTTCAACAGATTCTTTCGTTACCCCTCTTATTTGTGAGTTTTTCATGATTTAATCAGATTATACCTGCTGCCGTAAAGATTAACGGAACAGTTACAAGATCTTTTATTTAACTTTGCAGAGCCAGCCTTAAAAGGTCAATGGCTTTCATGGCAAAAATTGTTTTATTCATTGATCTTTTCGGGAAAGGAAATTTGTATGTGTACCCCTTTACCCCTTCAGGCGTTGCCAAACCTATGCATATGGTGCCCACAGGTTTATCCCCGGTTCCGCCATCTGGCCCTGCTATGCCGGTTGTTGCAATTCCATGGGAGGCCCCTGCAATCCGTTTCGCACCCTGGGCCATCTCCTTTGCAGTCTCTTCATGGACTGCACCATATTTTTCTAAGGTTTTTTCAGAGACTCCCAGGATATTAACTTTGCTTTTGTTTGAATATGTAACTCCCGAAAATAAAAAATAATCTGAGCTTCCAGGCTGATTTGTAATCAAATGGGATACAAGACCCCCTGTGCAGCTTTCCGCAATAGCCAGGGTTAACCCCTTGGTGCGAAGAAGTTCCCCCACAACCTCTTCCAGGGAAGCATCATTGACTGAAAAAACTTTTTTACCAAACTTTTCAAGGACATAGGCTTCAACATCCTTCATTTTTACGTTCAATTTTTCTTCATCCCTCCCATACAGATAAAGCTTTATCTGTATTACAGGAAATTTGGAGCGAAAGCCCAGTTTAATATCAGGAAACAGCTCTGTTAATCCGGCAAGCCTTTCACCTGCGGCAGACTCGGTTATTCCAAAGGTTGAAATTGTTTTAACTATGCAGGTTTGCCTGTTATCCCCAAGGAGTTCATTAATTTTCAGGAGAACAGTCTTTAGCATGGTTTTCATTTCAAAGGGAACACCAGGCAAAAAAAAGAAGAAACATTTGTTCATTTTCATATAAAACCCGGGTGCCGTTCCAACGGGATTCTGTATGATCCGGCTTCCCACCGGCAGAAATGCCTGCTTTTTGTTTGAATCCCCCATGGGGAGGTTACGTTTTATAAAAAAAGCTTCCATCGATTTCAGGGCTTCTTCATCAAGAGCAAGTTCAACACCCATTGCATTTGCTGCTGCCTGGGCGGAGAGGTCATCCAAAGTGGGTCCGAGCCCCCCTGTGACAACAGCAATTTGGGCACGATTACTTATTTCTTTAAGAGTTGAAGCAAGAATATCCAAATCATCCCCAACGCTGATATGCCGTGATACTTCTACCCCAATTTCTTCAATCTTTTGGGAAATATAAGCAGAGTTGCTGTCAACAAGGGAGCCTGAACGAATTTCATCTCCAGTTGCTAAAATTTCGGCTATCATTATTCTATTTCTCCTGCTGTTATTTTGCGAGCTGTGCGGTTATTTTCGATTTAGTCTCCCAGGCAAAAGCATACTTTTTGTTCAGGCACGATTTAACACTTCATTAGCAAGGTCTATATAGTCGCATGCACCGTAGCTGCTTTTTTTGTAAAAAACCACCGGTTTTCCAACACTTGCGCTCTCTGCTATGGTTGTGTTCACCCTGATTGCCGTGTTAAAGATCAGATCCTTATACCTTTCATCTGTTTTAAGGCTGTTCAGGATTTTATTACTAATCTTTGTTCGTTTATCGAAAAAAGTGGGTATAATTCCTGTAACATTAAGATCCGGATTGATCTCTTCATTAACCGCATCAATTGTATCGAAAAGTTCAGCAAGGGCACCATAGGCGTAAGGATGGGTCTGGCAGGGAACCAGAACTTCTTTTGCAAAGGTAAAAACATTTACAGTTAGCAATGAAAGGCTTGGAGGTGTATCTATCAATATAAAATCGTATTTTCCAACTATCTCTTCCAGCCCCTCTTTTAATTTGTTTTCCCGGCCTTCTTCATCCACAAGCTCAATCTCTATTCCGGCCAGATCAACATGGGAAGGAATAAGATCGAGACCCTTCCATCCTGTTTGAATAATTGCATCATGCCCTGAATTAGCTTCAGGATCATTAATAATATCACAGATAGTGATCATCCCCTCTTCCACATCCACGCCAAGCCCTTTTGTGGCATTAGCCTGGGGATCGGTATCAACAACCAGAACCGATTTTCCCTGGCGTGTGAGAGCTGCTCCAAGATTTATCACAGTGGTTGATTTGCCGACACCTCCTTTTTCATTTGCTATGGCAATATTTCTGGTTTTCACTAATCCCATTTTGTTTTCTCCTTATACGAAATCACTGATTGTAAATCTAAGGAACGAGGAAGAAATAACTTGGTATTTTAAGCGTCGATCCATCCTGCCTGACTGCGTTACAAAAGCGTAGCAATATCTTGATATTCCTACACTTTTGCGCCTTGCCAGACAGGCGCCTCAACACTTAAAATTGCGAACTTATTTCGTCCCCGTTCCTAAGAGCCATAGATTTTTATTCAGCTAATTCATTTTTTTTCATTTCTTCCTTAATAATCTCTATTCTTTTACTAATTCCGGAGTAGGCTCTCTCCATTTCCTTTAGAGCTTCAGATGCCTGTTTTTTATCAATCTGTTTTGTTTCAATGAGCTTAGCCATGGTTGAAAAGCTTGCTGAATTATGGGAAAATCTATTTTGAAGATCGTCGTAAAGCGAGTTTGAAACAGCATCTATTAACTTAAAAAGATATTGGAATTTTAAATTTTCCCGGTAATTCTTAAAATGAAAAAAAATCGCTTTTTCAGTTTCACGCTTTATACGTTTTAAAGAATCCTTTAAAGCAAAAATTTCTTCTTCTTTTTCATTTTCAAGGGGTCTTTTAAATATTTGTTTGATAAACCTGACAACAGTATAAACACCAAACCTGATTACTGCTTCGGTTTTGATCTTGGCAGAGTAACTAACAGTGGCGGCCACAGAGGGAATAGTCAGACCTGTTATTCTTTTTATAGAATCTATGTCAAAAAAATCATATCGCTGTTCAATTTCCAGAGCCTCGGTTATTCCCGAGGCGGCTATGACAGCATTGTACTCTTCAAGGGCACCTTGAACCATATCTTCAAAAGGTTCAGCTATGGAATCAAATTTTTTTTTAATACTCTCTTCCCTGTTTTTAATGAGCTGAATTACTTCCGGATTAATTTTTTCAGCAATAAAAGTATCGAGGCGATGCTTGAATTCCTGAAACACAAGATATATTGTACTGGAAAAACCGGAAGCCTGAAAATTTGCCTCGTAATCACCATAAGATGCATTATAGTCTCTGATAAAATCGACCACACTCCCAGGGGCGTCACCGTATCGTGAAGCAAAAAAATTATCGACTTCCTTTTTTTGCTCTTGCTTCATTTTTTGAACAGCACCATCAAGGGTATTTTTGATAATATCCATGATTTTGCTCATTCTTTCCTGGTGGCGAACTATTTTTTTGATGATTTCTCCGGCACCATGGGCGTCTTTATTAAGTATTTCATCATTTACAGCGATCCAGTTGCCAATACCGGAGGATATAATATTGATTCGTTCAAGGTGGTTTTTAAAAAGGAGGCGGTAGCGGCCCGTTGATATTTTATTATTAAAAGATAGTCTAAAAGCATCAGTCTCCTGCTCTGAAAACGTGCAAAGTTCTATCTCATCTTTCCATTGAGAGAATTTTATCTGATCTTTTTTATTTAAGCTGCTCCCATTTTTATCTCCGGAAGAAGAATTTTTAAATAGATTAAAAAGTGCTGAAAAAGAATAAACCTCAGGTTCTGTTATTAATAAAGAGAGCTCCTGTTTTACAGAACTTATCAAGGCTGAAAGGTCATCCTTTGTTTCATGCTCATTAAAATCGCAGTTTACTACAAAAATAATATTTTCCATAATCCCCATTTTTTTTATCATGGAGAGGAACTTTATGTCGGCCTGCCTTACCCCGGTACGGCTGCTGATAACATAAATAATAAAGTGGGTCACAAGAAGGTAATCCTGGATCATGGCAAGGTGAAGCGGATTTGGAGAATCGCTCCCCTGGCAGTCTGCTATTTCAATATTTTTATCGAATATACTGGATTTTATTTCCAGTTGAATATCTTTTAAATATACAGATAAAGTATCGTCGCTTACGAAAAGTTTATGCTGAGGGAAAAATTTTTCATCATAACAGGCTGTGGCTACATCGTCAGAGATTATATCCTTAACCCGGCCATGACCTTTAAGATATGATGACAAAAGAATGGAATGAATATTCCGGATACCGTCTGTAAAAATCATATCTGCATCCAGATCACTTAATGCCGGCTCAAGCTCAGCTCTGTCCTGCCTGTTTCTTATGTCAAAACTTTCGGCCTTTGCTTGCAGGTTCAAGTGGGGAAACATGATTAAAGCCTGCCTTATCTCTAAATTTATTTCCTCATAGGTCTTAAAGGTCAGCTCGGCTTTTAGCATATCCCCTGCACGAATTTTTGTTACAAAAGAAGTAACAATTCCTGCGCCTCTTTTTAAAAAATCACCATTGAATATCGAATTTACAAATGTGCTTTTCCCCGATTTTATGGAACCAACCACTGCCACGCGGATCAGATCATCAGACATCTGCTTATTAATTTTGACGCATCTCTTTTTCCACCCTGAAAAGGTGCCGGTATCCTGTTCTTTGAGTATCGTAACTTTTGAAAATAATGATAATATATCTTTGTTGACTTTAAGGAGTTCTTCTTTTAATTTTTTATATACTTCCATGCCTGATCCAATACCGTCCATATATATTTTTGTAATTAACACCCTCTGAGATATTCTTTTAAATACAAAATGTTAGAGGAATTGTCAAAATGATTTACTAAACTAGGATTTTGATACTGTATAGTATTATATAAATTTTCAGATAATAACACGATTTTAAAAATTAACACAAGGATAGAGAGAGGAAGGCTTATTATATACCTCGAAGTGCCCTAATGCTTTTTCAGTGGGGCTGAACATCACTGCGTTATTCAGCCAAAGCAATGCTACCACTATTGCAGGCCTTCCAGCCTTGCTCTTGATGCTCATTGCCCACCTAAAAAACGCAAGTTATAACCCTTCGAGGTATAATACGTAAACGATCGAGAATGGAGTGAAATTAATTATGTGACAATCTATAGTTTTTAGAAATTAATAACGAGTGCAACCGTCAGTATCGTCCAGGGTTGAAGGAACAGGTTTATGCCTGTACTCTACCAGATGCTAAGGAACGGGGACGAAATAAGTTCGCAATTTTAAGTGTTGAGACTCCCGTCTGGCAAGGCGCTAAAACGCAAGAATATCAAGGTATTCTGAGGTTTCGGAAGGCAGCCAGGCGGGAGGCATCGGTGCTTAAAAGGTCAAGTTATTTTTGTACGAGGCCTAAGGAACTAGGACGAAATAACTTGGTATTTTAAGCATCGATCCTAAATATCCTATGCTGACTTTGACGTCACCTTGGTTCGGCGGGTATTATAGTTGACGCTGATCAGACCCCATGATGCAGAAGGGGTTAATAGACTTGATTACATTCTTTTAAAAGCTGGTTTTCTTTTCTCCCGAAATGCTGTAATCCCTTCTTTGGCATCATCTGTTTTAAAGAGGAGGCCAACGCTTTCATAAGCATATTCCAGCTCTTCTCCGTGCATTTTTCTGTTGATTGATGACTTTATGAGCTCCACAGCAAAAGGGGCTTTTGAAATAATTTTTTGCGCCATTTCCATGGCAGAGCTAAAGAGCTGGTCATGGGGAACCACCTTGCTCACCAGGCCGAGTCTCAGAGCTTCCTCTGCAGAAATCGGTTCACAGGTCATTGCCATCTCTTTTGCTTTTGCTCTTCCTATTATCTCCGGGAGCCTAAGGACTGCAAATCCTGGAACCAGGCCTATGTTAGCTTCAGGCACACCGAATTTTGCTTTTTCAGAGGCAATAATAATGTCGCAGGAAATAGCAAGTTCCAGCCCCCCCCCAAGGGCCAGGCCGTTAACTGCGGCAATAACAGGTTTAGAAATTTTTTCCATCATTCCCAAAAAATCAATAATATCCCGTATAAATTTTTTAACGCTGGCTGTATCAAACTTAAACCCGCTGATATCACCGCCGGCACAAAACGCCTTCTCCTTACCCGTTAAAATAAGCGCCTTTACTTCATCATCATTACATGCTTCAGCGCAAGCCGTCCTTAAGTCGGCACGTATCTGATCACTTAAGGCATTAAACCTTTCAAGATAATTCATTGTTAAAATAGCGACACCATCTTTTTTCTCATACTCAACAACGGTTAAATCCATTTATAGCCTCCTTGTTAGAATTATTGATTCTCAATTGTGATTTTATAATAAGTTGTGACATTATGTTGTAATATAGCTATATTTTTAAAAAAACGGGTGAATTAATAGAATGTTTTTCCCTGATTTATTCAAAGAGTGTGATTGTTCAAGTTATTTCGTCCTCGTTCCTTAATATAAAGAGTTTTGGGTACGTTATCGGTTGTTGTAGTATTATACTCCAACAACCGATAACTCAGTGAAATTATTTATGTGACGGTCTATCTTTTGTTAAAATAATACGCGCATCCACAATACTTACACCCTGATTATGAACTATTACGGGATTTAAATCCATTTCATGAATTTCAGGATAAGATTCAATCAAATCCGAGCACATCAGCAGAACACTTCTAATGGCCTTTTCGTCATAAGGGGCTTCCCCTCTTATACCTTTTAAAATAGGATAGGACTTGGTTTCACAAATCATTTTTTTAGCTGAATTGGGTGAAATTGGAAGAACCCGGAATGTCACATCTTTAATAATCTCAACAAGAATCCCCCCGAGTCCGTACATGATAATCTGCTCAAATTGATCATCAAATTTTGTACCTATTATAACCTCCACCCCTTTTGATGCCATGGGTGAAACCAGCACTCCCCTTATATCGGCATCCTGGTTGAATTCCTTTGCATGTTTTATGATGCTTTCATAGGCATCCCTTATTTCATCGGGAGATTTAAGATTAAGACGTACTCCTTTTGCATCGCTCTTATGGAGAATATCCGGTGAAACAATTTTTAAAACAACCTTTGAAACCATATCGCCTGCTGCAGCCACTGCTTCATCTGCTGATGTAACAAGCTGATCTTCAACGGCCTGGGAACCGTGTAAAGAAAGGAGTTGCTTGGCTTCATGCTCCAGTAAAACATTCCGT
>Ga0209345_10004398_pt1 | contig 13660 bp, 14 predicted proteins | sample Cruoilmetagenom7_FD_187294 | JGI IMG/M metagenome (GOLD analysis project Ga0209345, IMG submission 187294) | Oil polluted marine microbial communities from Coal Oil Point, Santa Barbara, California, USA - Sample 7 (SPAdes) (version 2) | ecosystem: Environmental > Aquatic > Marine > Oil seeps ...
CACGGACCCGCCATTCTGGAACAGCCCGACACAACGGTGTTGATCGAGCCGGGTCTGATCGGCACGGTCGATGCCTATGGCAACACCATCATCACACGGCAGGAGGTTTGAGCCATGGGCGCATTGACCACGATTGACCCGAAACGCACGGCGCTTCTGACCATCGACCTGCAGAACGACTTTCTGCACCCCGAGGGGGCTTACGGTCGCGCCGGGCAAGGGTCGGAGGCGATTGCCGCCCTGCCCGCCCGCGTGGGTCCGGTGCGCGATGCGCTGCGGGCCAAGGGTGGCACCTATGTGTCCGCCCAGTTCACGCTGGTGCCGGGGCCGGGGGGCGTGCCGCTGATCGCGCCGCATCTGAAACAGCTGCGCCCCTTTCTGACCAAGGGCGATTTCGCGCCGGGCGGCTTTGGCCACAGCCTTGTGGATGCGCTGGCGCCTGCGGATTACACCATTGAAAAGGTGGCCTATTCCGCCTTCTACCAGACGCGGCTGGAATATATCCTGCGCGCACTGGATATCGACACGCTGATCGTGGGCGGGATCGTGACCAATGGCGGGGTGGCCAGCACCCTGCGCGACGCGCATCTGCGCAACATCGAGACGATCATGCTGTCCGATGGCTGTGCCGCCTTCAAACAGGAGGTGCATGACGCCACGCTGATCTCGCTGGGCACGGTGACCCATGTGATGACCTGCGCCGAGACCATCGCCCTGCTGGAGGCAACGCCATGAGCCTGCGCGCGCGGCTGACCGCCCCCGAGATCCTGATCGCGCCCGGCGTCTATGACGGGCTGACCGCCACGCTGGCCGAACAGGCGGGGTTCGAGGCGCTCTATATGTCGGGGGCTGCCGTCGCCTATACGCGGCTGGGGCGGCCCGATATCGGCCTGACCTCGGTGTCGGAAATGGCCGATACGATGGCGCTGATCCGGGACCGGACGGCGCTGCCGGTGATCATCGACGCGGATACGGGGTTCGGGAATGCGCTGAACGCGCAGCGGACCATGCGGCTTTACGAGCGTGCGGGGGCCACGGCCTTGCAGGTCGAGGATCAGACATACCCCAAGCGCTGCGGGCATCTGGCGGATAAATCCCTGATCTCGAAGCAGGAAATGGCGGGCAAGATCGCCGCGATGGCCGATGCGCGCGCGCAGGATTCGACGCTGATCATCGCGCGCACCGATGCCATTGCCGTCGAGGGGTTCGCGGCGGCAATGGACCGGGCCGAGGCCTATGTGCAGGCCGGGGCCGATGTGCTGTTCATCGAAGCGCCGCGTTCGGGCGAGGAGTTGGCGACCATCGCGCAGACCTTCAAGGGGCGCGTGCCGCTGCTGGCCAATATGGTCGAGGGCGGGCATACGCCCATCACCTCGGCCGGCGATTTGCAGGCGCTTGGCTTTGACATCGTGATTTTTCCGGGCGGGATCGTGCGGGCCTTGGCGCGCACGGCGCAGGATTACTATGCCAGCCTGCGGGCCAATGGGTCCAACACGCCCTTCGCCGACCGGATGTTCGATTTCGACGGTCTGAATGCCTGCATCGGCACGCCCGAGATGCTGGCGATGGGTCAGCGGTTCGACGGGCAGGACAAGGGTTAAGTCATGACGATTGCCGCAAGCCCCGCCGGAGGTTTCGATCTTGAGGTGCAGACCCTGATCATCGGGGCGGGGGCCTGCGGGATGGTGGCGGCGCTGGCCGCGCAGGAGGCGGGGCAAGAGGTGCTGGTGATCGAGGCCGATCCCCTGCCGCGCGGGTCTACGGCGCTGTCGGCGGGTTTGATCCCGGCGGCGGGGACCTCGTTTCAGGCGGCGGCAGGGATTTCCGACGATGCGGCGCTGTTCGCCGCCGATATCCAGCGCAAGGCGCATGACGAGAACGACCCCGATCTGGTGGCAGCCCTGGCCGAGGGATCAGGCCCCGCGATCGACTGGCTGGCGGAACGGTTCGGGCTGCCTTTCTCGGTCGTGACGGATTTCGACTATCCCGGCCATTCGCGGCGGCGAATGCATGGCCTGCCGACGCGCTCGGGCGCGGAACTGGTGGACCGGCTGCGCCAGACCTGCGAGGCGGAAGGCATCGACATCATCTGCGAGCGCCGCGCGACGGTGTTGCATCACGAGGGGCGGACGATCACCGGCGTGACCGTCGCGCTGCCCGATGGCAGCACGGAAGCCATCGGCTGCGCGCGCCTGATCCTGGCCTGCAACGGCTATGGCGGCAACCGGGCGATGGTGGCCGCGCATATGCCCGCGATCAGCGATGCGCTGTGGTTCGGCCATGACGGCAACCGGGGCGAGGCGGTGCTGTGGGGGCAGGCGCTGGGGGCAAAGACCCGGCATCTGGGGGCCTATCAGGGCCATGGCAATGTCGCGCATCCGCATGGCATCCTAATCACATGGGCGGTCATCACCGAAGGCGGCGTGCAGGTGAACCTTGAGGGGCACCGCTTCTGGAACGAGGCGCAGGGCTATTCCGAGGCCGCGCGCGCCGTGATGGGCCAGCCGCAGGGGCAGGCCTGGGCGATCTTCGACACGCGGATCGCGGGCATCGCGCGGCAGTTTGCCGATTTTCAGGCGGCCGAGGCGCAGGGCGCGGTCAAGACCGCCGACACCGTTGCAGCCCTGGCTGAGGCCACGGGCCTGCCTGCCGATGCGCTGGCCGACACGCTGGCCGCGATTCCGCAGGGCGGCACGGATCAGTTCGGGCGCAGCTTCCAGACCCCGCCGCTGACGCCGCCCTATGCCGCCGTGCGCGTCACAGGCGCGCTGTTTCACACGCAGGGCGGGCTGGATGTGACCGGCACGGGACGTGTGCGGCATGAGGATGGCACACTTTTTCCCAACCTGCACGCGGCGGGCGGGGCTGCCTGCGGTGTGTCCGGCACGGCGGACATCGGTTACCTGTCAGGTAACGGGTTGCTGAGCGCCGTGGTTCTGGGGCGCGCCGCCGGGATGGACGGGCCTGTCTGACAAAGACCGCTCTTGCGCCTGTCCGTAGCGGGCGGCACTCTCGCAGGGTCAAGCTCTGGGAGGGGACGATGGCGCCGCAAAAGAACATCCTGTTCATCATGTTCGACCAGCTGCGCTGGGATTACCTGAGCTGCGCCGGGCATCCGCATCTGCACACACCCCATATCGACCGGCTGGCGGCGCAGGGCGTGCGCTTCACCCGCGCCTATGTGCAAAGCCCGATCTGCGGTGCCAGCCGGATGAGCACCTATACCGGGCGCTATACCTCGAGCCACGGGGCGCAGTGGAACGGCTTTCCCCTGCGCGTGGGCGAGCAGACGATGGGCGATCACCTTCGCCGCCTTGGGATGGGGTGCTGGCTGATCGGCAAGACCCATATGCGCGCCGACCGCGAGGGGATGGCGCGTCTGGGGCTGGAGCCTGACAGCCTGATCGGCGCGCGGCAGGCCGAATGCGGCTTCGATGTCTGGGTGCGCGACGATGGTCTCTGGGCCGAGGGGCCTGACGGGTTTTATGACGAAAGCCGCAGTCCTTATAACGAATACCTCAAGTCGCTGGGCTATGCGGATGAGAACCCGTGGAACGCCCATGCGAATGCGGGGGTCGAGGACGGGATGATGGCCAGCGGCTGGTTCATGGCCAATGCCGACAAGCCCGCCAATATCGCCGAAGAACATTCGGAAACCCCCTGGCTGACCTCCGAGACGATCCGCTTCATCGCACAGGCGACCGGCCCGTGGTGCGCCCATGTCAGCTATATCAAGCCGCATTGGCCCTATATCGTGCCCGCGCCCTATCACGCCATGTTCGGGCGCAACCATGTGCCCGCCCCCATCCGCCACGAGGCCGAGCGGGACAATCCCCATCCGGTCTATGCCGCCTTCATGGATACCATGGTCGGGCGCGGGTTTTCCCGCGACGCGGTGCGCGAGAAGGCGATACCCGCCTATATGGGCCTGATCAAGCAATGCGACGACCAGATGGGGCGGCTCTTCGCCTTTCTGGAGGAAACGGGCCGGATGCAGGACACGATGATCGTGATCACATCCGACCATGGCGATTATCTGGGCGATCACTGGCTGGGTGAAAAGGACCTGTTCCACGAGTGTTCGGTCAAGGTGCCGATGATCGTCTATGATCCGTCCCCGCAGGCCGATGCCACGCGCGGCACCACCTGCGACGCGCTGGTCGAGGCGATCGACCTGACCGCCACCTTCATCGACTTCGCTGGTGGCGAGGTTCCGGGCCATATCGTCGAGGGCTGCTCGCTGATGCCGTTCCTGCATGGGGAAACGCCGCCAGACTGGCGCGATTTCGCGATCAGCGAATATGACTATTCGGTGCGCCCTTTCGCCAAGAAACTGGTCAGCCACAGCCGCGATGCGCGGCTGTTCATGGTTACGGATGCACGCTGGAAATTCGTCCATGCCGAGGGCGGTTTCCGTCCCATGCTGTTCGACATGCAGACCGACCCCGAGGAATATTTCGATCTGGGCGAGAGCGTCGATCATGCCGAGGTGATCGCATTGATGTATGATCGTCTGGGCCGGTGGGGTCGGCGGATGTCGCAACGGGTCACGCGTTCGGAGCAGGATATCGCGAACATGTCTGGCAAATCCCTGCGCAAGGGCATCCTGCTGGGGCTTTATGACGGGGCTGAGGTCGCGGACGAGGTCAAGGCGCGCTATGCCCCGCGTCCGGTCAAGGATCACCGCGAGGGCGGCTGAATGCCCCAAAACAAGGCGATTCCGCCCCGACAGAGTGCAATGCTGCAACGCAGCGCGACATATCGCCGATCCCGGCCTCTGCGTTGTTGCGGGAATCGCGGTGTAGGCGTAGGCCGCAGGCATGGACAAACGTGCCCGCCTGACACGATCCGACTGGCTTGTCGCCGGTTTCGACGCCTTGGCAGAGGCCGGTCCCGTCGCCTTGAAGGCCGAACCGATGGCGCGGCGGCTGGGCACCACCAAGGGCTCGTTCTACTGGCATTTCGCCGATGTGCCCGATTATCACCGCCAGATGCTGGCGCTTTGGGCCGAGGGCGCGGTGGGACATATCCCTGACGCGCTGGCCGATCAGCCGACCCCGGTGGCCAAGCTGCGCCGTCTGGGGCAGATCGTGGCGGGCAGCGGGCATCCGGTTCTGGGGGATCTGCCGGTCGAGCCTGCGATCCGCGCCTGGGCGCGCGAGGATGCGGCCGTCGCAGAGGTGCTGGCAGCCGTGGACAGCGCGCGCATCCGGTTCATCCAGTCCCTGCTGACCGAGGTCGAGATCACCAACCCAGAAATGGCGCGGATCATCTATGCCGCCCATGTGGGGATGCAGGACCTGACCGCGCGCGACGGGATCGACAATGCCAGCCCGATGGGATCGCTGGTCGATCTGGTGCTGGCGCTGCGCTGATCCGGTCAGGCCGGTCCGATCCTGCGGGCAAAGCCATCGACGAACCGTTGCCGCGCCTCTGGCAGGGGCTTGTTGCCCAGCGCCGGGGCCAGATGTTCGCGCAGGAAATGCCCGGTGGTGCGGAACCCTTCGGCGATGTCGTGATCCGGCGCGGGGCCATGCCCCATGAGGCAGGGCGGCAAGGGCAAGAGCCGGTCCGCCCAATCCCCCGCCCCTGCCCGCGATACGGCCCGCCCTGATCGCGGCGAGACATAGCTGAGGTCATTGGCCCCATGCCCCAGCACGGCGCAGGTGCTCAGGTCCAGCCCGAAGCCCGTCTCCTCGAGCAGGGCCAGTTCCCATTGCAGATAGGCCAGCGGCCAGAGGTCCTGATCGCCCAGCAGGTCCAGCAATGCCTCGCTGCGGGCATAAAGCGCGGGATGGGCCTCGCGTTCGGGCAAGGCGAAGAGCAGAAGCGCCGTCACCGCGTTCAGTCCGGACAGTGCCTGCCGGTCCGACAGGGCCGCTGCGCGCGAGCGCATCGGTTCGACCGTGTAGCTGCCGATATGATCCTCGAGACGCGCGCGCCATGTCACGTCCAGTTGCGCGCCGGGTTGCAGGATGGGGGCGATCTTGCGGCTGGTCCCGCCGCGCACGACACCGGCATGGCGGCCATGGTCCAGCGTGAATACCTCGATGATGGCCGAGGATTCCCCGTGCCGCCTGCTGCTCAGCAATATCCCCTGATCGCGCCAGTCCATGCGTTGACTATAGGCTCTGCCGTTAGTCCGACAATCCCGGTTCGTCCAGCAGGTGGCGGCCTTGCCTGTCTTCCACCTCGATCACCCAGATATCGCGGTCGCGGTCGCGCTGGCGGCGCAGGGCGGCGTCCACCTTGGCTTCGTCGCCTTCGGCCAGCACGACCCAGGCGCGGCTGCCCGTCATAAGGTCGAAGGAGCGTTGCCAGACCTTCGCCCGCCCGTCCAGCGTGTTGAGCTTGACCAGCACCGCGCCCGCGGTGTCATCGCCATGCGCCACCACGAAGGCCGGAATATCCGCCAGCCGCAGCCGCGCCAGATAGGCCGAGACCCAGAAATCGGCGGTCAGCCTGTCGGTCATTGGACTGGCCCCTGTTTCATCTTGCCAGAAATACTCATCCACAGACCCCGCGCGGTGCGCCCGTGATCAGGCATTCCCGTCCTTGAAATCCAGACCCATTTCGGAATAGCGCTCGGCCTCGTCCAGCCAGCCGGAGCGGACCTTGACCTGCAGGAACAGGTGCACCTTGCGGCCCAGGAATTCCTCCATCTCGGCGCGGGCGGCCTGGCCCACGGCCTTGATGGTCTCGCCCTTGTTATCCAGCACGATGCCCTTGTGGCCGTCGCGGATCACATAGATCACCTGGTCGATGCGGGCGGAGCCGTCCTTGCGCTCTTCCCAGTTCTCGGTCTCGACGGTGAGCTGATAGGGCAATTCCTGATGCAGGCGCAGGGTCAGCTTTTCGCGCGTCATTTCGGCGGCGATCATGCGCATGGGCAGATCGGCGATCTGATCCTCGGGATAGAGCCACGGGCCTTCGGGCAATTTGCCCGCCAGCCATTCGCGCAGCGCCTGCACGCCGTGGCCCTTTTCGGCCGAGATCATGAAGGTTTCCACGAAGGGAAAGCGGTCATTGAGGTCCTTGGTCAGGCCCAGCAGCACCTCGGATTGCACGCGGTCGATCTTGTTGATCGCCAGCGCAACGGGGCGGCTTTTGCCGATCCCTTCCAGACCTTCGAGGATCTTCTTCACGCCTTCGGTCACGCCGCGATGCGCCTCGACCATCAGCACGACGATATCGGCATCGGCCGCGCCGCCCCAGGCGGCGGCGACCATGGCGCGGTCCAGCCTGCGTTTGGGCGCGAAGAGGCCGGGTGTATCGACGAAGACGATCTGCGCCTCGCCTTCGATCGCCACGCCGCGGATGCGGGCGCGGGTGGTCTGCACCTTGTGGGTCACGATCGAGACCTTGGCCCCCACCATGCGGTTCAGAAGCGTCGATTTCCCTGCGTTCGGCTCGCCGATCAGGGCCACGAATCCTGCGCGTGTCATGCGCTCTCCAATCTGTCCAGCAGGGCCTTGGCCGCTGCCTGTTCCGCCTGCCGCTTCGATCCGGCGGTGGCGGCTTCCGCCTCGCCGTTCTCAAGCTGGGCCGACATTGTGAATACCGGGGCATGATCCGGCCCGGAGCGTTTCAGTTCGATGTATTTCGGGGGTGGCAGGCCACGGGCCTGTGCCCATTCCTGCAACGCGGTCTTGGCGTCGCGGGCGTCTTCCTCGACCGCGTCGACCCGGTCGCCCCAGAGGCGCAGGATCAGGGCGCGCGCTGCCTCGAAACCCGCGTCCAGATAGACGGCGGCGATCAATGCCTCCATCGCGTCACCCAGAAGCGCCAGCTTGCGCCGCCCGCCCGAGATCATCTCGGAGCGCCCCAGTTTCAGGGCGTCACCCAGATCAATCTGGCGCGCGACATCGGCGCAGGCTTCCTTGCGGACCAGGGCGTTGTAGCGCGGGGCCAGTTGCCCCTCGGTCGCGGTCGGGTCATGGGACAGCAGGGCTTCGGCCATCACGAGGCCCAGCACACGGTCGCCGAGGAATTCCAGCCGCTGGTTGTCGTCCCGCGTCGCCGAAGACATCGAGGAATGCGTGACCGCGCGCAGCAGAAGTTCGGGCCGCTGGAAACTGTGCCCGATCCGGCCCTCAAGCGCCTTGAGATCCGCCGAGAGCTTCACTCGATCCCCTTGAAGTAGCGGTCGCTCCGCCATGTCCAGAAGGCCAGCATGGATGTACCCGCCGAAGAGAACATGATCCGGTCCGCGCGGCCGATCAGGTTTTCATAGGGCACGAAGCCGACGCCGCCGGCCTGCTGGGGCACGCGGCTGTCGGTGGAATTGTCGCGGTTGTCGCCCATGAAGAAATAATGGCCCGCAGGCACCGTATAGAGCGGCGTGTCATCCGAACTTTGGCGGGCGATGTTCAGGATCGCGTGGGTGCGTCCTTCGGGCAGTGTTTCGATCTGGCGCGACTTGAGGCAGGCGCCGCCCTCGCCCACGGGGCCGTTCTCGCAGCGCGGCCGCAGGCGTTGCGGGCCCTGTGCGGTCATGACCTCCTCGAAAATGCCGTCGTCCTGCACCTGCACCGGCTGGCCGTTGATATGCAGCACGCCGCCGATGACCTGCACCGTTTCGCCGGGCAGGCCGACAAGGCGCTTAATGTAGTCCTGCCCGTTGACCGGATGGCGGAAGACCACCACGTCGCCGCGCTGCGGCTCGCCGCCGAAAAGGCGCGTGTTGTCGCCGCCGACAAAACCGCAGATATCCTCGGCGTCAATGTTCAGGCCGACCACGGGCACGCGGATCGTGGGGCAGGAGGCGAAGGAATAGCCATAGGTCATCTTGTTGACGAAGAGGAAGTCCCCGATCAGCAGCGTTTCCTTCATCGACCCCGAGGGAATCCAGAACGGCTGGAAGAACAGCGTGCGGAAGATGCCCGCGATCAGCAGGGCGTAGACGATGGTCTTGATCGTCTCGATGATGGAATTGCCTTTTTTGGCGTCCGTGGCCATAGGGTCGTGCTCCTGCTCGGGCGGGTTTGCGCTACATGATGGGCGGGGGGGCGCGAGTCAAGCCAAGCCGGGCGCAATGGGCGGCGATGAGACCCCGGTTTCGCCTGTTACGGGCCTTTCGCGGGGGTGGGGCGCGCCTCGATCACGACGAACGCCTGCGCCCAGGGGTGATCGTCGGTCAGGGTCACATGGATGATCGCCTCGTGCCCCGGCGGGGTCATGGCGCGCAGGCGTTCGGCGGCCCAGCCGGTGACCTGCATCTGCGGTTGCCCGCTGCGCAGGTTCGTCACCGCCATGTCACGCCAGCTGATGCCCATGCGCAGGCCGGTGCCCAGTGCCTTGGAGCAGGCCTCTTTCGCGGCCCAGCGTTTGGCATAGGTGCCCGCCACATCGCGGCGACGCTCGGCCTTGGCCTGTTCCGTGGGCGTGAAGACGCGGTTGCGGAAACGGTCGCCGAACCGCTCCAGCGTGGCGGCGATGCGGTCGATATTCGCAAGGTCTGTGCCGATGCCGAGGATCATCGCGTTCCTTTCGTCTATCCTGTCGCGCTGAACAGCGGAAAGCTGACGCCCAGTGCCCAGGCCAGCGCCAGGCCAAGGCCCAGACCTGCGGCGGCGGCCCCGCTGCGCTGCGCCACCCAGCGGCCCATGAGACCATAGATCACGTAAAAGAGCACGATCACAGGCGCGATCAGCACGAGGAAGAACAGATCCCCGGGGTCCAGTGCCACGGCGATGCCGAGCGACGTCAAAAAGCCAAGGCGCGCGAGGATGCGCCGCCCCCAGGGGCCGCGCCCGGCGCCGCTGATAAGCGCATCGGCCAGCATGAAGGGCACCGCGCCCAAGGCAAGTGCGGCGATGATCCAGAGCCGTTCCGCCGTGGGCCAGTAATTCGCGCCATAGCGGTCGAGTGCCAGACCGAAGACGGCCAGCCCCCAGAGGAGCAGCGCCACCGTGGCCAGCGGTGCGACTGGGCCGGGGCGCAGGCCGACGCGCCACAGGATGGCCAGTTGCAGCGCGCCGTAGATCAGAAGATGCACGGCCAGATGATCGGCCACCAGCACCGGCAGGGCCTTGATGCCCAGCGCCACGGCCAGAACCGGCGACAGCAGCGCAGGCACCAGCACTGCAAGGGCGAATTGCCCCCGGCTGAACTGCGCCAGCGCCACCGCCCGTTTCGGCAGGCGGCGCGACAGGGGCCAGGCCAGCGCCACGATGGCCGCCAGAAGAGCCGCGAGCCAGCCGCCGGTTGCGGGCGGGGTGACGGCGCTGTCGCGCCCGTAGGCGGTGTCGATCCAGTCGAGTGCTTCGGCCTGACCCGTGCGGCTGAACAGGATGCCCACATGTTCGACGCCCGGCGCCACGATGGCCGCGCGGCGGACCCCGTCGGTGGTGACGGTCTGGCCTTCCTCGGCCAGCGGGTAGACCATTTGCAGCGCGCGCAGGGCGAAGGCGCGCAGGGCCGGCTCTCCCTGCCCCGAGATCAGCAGCATGTCGGCGGGGAAATCGGGGGTCACCGCCTGCGAGAAGGCCGACAGCGCCACAATCGGCCCGATGCCCGGATCGGCGGCGGCGGCGCGGATGATGATGTCGGTGGCCATGGAATGGCCCAGCAGGGCCACGGGGCCGGTCCAGCCCTCGGCCTCACGGGCGGCGGCCACGACGTCGCGCGTCTGGGTGACCAGACGCATCGTCGTGCCCTCGATCACCGTGACATCGCCTGTCATGGGGTTCGGGTTGCGCCCATGGCCCTGAAAATCGAAGGACCACACGCGATAGCCCGCCCGCGCCAGCGGGAGTGCATAGCCCTGCATCATCTGGCGCGATCCGGCGAAGCCGTGCGCCACAACCACCAGAGGGCCTTCGGCATCCGGCAGCGCCGCGCGGGTGACGGGGGTTTCGGCGGCGGTCAGCGTCTGGATCACAAGGCCGCTGCGCGCGCTTTCCAACTGCCAGATGGACAGGGCCGCGATGACCAGACCCAGCAGCAGAAGCGCGCGCCGCCAGAACGCCATGCGCCGCCGTGCAGGATCGCGCCTCCGCCGCACCGGATCAGTCCTGAGCGGGCGCGCGGGCCGCATCCATCAGGCGGCGCATTTCGTGGATTGCCGGTGCCAGTCCGCGAAAGATCGACTCGCCGATGATGAAATGGCCGATGTTCAGCTCCATCACCTCGGGGAAGGCGGCCACGGGCTGCACGGTCTCGTAGTTCAGACCGTGTCCGGCATGAACCTCGAGCCCCAGCGAGTGGGCATAGGCGGACATATCGCGCAGGCGCTCAAGCTCGGCGTCGCGTTCGGCGAAATGACCCTCGGCATGGGCATCGCAATAGGCGCCCGTGTGCAGTTCGATCACCTCGGCCCCGATGCGGTGCGCGGCTTCGATCTGGCGGGCGTCGGCGGCGATGAAGATCGACACGCGGCAGCCCGCCTCGCGCAGGGGCGCGATGTATCCGGCCAGCCGGTTCTCCTCGCGCGCGACTTCAAGCCCGCCCTCGGTCGTGCGTTCCTCGCGCTTTTCGGGGACGATGCAGACGGCATGGGGTTTGTGACGCAGGGCGATGCGCTGCATTTCGGGGGTGGCGGCCATCTCGAAGTTGAGCGGCACGCTCAGCACCTCCATCAGCCCTTCGATATCGGCATCCGAGATGTGGCGCCGATCCTCGCGCAGGTGTGCGGTGATCCCGTCGGCCCCGGCCTCCTCGGCCAGCTTTGCCGCGCGCAGCGGATCGGGATAGGCCCCGCCGCGCGCGTTGCGCACGGTGGCCACGTGGTCGATGTTCACGCCCAGCCGCAGCTTTCCAAGTGGCTTCATGAGCTTTGTCCTTTCGGGTCAATCGGTTTTGTGGCGGGTGTCTGACTGGCGGGTGTCCAACTGGCGGGCGTCCGACTGGCGCTTGGCCTTGGCCTTGAGCGCCGCCAGCTTGGCCTTGATCGCCCCGCTGCGGCGTTTCTGATAGGCGCGGATCAGCGGCACGCTGAGCACGTAGCAGATCGTGGCCGTGACGAGCCCCGGAATGATGCCGCCGATCAGATAGGGGAAGAAGACCTCGTTGTAGAAGATCGTGAGGCTGTGCCAGTCTGCGGTCCGGTCGGTGAACATCGCCAGAAAGTTGTTCTTGAGCGCGTCGCCCGCATCCATGAACTTGCCGCCCAGCGACCTTGCGATGTGATCCTCGGACGCGGGCGGTTCACCCAGAAGGAAGTGCCCCATGCGCATCGAAACGACCCCGATGGGCACATAGGTCAGGGGATTGCCGAAGAAGGTGGCCAGCAGCGAGGCCAGAACATTGCCGCGCATCACGAAGGCGATGATGGCCGCTGTCAGGAAATGCAGCCCGTAAAACGGTGTGAAAGTCGTGAAGACACCGGCGAAGATGCCCCGTGCGATCTTTTCCGGCGTGTCGGGCAGGCGGTGCAGACGGTGGCGGACGTATTGCGCAGCCCGCGACCAGCCGCCACGCGGCCAGAAGAACTCGAGCACGATCTTCCAGACCGGGCGTTTGTCCCTGCGCTTGAATACCAAGGCCTGCCCTTCCCCTACCCGTTCAACGTGCCGGCACGGGACGGGTCCCGAAACCTTTCGATCGCCGCCACATCGCTTTCCGCCTCAAGCGCCGACATGACCGAATGCAGATGTTCTGCGTCACGCAGATCGACGTCAATCAGCAGACGGTAGAAATCTGGCTTGCGGTCGACGAATTGCAAGTCCGAGATATTCGCCTTCTGCTCGCCGATCAGGGTGCAGATGCGGCCCAGCACACCGGCATCATTGCCGATGGTGAGGTTCAGGGTCGCGGTGTGGATCGGCGGGTGCTTTCCCGAATGCCAGTGCAGGTCCAGCCAGCGGTCGGGCTGATCCTCGTAGGTGGTCAGCGCCTCGCAGTCGATGGCATGGACGACGACGCCCTTGCCGCGAAAGGTGATGCCCACGATCCGCTCGCCCGGCAGGGGTTGGCAGCAGCGGGCGCGGTCGAAATTCTGCTCGGGGCTCAGGCCGATGACGGCGCGCTTGGTGTCGATCTCGTCGGTCTGGTCGGAGGTCAGGTCGGGATAGACCGAGCGGACGACCTCGCGCGCGGTCAGTTCGGCGCTGCCCAGACGCGCCAGAACCTCGTCGCGCCCGTCCAGCCGCAGGTTGCGGGCAGCGGTTTCCAGCACCTTGTCGGTGGCCTTCTTGCCCAGATGTTCGAAGGCGGAGCGTGCCAGTTCGTGCCCAAGCTTGATGAAGCGGCCACGGTCCACCTCGCGCAGGGCGCGGCGGATGGCGGCCTTGGCCTTGCCGGTCGTTGCGATTTCCAGCCATGTGGCCTGCGGGATCTGCCCCTGTGCGGTGATGATATCGACCGACTGGCCGTTCTTGATCCGGGTCCAGAGCGGCACGCGCATCCCGTCGATCTTGGCGCCGACGCAGGCGTTGCCGATCCGGGTGTGGATGGCATAGGCAAAGTCGATGGGCGTGGCCCCGCGCGGGAGTTTCACCACATCGCCCTTGGGGGTGAAGCAGAAGACCTGATCCGAATACATCTCAAGCTTGACCGCTTCGAGGAATTCGTCGTGATCGTCCTCGGCGTTGAACTGCTCGGACAGGCCCGCGATCCATTTGGCGGGATCGACGGCAAAGGGGTTCTGGGTGCGCACACCGTCACGGTAGGACCAATGCGCGGCCACCCCGGTTTCGGCCACATCATGCATCTGGCGGGT
>Ga0209345_10004399_pt1 | contig 13658 bp, 11 predicted proteins | sample Cruoilmetagenom7_FD_187294 | JGI IMG/M metagenome (GOLD analysis project Ga0209345, IMG submission 187294) | Oil polluted marine microbial communities from Coal Oil Point, Santa Barbara, California, USA - Sample 7 (SPAdes) (version 2) | ecosystem: Environmental > Aquatic > Marine > Oil seeps ...
AAGGTGCATGTAAATCAAGTTCCGAAAGACCAGATTCAATCGGGGCCACAACATCGCCGCTATCTTCACGGCGGTTTTCCGTACCCGTACCGCGTTCAAGCAAAGGATTGCTTTCAAGCTGCTCTTCGACAAATGCGGCCAGTTCAATATTGGTCAACGTCAAGAGCTTGATAGCCTGCTGCAATTGCGGCGTCATAGCCAATTGCTGGCCTTGCTTTAACTTTATTTGTGGTGACAAAGCCATCACACCCCTTTTTAACCATTCAGCTTATTTTATAACCATTCGGTTTTACCGTTCAGGCCTTTTACCATTCAGATAGGGGTCTATCAGCATTCCATTAAAGAGAGGTTTCAAATCGGGAAATTATTCAAAATAATTAACTCACTTTGCCATCAATCAAACTGCAACCAAATACGTTGCAATTCAGGTTGTTTGTGCACAGTTTTATGTTTGTAATGATGTGGCAACATCCGCATCCGAATTGTTCCCGTACCAATTGATATTACGTGTCAAATACATGGTGGCTGCGATTGCCAGGAAGCTTGCCAAAGCACCAACCATGAGAGCAAAATCCTCAATGCGCATTAACACATAGAGCAAGCCATAAGTAGCCATGAATACGGCACCTGCTTTTAATCTATATGTCTTGCCGAATACCACGCCCGCATATGCAGCAGTTATGAATACTGTTGCACTTGCGGCAATCATAAACGCGAAGGTAAAACCTATTTGCTCTGCGAATGCTAGAAGCAGCAAATAAAATACGCTTTGCACCAACCCGACCAACACATATTGCGCTGCATGAACTTTGACGCCGACCAATGTCTCGAACAAAAAATAAGCCAAAAACACCATGCCGATAAACAACACCGTATATTTAAGCGCCCGGTTGACATTTTGGTACGGGTTGACCGGATTGACGAATTTTACACTCATGGCTTTGCCAGATAATTGCCCCAAACTTAAAGCCTGAGCTTCTCCCATTGCAGCCATGCCGCGCGCAAGAAAAGGTACCGTCCATGACGCAGAAAACCCTGTGTCTGTGATCTCGCGGTCCATAGGTGGGTATTTACCCAAAAAACCGGGATGCGGCCAATCCGCCGTAATATTGGCTTTGGTGGTTTGCGCAAAAGGTGACAGGGACAATTGCTGCGAACCACTGATCGGTAAGGTGGCCGAAATATCCAAGATATTATTGCTCGCCAACAAATCACCAACATGAACGTCCATGAACTGAAGCGGAATGTATTCACCGTAACTTTTAAAATTACGCAGGCCACCAGTCGCTTTTACATTTGCGCTTTGAATAGCTCCAAGTGCACTACCACCTGGCCCGAATTTACGACTCCGCTTGCCGCCCACTTTCAAATAAACATCGTCGCGCAACCCCCGCACTTCGGTCAGGCCAATACTTATTTTCGCATCATCCCAATAAAATGTATGCCGCGCCGTGCCCAAATTATCTCTGTTCGGGATATCAAATTTTGCCGTAAATTTCACATCGGTTTGGTAAGTCGGCACTTTAAACAAAGACCGTTTACGTACAATTGTTTGCAAATCTTCTACATGCGCCGCACCCTCTTCTGCAAAGATGACAAAATCGCCGGACGAACTAACCTCGCCATTGGTATCTGTAATAGAATAAGGTACGCTCAGCACTGGTCCCAATAATGTTTGTGCGCCGCCGTATCGTTGGGAAACTTCTTTGGTCACCGCATCGGCTCGCCCTGCCCGTTCAAAACTAATGGTAGCTATAAATAGTGCTGGAATGTCCATCAGCAACACTAAAAAACACACCAGTAATAGTTTAAGTCCAACCGAATGGCCCACTCCCTTTGCCAAAATTTGGCCTTTATCTATAAATGAATTTTGATTATTCGCCGCCATAACATACCCTCTCACAAGATTAATTTTACTTGAGATAGGTTCGAAATCAGGCGGCAATCAGACCGGACTAAGGCTATGTCGGGATATTTTTAGGGTGATCTTATGACAATTTTAAACCGAGCCGAACACCCGGCGTAGGATTTCTGATGTGCGCTTAGCGGGGTCACTGCGGATGGCGGCTTCTTCGGCAGCGACATAATGGAAGACACCGTCTAGACCGTATTTAACGCCGTGCCCGATAAGGTCGGCGCGAGCATTTGTACCCAATTGTGGCGCGAAAGGTATATTGCGCAGATCGCCGGTAACTTGGTCGAGCAGACGCAATGCGCCCGTCTGTCCCAAAGCATTTTCCATAATCGGCGAAAACAAAGACGTCAGGCGCGGCGTGGTTTTTTCTTGCAGATATTCAGTCGCGGCGTTTTGCGGGCCGCGGACAATACCAATAGCATCTGAGATGCTCAGTCCGGCAATAGCGTCAAAGAAAATGTCTTTGGCCACAGGGGCAGCTTTTTCTGCACCCCGGTTCAACTGGGATTCAAGTTCGTTCAAGATGCTGCCTGCACCGACCGCCGCAAGTACCGACTGCACATCGCTTAAAACCTTTGGCAAGGGAATGTGGATTTGACCATCATTGAGAAATCCGCCCTCGCGCCCAACAATCCCCAGCGCACTAAGAATACCATTATCAAGCGCCGCACGAATACCCCGCGCCGCCTCGGCTTGGGACAATATCCCACTGCCCAAAATATCTTCAAGCACCCCAATATCCATAGTTTTACAAGCCGATAGCGGAAGCGCAAACAACCCCGCAAGAGCGAGACGGCGATTGAAATCAGGGGATGTTACATTGGTCATAGGATATCCTTTAAGGTGTGCGGTAAGTATACACCACTTCAACTAAACTGCAAATGAGGGACACACATCGTGATTCGAATTTTTTATTTAAATCCACATGGAAAGATAAACTTCTGTAACTCATCTAGCTTATCGGTTTCTTTTGCCCACTCATAAAATTCATTACTATAATCCGTCCGATTTCCATAAATGCGGTGAGACGAATTATAGGTTCTCACAAAGGCACAATAATGATGTAAGTTACGCGGTCCTGAAGCCCATTTATACATGTCTACAAAACTGCACTTTGACGTTAGGCTTAGTAGAGATATTTTATCCGGTGTTTTATATGCCGACACATAATCCTTATGTATCCACCTTGCATTGACTGTACCTGCAGAATTCTCAAACGGCATATTTATGGCAATCCAATTGCCCTTTTTAGCGAATAAATGTACCTTTTTCCCTAAGAATGCCTTTCCGATAATTTTACCGTCATGTGGGGCATCCCTAACATTCAAAAACTCTGTCTTTACCCATAATTGCGCATAGGACTTATCTGTAAAAACCAAATCATCAGACCCGTTAAGTAATTCTACTGTTTGTTCACCTTGAAAAGTATAGGTGAGGGTAACCATCGGAGATGACATATTGCAAATCTGAGCATGACTGCTTTGCTGTGACATCAGCACAATAATCAATACGTATAAAAAACGAAATATTACAACCATCTTCTTAAATTTACTTCTGAAAATACTTAATGTTATAACATACCTTTATAGACAGTCTCAACTTCTGTCAACTCAGACAAGTATACCTATCTTAATAAACCCGCTTGGCTGGTTTAATGTACTCTATATCGTCGGTCATTGTGTAGTCGTGAACCGGGCGGGCGCCTAATTTAACTTTGTCGTTTTTGACCCATGCGAGCGTGTGCTTCATCCATGTTTTATCATTTCTGTCCGGATGATCTTCCGAAGCATGTGCGCCGCGACTTTCTTTGCGGGCTGCAGCTGCTGACATTGTGACGAGCGCATTACCCATCAGATTATCAAGCTCAAGCGTTTCCACCAAATCCGTGTTCCAAACCAATGTACGGTCCGTGACACCAATATCTTTCATGGTCGATGCAACCTTGGTCATTTTGTCGACACCTTCGGCCAAGCTCTCATCTGTGCGGAATACTGCACAATGGTCTTGCATGGTTTTTTGCATGTCGAGACGAATGGTCGCCGTACTCTTATCGCCGTCCGCAGTGCGGAATTTCTCCAAACGGGCGAAGCTGTCTGCACCTGCATCCGCCGCTAATTCCGGTTGGTCTTCACTGGCATCCAAAAGGTCGCCGCAACGTAGTCCAGCCGCACGGCCAAACACAACTAAATCAATTAGCGAGTTGGAACCAAGACGATTACCGCCGTGTACTGACACACAGGCCGCTTCACCTACAGCCATCAAGCCGGGAACTACTGCGTCCGGATCGCTGCCTTTTTTGGTCACGACTTCGCCGTGGAAATTGGTTGGAATGCCGCCCATATTATAGTGGCAAGTTGGCAGAACAGGTATCGGCTCTTTGGTCACATCAACACCAGCAAAAATTCTGGCACTTTCGGAAATGCCCGGTAGGCGTTCTGCGAGAATGGCAGGATCCAAATGGTCCAGATGCAAATAGATATGATCTTTGAGTGGTCCAACACCGCGACCTTCACGAATTTCGATGGTCATAGCGCGCGACACAACATCCCGTGACGCCAAATCTTTGGCTGACGGTGCATAGCGCTCCATAAAGCGTTCACCCTCTGAGTTGGTCAGATAACCACCCTCACCGCGACAGCCTTCAGTAATCAAGCAACCTGCGCCGTAAATTCCGGTCGGGTGAAATTGAACAAATTCAGGATCTTGTAATGGCAATCCCGCACGTAGAACCATGCCGCCGCCGTCGCCCGTACAGGTATGAGCCGACGTACAAGAGAAATAAGTGCGGCCATAACCACCTGTGGCCAAAATAACCGTCTTGGCGCGGAAACGATGCAATGTACCGTCGTCTAATTTCCAAGCTGTGATACCACGGCAAACTCCGTCTTCCATGATTAAATCAAGCACGAAATACTCAATGAAAAACTCAGCAGAGCGGCGCAAAGATTGTCCGTACAGCGTGTGCAACATGGCGTGACCAGTACGGTCAGCCGCCGCACATGTACGCTGAGCAGGTGGCCCTTTACCCATGTTTTGCATCATACCACCGAACGGGCGTTGGTAAATTTTTCCGTCTTCAGTACGCGAGAACGGCATGCCCCAATGTTCTAACTCGTAGACGGCTTTGGGGGCTTCGCGGACAAGATATTCAATACTGTCTTGGTCGCCGAGCCAGTCGGAACCTTTGACCGTATCATACATATGCCAACGCCAATTGTCGTCGCCCATATTCCCGAGGGACGCAGCGATGCCACCTTGAGCAGCAACCGTATGGGAACGGGTTGGGAAAACTTTAGTTACACAGGCGGTTTTTAGGCCTTCTTGTGCAGCGCCAAGTGTAGCCCTGAGGCCAGCACCACCGGCACCAACGACGACGACATCATAAGTATGATCTATCCATTTTACATCATTTTTCGTTTTGGGCATAAACTTAAGCTCCCAGCCATATTTTAAGAATTGCTAATACGCCAATCAACCATGCCGAAACCGACACGAGGGCGTTCAAAATCATACTGACCGAGCGCATGCCCGTACTTTGCACATAGTCGGAAATAACTTCGTTAATTCCGAGCCGGCCATGATAAATACCAGCCGTCAAAAACCCGAGTAATACAAATGCGCCTGTAGGCGATCCGACCCAAGCCATCAAACCATCATAACCGCCCGGCAAAGCTTTCATCAAACCGCAAACAAAAAACGGCAGTAAGATTGCCAACACTACGGCACTAACGCGGTGGGTGATAAATTCGTGAACGCCGCCCTTAGCTGCACCAATACCGCGAACTTTACCTAAGTCTGTTCTAAAATCACTCATGTTATCGCTCCCGTCAGAAGCCAAGTCAGATAGGCGGCGGAAACTGCAGAGACTAAAATCGTTACAAGCGAAATCATATTGGCGAGTTTGGGATTAAACCCCGCGCCAATATCCCAAACCAAATGACGAATACCATTGAGGAAATGATAAATCAGTACACCGACCACGAAAAAGAATGCAAAGGCCCCGATAGGTGAATACACCATAGGCTCGACTTTGGCGAACCACTGTGGGCCAGCGGCTAAAAATGCCAGCACGACAGCCAACTTTAACAATCCAAAATACAGCACGATTCCTGTCGCCCGATGCAAGATGGATGACAGCATTGTCGGATGCCATTTCCAGATGCTAATATGCGGGGACATTGGTCGTTTATCTGTCCAGCCTTTTGCCATAAAAACTCTCCTGTTGGCAGCTCGTCGCAAACCTAAAGCCACGAGAAACTAAGTCAACGCGAAATCTTGAATAATCGAAGCATAGATGCTTTTTAGGCTTGGCGAAATGTCACAGTTGGGCTTAAGACAGACGTATGAAAAATTTAACAAAAACCGTAAGCCTTGCCGCGATCACTATGATGTTCGCTGTGCCAGCAATCTCCCAATCCTCCAACCAAACTTCTACAGCCACAAATGGTAAGATTAGTTTCCCAAGCGGCACACCGATTGAGACCGTCAAAGATCGTTGTCAGAATTTGGTCATTTTCAAAACTGAAGAAGGGTTTACTTGCAAGCCTGCCGAGTTTGACAGCATGGAAAAAATTATCACTGACATGCAGCACGGTGACCTTAAACGCGACCCGGTGCAGGCAGGCAGTGAAGGTGACCGTGAAGCCTTGCGCCATTTACCCGATGTGAGCGCAGCAGCAAATGTTATTGAAGTTTCCGCGACACGCAAATTAATGGCACGGTATAAAGCCTTGGATAGCGCCGCCTTACACGGAGAAAATTTACTGAACCACCGCCTGCTCGGCTATATCCTTGGCCAAAGATTGATGCTGGTGGATTACGATACGGACCGGATGCCATTTACCAATGACAGCGGTTTTTTCAACATGATGAGTTATGTGTCGCGCCAAACGAATTTCAAAACTGCTGATGACTATGAAGCTTATGCGGCGCGCTTATCTGAACTGCCCAGATATTTCGGCCAACACACGGATAATATGCGCCGAGGCATAGCAACAAATTATACGGCATCCGAGCAAATTTTACCCGGTATTTTTGATGTCGTTAAAGGCCTTGCAAGTGGCAAGGCCAAAGACCACTCATTCTACCAACCATTCACAAAATTTCCGGATACTATTTCAGATGAAGAGCAAATTCGCCTGAAGGCTTTAGGCCTAAAAACCGTCAATGATGAGGTTCTACCAGCCTATAATAAGTTGCTTACATTTGTACAAAACGAATACGGCCCTGCCGCTCGCAAGGTTGTCGGCATAGGTACAAGCGAAACCGGACGTGCGCATTACAAAGCTTTGGTCAAATATTTCACCACGCTTGACATTACGCCGGATGAAGTCCACGAGCTCGGCTTGTCCGAAGTCAGTCGTATCCGCAGTGAAATGGACGACATTATTGCAGAGACAGAGTTTGAAGGCAGCTTCAAAGACTTCCTTAAATTCTTACGCACGGATGAACAATTTTATGCAGAAACTGCAGAAGATCTCCTGAAAGAAGCCGCATGGATTGCCAAGCGTATTGACGGACAAATGCCACAATATTTTGGCACATTACCACGCCTACCTTATGGCGTCATGGCCGTACCAGACGAAATCGCGCCCAATTACACCACGGGTCGATATTGGGGCGGCAACCCTTCTCAAGGCATAGCCGGTAATTATGTGGTCAACACTTATGATTTAAGCCAGCGCCCCTTGTATAATTTACCGTCACTGACCCTACACGAAGGTGTACCTGGTCATCATCACCAAATATCACTAGCGCAGGAAATGAAAGACGTGCCAGAATTTCGCCAAAGCCTATACCCAAACGCGTTCGGTGAGGGCTGGGGTTTGTATTCAGAAAAACTAGGCGTGGAAATGGGCATTTACCGCACGCCCTATGAACAATTTGGCCGTCTGACCTATGAAATGTGGCGCGCTTGCCGTTTGGTCGTTGATACGGGTATGCACTGGAAAGGCTGGACAAGAGACCAAGCCGAAGCTTGTTTTTTGGAAAATTCCGCCCTCGCACCACACAATATCCGCACCGAGGTTGACCGTTATATTAGCTGGCCGGGACAGGCATTGGCCTACAAAATTGGCGAGCTTAAAATATTGGAACTTAGAAAACGCGCCGAAGATAAACTTGGTGCTGATTTTGAAATCCGCAGTTTTCACGACGAAGTACTCGGTGCGGGCGGTATCCCGCTGAACATACTTGAAGACCGAATCGATGCGTGGATTGAGAAACAATTACTGGCGCAATAAAGCTAGGCTCATTAAAAAACCCGGAGGGCAAGTAAGTGTCCTCCAGGTCCTCATTCCCCCCATTATTCGGGTATTTTAGAAGCGGTAACGACCACGAATGGTCAAAGGTACACTCCAGCGTTCACCGCCATTATTTGCGCCTGAATAGCGCGCATTAAATGTAGCGGCCGCTTTATCTGAATTATCTGATTTAGGGGTACCCGTATAACGGATACCAGTTTCGATCCCAAGGGTTAACCGATTAAGAAATGGTGTTTCCAGACCAATCATGCCTGCACCCGTTGGCACCCAGCCACTTTCATACATCGCCAAGCTTGTCGGTGTGCCAAAATTAGCCGGACCACCAACCTCATTGATGTTGTCGAGGCTAATAGCATCTTGATATGCGCCGCCGACTTTTCCCTCTACATAAGGACGTACAGATTTTAACAAAGGCACACGAACAGGTGAGATGTATTGTCTCACACCGGCCTCAATACCGTAACTTTTATAATCAGACATTGTCCCGCGCAGTGTTGCCGTATCTTGAGTGCCCCACGTCACTTCATTGCCATCCGCTTGCGCATAGGTTCCCTGCAGTGTTAATTTTCTATTTGGGTTAAGTGCATATGACCCGCCAAGTTCGGCGCGGTATCCCACCCCGTAAGCGTCTTTCATTTTAACATCGGCTAACGTCGTAGTAGGGTTTAAAAACCCAGTATGTGCCTCACTACCTGTAATAGCTGTACCACCGACCACATAGTCCGCGCCAATGCCGCCTTCCAAATTCCAGCGACTTAATTTTTTGCCGCCAACACAGCAATCCGTATTGCTGGCATATGAATATGTATTACTTTTATTGCTATTGCCAAAACCCATCCATGAACAGCCTGAAAGTGCGATCGCAGCAACGCCACATAATAAAATACGCATAATCCTAATTCCTTACTAAATTCCCGTTGTAACAATACGGCACACTTCACCGCACCATTTGTCAGGCTGCAATATACAAGCCATGTGTATCAATATGGTCAAAGAACATGGTTTTTATTTGGTTAAATTTAGCTGATTATTGCCAGAAAATGCAAAAACAACCCGATTGACTGAGTTTTTTTACTTTGCATTAAGACTTAAATTTAGCTATTCACTTAGAACGACACTCGGCCGCGCAACCTTACCGGCACTGACCAACGGTCATCTGATTTGGCTATAGTGTTTAAATCGTCACGCCAACGCACGCCGGCTTCTACACCGATTGCGGTTCGCGGGCCGACTTGCATTTCTGCACCGATTGCACCACTGGCAGTGGGTGTCCAACCGGCTTCCGCATAAGGTTGTACATTTGATCCGGCGGGCATGAGCGTGGCTGAATCCTGAGATAAGCTAATGGCACTATTGTGTGTAAAGCCTGCGGTCCCTTGTACATACGGGCGAATGCCGCTCATTGTATTATTCCAACCGCCCATATATTTACGAACGCCGCCTTCTACGGTCCATTGCTCAAGGTCACTCCACTGGGCATATAAGTCTTCGGAGGTAACAACTGCCGGAGTAGGGACAAACAAGCTGTCGTCAATAGTGCCTGTTCTAATCCGATTACCCTCAGCCTCAGAATATCCCAAACGGCCTAATACGGTCGTTGATGGATTGAGATCATAGGTCAAACCCAAATCATAATGCACCGCATTTTTGTAAGCGTCGCCGTAGCTGATGGCACTAGACCCTGATGTATTTAATGTTGCGCCCGGAGCACCACCGTGAGCTGGCCCACCCGGTTTATCGCCGACAATGTCGCCGCCAACGGAAATATCAGTTCCAATACCCGCCTCTATGCCGAAAGGCAGTGCCGTGTAACCACCACGCAGGCCTCCACATGCGTAAGAAACATTGCCGCAATTGCCGCCGGTTACCCCGACGCCGTAGTAGGCTGGATAAGGTTGGGGCACATATATTGGCTTGCCTTGAACAGTATTCACATTTCCAGAAGCGTTATATCCGCCTCCATAATTACCACCATAATTAGTAGAGGTTCCCGCTGACCATTGCGCGTTCATATTGGCATATTGTCCACCAACAGCCGCGCCGTAAGGTGCCGCATTGCCCAAAATATTGCCTGCGTTCTGTGTACTGGCAACCCACCGTCCATTGATAAATTGTGATCCACCGCCCGCTGTATAACCATAACCAGCCACGTTTTGTGTGCCGCGAAGTCCCATATTAACTTGGGCAGTTTGCGCAGTTTGCATGCCATAACCACCTTGCATAGCGCCGCCAGACATCATTCCGCCTTGCATCGCTCCATAACCAGTTGCTGCATATGCATTGCCGCCGCCGCAGCCTGCATTCCCATATGCGCCGCCCGCATAACTTACCTGGCTTTGCTGATTGTACTGTGCGCCATAAGCATATTGGCCGCCATATGCGCCGGCTTGACCACACCCTGCTCCCGCGCCGAAAGTTTGGCTCGTTCCGACCTGTCCACCACCATAGCCGAGCCAAGAACACCCGGATAATAGAACTGCTGATAGCGTGCAAACTACAAGACGCATGATCGTCTCCTCTTAATAATCATTTCCCAATGATTAACCTTAATATGCTTAACAAACCTTTTGTTTTGTATTACCAAAACGTTAATTTCAGAGGTTTTCCAGCAACTGATTCAGAGGCTTAGTGCTAAAAATTATAACTGCCGCGTATGGTCACCGGAATTGAAATAATTGCATCCCCTTGCGTACCATTGGAGAAATCGCGAGCGCCTTCATATTTAACGCCGGCCTCAAATGCCAAAGCCGTTTTTGGCGTCATTTGCCATTCCAGACCAGTCTTGACGGCGCCGTAAGGCACCCACTGCGCATCATATATTTGCGTCGTCGCACCAAAATTCACATCGTAAAAATCACCATCTGCATTGACCTGAGTGCCATCAAAAGCACGTGTTAGGAAGCGTTGACGCTGGTTCTCATTAACGCTGGTTGCGGAATAATGAGCCGCACCGCCTGAAGCAGCCACGAACGGCGTTAGTGGTCTTTGTAATTGGTTTTTCAAAATCGGGTTGAAGTAGTATCGTCCACCTGCTTCGAAATCATACTTTTCTAAATCATTGAACTCATAATTATATGTCGCAACCACTTCATTCGGCATGAAAGTCGTGTTGCTAACTGTGCCAATTAAAGTTCCTACAGGGCCATTCAATGGATCCGTAAAGTAGTCTGATGTAGAAACGGTTTGCCTAAGCTCATCAATAATCTGAGCGCCGCCACCTTTTTTGCCTTCAGCGCGCGTATAGCCTGCATTCGCATATACGGTTGCATGATTGCTCAAAATGACCTCAAGCCCGCCGGAGACGCGTAATGGTGCCGTGTAAACATCATCAAAGCTTATCTCTGGCGCAGCTATGCGCTCTGGAATACTTGTAAACGCCGTATTCACCACCTGCCCGCTGGCAATAGAACCGGTTGTATACCCCTCGACAAATAATGCACGGTTATACGCGGCAGCCGTACCGGATACGCCCGGGTCATACAAATTGCCCGAAACACTATGATCGATTTCTAGGCCAAGCTGTCCCCGTAGCCACGGTCTCTTAGATTTTACTTGCGGTGCATAATTAGCCGGGGCCGATTGCGCCACATTCGCATGGGAGCCGTAAGAACTATTGGTATATTGAGCTTGCCCGCCATGGCCCGCCGCAGGCGCGCCAAGGGCAAGAGTAACTTCCTCAGGACGGCATCCATCGGGGATACGTTGTGTCGGTGATGTGATTTCACAACGGCCCAATGCTCTTTGGCCGGATATTTTTTGGGAAGCTTGGGTGCTTGAACCACTTTCATAGCGATTGCTTTGAGTTTGATAAGACTGCTGTCCGCCACCTATTCCCAACCAAGAACAACCGGATAATAATATCACCGCACTAGATAATACTGTAGTTTTGGCACAAGCACTTAACCGCATAACTATTCTCATCATCAATTACCCAGAAACGGGAAATCAGCGCACAATCGCGCTATGGTTAATGACTTGATGGACTGTTATGCTTAACAACTCGTTTATTAGCCGTATTTATTGTGGTTCTGACAGCACTTTAGCTAAAACAGAGACAGGACGCTTTCGGGTGGACGCCCAATCTTTGCTTTGCCGTCTTTTATGACAATTGGCCGCTCTATCAGTTTAGGGTTGTCGACTATAGCGCGAATAAGTTTGTCCTCGTCCGCCACATCTTTCAAATTCAGTTCCTTATAGATGCTTTCGCCTGTGCGCATCATTTCCCGCACAGATGACAGACCGAGCATTTCTGCCACTTCGCGGATTTCTGCTTCCGTTGGCGCATGTTTTAAATACTCGATGATTTGTGGTGTTTCACCGCGCTCCGTCAACAAAGCCAGTGTCTGGCGAGACTTGGAACAGCGCGGATTGTGATACATTTTTAGCTTCATATTTTCGGGCATATGGTTTTTCTCTTTTCAGTTCTTGATTTACCGCATCTTATACGCATATTTCCCCTATGAAAACTGAAATGAACAATTCTTCTGTATCCGGATTAACGGCCAGTAATTTTGAGCCTGTCCGAGATGCTTTTACAGCCAATTTTGAAGATGGTCTGGAGGTCGGCGCCGGGTTTTGTGTCTACAAAGACGGAGAGCTTGTTGTCGATCTCATAGGTGGCACGAGCGACCGGCGTGGCGATGTTCCGTGGCAAAAAGATACATTAGTGCCGATATTCTCAACCACCAAAGCCGTAGCGGCGCTCGTTATTGCTTGGCTAGTTGAGCAAGACCGTTTGGAGTATGAACAGACGGTTGCCAGTCTGTGGCCTGAATTTGCGGCCAAAGGCAAAGGCGACTTAACCATCGCACAAGTGCTGTCTCATCAAAGCGGATTGTCCGGCATTACTGAACCTATGCAACCGGAAGACTGGTTCGATTGGGACGGCATATGTGCACGATTAGCGGCGCAAGAACCCATTTGGGAACCCGGAACGAAGAGCGGCTATCACCCGCTAACATTCGGTTTTTTAGCAGGTGAAATTGCCAGACGCGCTGATGAGCAAGGCCGCACGCTCGGCACCATATTGCGCGAAAAAATATGCGCGCCCAACAATATTGACTTTCACCTCGGCACCCCCGAAAGCGAACATGCCCGTATCGCGGCATTGCAGAAACCCCGCGCACTGTCAGATTTCGGCGAAATAAATCCCGCAACCAAGGCAGCATTTTTGCAAAAATGGTCGTCAACAGGCGGTCGCGGTGCGAGCGCTTGGCGAACGTCGGAGTTCGCAGGTGCCAACGGTCACGGCACGGCTAAATCCCTAGCCCGCCTGATGCAATTGGCGCTTGATGGTCATATTGGCGACACGCGCTATTTGTCCAAAACCACACTGGGCGCGCTGTCCAAAGAGCGTATCTCTGGAAAAGATTTGGTGCTTCCGTTTAATTTAACTTTCGCAGCAGGGCTCATGCACAGTGCACCCAATTATTTCTACGGCCCCAATGCAGACACACTCGGTCATTCAGGCTGGGGCGGTT
>Ga0209345_10004400_pt1 | contig 13653 bp, 7 predicted proteins | sample Cruoilmetagenom7_FD_187294 | JGI IMG/M metagenome (GOLD analysis project Ga0209345, IMG submission 187294) | Oil polluted marine microbial communities from Coal Oil Point, Santa Barbara, California, USA - Sample 7 (SPAdes) (version 2) | ecosystem: Environmental > Aquatic > Marine > Oil seeps ...
TATTAAAAGAGAGCTTATTGTAATGACTCTATACCATAATAAGTTGTTGGTATAAATATTTAGATAGGATGATATTGTTATAACAAACAATGACTTAAGTTAAAAAATGGTACCAGGAGCGGGAATCTATATATGTTTATAACTTATTGATATAATTGATATATATCCTAAGTATATAAATTGTATACTAACCAATATACCAATGTATTGTATATAAAAAGCAATGAATGTTAGTTCTAAGGCTCGTTTGAGATGCGTCATTTATAAATAGTTAACGTACTGACAATAAAGAAATATGTTTTCATTAAATTATAAGTTGACGTTTTCAAAACAAATAAAATATCACTATTCGAAACGAACAAGCCGAACACTTTTAAGGCTACTGCGGCTAGCTCCACCAACGGATTTACCATAATAGAAATTGACGGTCCACACATCAGTCAAGGTATCAGTACGAGGCGTGGACGACATAAAGCTAGAGCTTGTAGAATTGGGAAAATAGCTTGTATTAATTGTTGGATTTCTGCATCTTTGTTCCACAATACTGAGTAATTCTTTATGATTTGGTAGACGCCAATCATTATATTCAGCAATTGAACTTGAATCGGCCTCATTTAGAGCCTGTTGCCACGTATGAGTTGTATCACTACCGGTAGTACAATTGCTACCAGATAATCCCAACTGACACTTTTGCCACATGAGTCCTGTACCTTCATCCGAAATGGTTCCATTACCGTTGTCAGTGAAACGACTATTTGGTGTTGTTGATGGCACTTCTGATTCTAAATTACAGGTCTGTTGAGCAACTATGTTAGTTGTTGTTAATAGTAAGATTAGTATTATGTATTTCATAAAGAGTACCTTCTTGAATATTCTAGGTTAAATGTACTAGGATTGACGCAGTGTTCTTTACATAATACCTGAAAATATTTCTGTATATTGATTAAGCCACCTAACCAGGCGGATGTTTTTGTGTTTTTCATTTTCATATTGAGGTTATTTTATTGTTTATATAGTAAATTATTTAGTCAGAAAAATTATATTTTGATACCTCCTATATATTAATTAACGAACAAGCCGCACATGATGAAGAGCTCCGCGGCCTTCACTTATTGAATAACCTAGGTTGAAATTGACACTCCATGCATAGTTCGAGGAACTAGCATAAGGTGAAGCTGTCCAAAAATAAGAAGATGTATTGTTTGGAAAATAATCAACATCTATAAATTGATTTATACTGCTACTATCAACAAGATTCATAAGCTCTTGGGTTGTAGGGAGCCTCCAATCATTAAACCCACATAAAATTTGGTTATTGGTTCCATTAACTAAACCATCCCAATCATTAAAATAAGTTCCATAATTACTGCCTTGATGGGTTGTACCACCCCAACGATAAGTATGGTCTTTATCATGAATGCCACTATCATCTGTCTTAACTTCCCAGACCAACCTCGTAACATTATCTCTAACACAAGACCAACTTGTAGCATTAGCTGGCAAATCATTACCGTTTGCATCTAATTTGGTAAAACTAAACCCTGCATGTCCATCGCTATCATCGTTATGAGTAAAGTCTCGCCCCTGATGACAATCCTGTGGGAAAGTTATATTACTTGTACATGTTGTACTGTTACCTGATGGATAGTCTCCACCCCATGTTATACCCGTATCATTTAAAGGGTGAGTTAATTGCACATTATAAGTAATTTGATTATCACTACTTGTACTTGCTTGATTTAAAACACCTGCTAAACTTTCAATCCCCCCTGAGGGTAAACTTACAATCATTGTATATCCATCAGATAAATAATTTAGTCTAATATCCCAATGTGTATTATCAGATGTAGTTGCTGTTAAAATTACTTCTACCGCAGCTGTATTTTCATCACCGCCCAACAATAAAACATCTGAAGAAGTAAAAGTTGTAGGATTAATCGGTTTTGAAAAAACAGCTTTAAATAGCGCGGTGTTTTCATTGGTAGGGTCTGATTGTGTTGATGCTTGTTCAATAGTAACTTCAAGATTACTAAAAAAATCTTTTACGTATTTAAAAGTAGAATTGCCACAAGTTATTGCAGACCTGCAATCAAGCTCAACTTCCTCAATCGATGCGTTAAGTATTCCATTAGGTGAAGAATGTTTATAGCCAGACGAGGCATCTAAAGGACTGTTCTGTAGACCATAAGTTTGTTCTGGAAAAATCTCACTTGAATCTGTTCCTAACATCCTTTCCCTAACACTTGCATTTGTATAAGCTATCAAATTCCTTAATGGAATTAAAGGTAGTATTGGGTGTATATCATTAGCAGCACATGTTCCATAACGAGTCAAATCAGGGACAAACCGTTGCCCTTCATAAGATATCAATCCATCTCCTGCTCCAATAGTATGAGTTCCTGTAAATATATTTTGACTCTTTTTTAAACCAATTAAAACCAAAAAATCACCATCAATCAAAGGGTGGTATTCACCATTGCAATTTTCATTTTCAGAAGATAAACAAGCAAGTTTACTCATTAACATACCTGGCTCACTCACATCAAAAAGAAACCTACTATCACCAATTGATGAAATGGTTTCTTCCCCCATCTGGTGACAAGAGATTTGTTGACAGGTTTCAAACATACCTATTGGATAACTCGCCTGCCCCCCTGGGAATACTTTATTATTCATACATTTATCTTCATCTGCAATACCTGTATGGGGAGTGCCTACTGTAACAATTTTATCAACTAAATTATCAATATTTGGGTTGCCATAAGCTAAACCTTGCATCATTGTTCTTGTTAAAATCCCACCAAATGAGTGGGCGATTATATTAACCTCTTGGCTTGTTTGTTGTTTAATCAATTTAATCGCATCAATTAACTCAGCAGCAATATCTTCAAATTTTGCAGAGGTACGCCACCTAAACTCAAATGGGGTATAACCTAACTCTTCAATTAATTCCGGGAACTTATCCCAAGTTCCCTTACCCCCACCCAATCCAGAAAAAGGCCAAGTATACTGTAGGCCAGAATCAGGTGAAAATCCATGAATAAAAAGCACAGGTTTTTTATCTCTACATCCATTATTAGATAACTGGCTACAACTAGAGGTTAGCTGAGAACTAGTTTTAACTTTAACGTTAAATAGGTCTGTAATACTACCTATTCCAAGTAGTGAAAATGAAATTTCAGATGTTGTCTCTGACGTACTAGTCATTCTTGATGTTGGTAGTCGATTAAAATCAAATGCAATTCCATCCAAATAATATGCACAGTTCGGGGAGCCCCAAGTATAATAATTAACTGGAAATTCATCATCACCATCCTGAAATGTACACCCAGTAAGTGATTTGTTATTAACAGTTTTCCCAAATGTGAATTTAACTTCCCCGTCACCAGCAATTTCAACTTGATAAACCAAGTCACCATCCTGGTCAACACCAGTACTAACACTCACATCAACATCATTATCAATAGGTTCAACTATAACACTTCCATCTGAAGATATTCCTTGAGTGCCAACAGTTACGGTTCCATCGATAGTAATGGTTCTTATATAGCTATGGGTTTCAAACCACGTGTGAAGGTCAGTTATTCCATCTCTCTGAAAATCAACACCTAATGCACTCTCTGTTAAATCATTCCCATTATAACCAAATAGATATCTAGAAAACAGCACATCGTCAAAGCCTGCTTCAATGACTCCATTAGCATCAATATCAAGCATAGATTGACAATCAGAAATTTGTAGAAAGGTAACAATTTCTGCAGATGTAGTGCGGGTCGCACCTTGCCCTAGTGCTCCATTTACTAATGATGAACCAGTAATGCCACTAATAAATCGACTGGCTAATACACCATCTGTTAATGGTTCTAGTATTCCATTACCATCAATATCAGTTGAGCACAATGAAGCATCACCACTGAAAATATTTTGTGGCAAGTAGCTTGGTGACTGGCTACCTATGGAAGGAGCTGGAGGTGCAATTTCAAAATTTGCTGTGAAGATGTTTTCTGAATCTATAATTAATTCGTGTGATTTAACGTCCCAAACCAATGGAGTATTTGGCAGTTGTTGCATATCTGGCAAACTTGAGACAGAACTAATCTTGAGGCTACTTTTAGTGAAATCTAATGTCGACTTAAAATTAGCAGTTAATAACTTTGGAGAGAAACCAACTGTTGGCCAGCCTTGAGAGATGTCAAGCCAGGTAAAAATAATATATACATTAGTTTGTAAATCATTATCAAAATTTTCATTGTCTAATCGAATAGCACTTTGTCTTAACAAATTGTCACTTAACAAATTTGTAATAGATTGAAATGAAAATTGACTAGAATCCCAGTGTAACCGAAAACTCACACCAGATGTTTTTATGTCTAATGCAGGGAGAAGGCTATAATTAATGTCGACTATTAAATCTTGGTTGGGAGCTATTGCATTCTGAACTGGAACAATAGTCAAAACTTGTGATTGATTAGCTACAGCTTTCGTGACATTTGATGTATTGCTTTTTGTTAATGCGAAAGCGATAGTTATTGAGAATAGCAAACATAAAAAGTAAAGAGGCTTGTTGGTGCGGTTTTTTTTGTTAAGATTCATTTATCAGAGTCCATTTTTCCATTGATGGTATGATTTTAAACTAGCAAGAGTTCTTATACAATATTTTATTATTTAAAATGTGTTGTCGATTTAATCAGGCTCAATTACGCATTATTCATGTCTCACTTAACCTTCGTTTGATGATACACCTTCTCAATAAATTCTATCTTACGTATTCATTACCTTTGCTCGTCTCATTTACTTGTCTCATTTATCATGGTATCATATACTCATTAATTGATAGGTAAATGAGAATATGGGGAAATTAATTGGTTATGCACGTGTTTCTACTAATGAGCAAGAATTGGATTTACAGTTAGATGCTTTGAAACAATACGGATGTGAAGAAAAATATATTTTTACTGATAAGATTTCTGGTGCCAAAAGTTCTCGTCCTGGATTCGATAAATGCTTAGATACATTAAAATCAAATGATGTTCTTGTAGTTTGGAGGTTGGACAGATTGGGTAGGAGTATGGTCCACTTGGTAAATACCATTGAGTCACTTCTTGAAAGAGAGATTGGATTCAAATCTCTACAAGATGGTGCAATTGATACTACTACGGCATCAGGGGAATTGATGTTCAATATTTTTTCATCACTTGCTCAATTTGAAAGAAGACTCATTCAAGAAAGAACCAATGCAGGTCTAACTGCTGCTAGAGCAAGGGGTAGACTAGGTGGAAGACCTAAAAAATCAACATACGACCCAAAGGTTAAAATGGCTAAAAAAATGCATCAAAACAATGATATGGCAATTAAAGACATTTGTGGTTCACTAGGAATATCAAGAGCTACATTTTATCGGTATGTATCAATTGAATAGCATCAAATGAAATATTTCTTTATTAGCTCACTATTACCAAGTAATAAAATTGGTTTAATTCTATTCTCAGAATATAGTTTCTTACCCCATTCTTGAATTCTTTCTATCGGGTCTTCTATATAACTACCGCTATCATGCATTTCGTCAATCAGCATATTCGATAAATCTTTAATGTCTTTGAATTTCTCATAGTCTAAGCAGGCTTGAATTTCTCGCGAAAGCATATCACTAAGGCGCATTGGGCCATCATTAATATATTCAGGCGAATGCCAACTAATTTCACACCCAGTTTGCGAAAAAGAATAATAGTGTTTATGAGTTGTCACCCTTTCATGCGGAACTATTGAAATATGCTCTTTTAAAAATGGGACAAAACCAATATGTGAAACCCAGTTATCTCGATACATTTTGTATTTTTGAGACTTAAATGGCAAATTTTGATAACGATTTACAGAGTCAAATAGACACGTGTAGTATTTTGTTTTGTCTAAGTGAAGAGGTGCGACGTAAAACGCTTGTGAACATGGTTTATTTGCATAATTAAGAAGTACATTATGTTGTAAGTCTGAAGCTGTTTTAGCCTTTCGCCTTAATTCAAAATATAATGATGGATTGTCTTCTAGTCCACGGGCTTTTCTGAACTCTCTTACATCCTCAAGTTTGCTTCTATTACTTTTTGTAGAGGATGGAACTTCATCAATTGGTTTTAGCCCCTCAGAAACTTTGAATTGCATAAAAAACGCAAAGCCTGAGTCATAAAACTTCTTATCTGCGCCAGTTAACTGTTCATTTACATCCAACAACCGAAATGGTGTTGCTTTTGAAATCCATCCGAAAAAACTAGAAACATCCGATTCAATCTGAACCTCTGACAAGTTACTTTTAATCTTGTAAGTACTCATTAACTGGCTCTGGCTTGAATTTTTGAATAACAACTTATTACATGTACATTCTTGCTCATTATCGTATTCATTTTGGTCATTACCGCCTTAAATTGAGTGGAACTTTATTCTATCAGATTGTTTGTAAGATAAATAGTAACTACATTTTGCTTTAATTTCGTGATAAAAGACATTTATTCTTCGCTAGGTATTTCTCAAACTGCTTTTATCTGAATATCTCAATATACTTACATAGAAGTTGATAACTTGAGTATTTATATTCTTATAGCTTATAATGAATTATAAATAGTGCTAAAAAAAATAAACAACGAAAAACAATAATGATAATGATAATGCTTATGGTTAAACATGGAAGATTATAAAAACATATTGAATTTAGCAGTTGATAATAAGTTGCCTGAACAAATTGATGAAAGCTCTGTTATTTCAGTACAGACAGTTAGAGAGTTAATTGATAGTGGATACTTATCTGCAATTAATGTAACAAGCCTAGACGAAATCGCATACCTTCAACCTAAAATTACACTTCCTGGACGAGAGTACCTTAATAAGTTAATTGAGAAAAAACCAAATATGCAAAGTACAATAAGATTATTTATTAGCCATAGTAGTAATGATAAAGAGTTTGTAAAACTTTTAGTAGAGTTAATTAAAGCTGCATTAAATCTTTCTTCACGTGAAATCAGATGTACTAGTATTGATGGTTATCGCTTAAAGGCAGGCGCTGAAACTGATGTGGTTTTAAAAAAAGAAGTAATTGAATCAGATTCTTTTATAGGAGTAATTTCTTCAAATAGCAATAACTCTATGTATGTTGCATTTGAATTGGGTGCTAGGTGGGGAGCTAATTTATCATTAATTCCAATATTAACCCCAGGAACAAGTACTAATATACTCAAAGGACCTTTAACAGGTTTAAATGCTCTTAAAGGAGATGAAATAAATCAAATTCATCAATTAATTTCAGATTTGGCTGAAGAATTAGAAGTGAATTGTGAGCCTCAATCTATATATAAAGATAACATTACCAGAATACTTGAATTTAAAGTTGAAAATAATGAAGAGTCTATTGAAGAGGTTGCTGTTAAACAAGTAGAAATAGATTTTTCAGATTATGAGATTAGCATATTACGCTTGATTTCCGAATCAAGCACTAGATATATTGAAAAAAGTCATATAGTGACTAGTTTGCCAGAAAAAATGACAACTATTGAATATTACTTAAATAAATTAACAGAAAATAAATTGTTAAGTCCTCATTTAAATATGAGCAGTCCAACTAGATATTATTTGTCAGAAAAAGGAAAAGCTTATCTAGTTGAAAACAATTTAGTTTAATTGTTTTAAATCATCCCGGCTTTAAAAACTAACCATAAACACTACCACCCGAATAATTAGCATGGATATGCTGATACACATTAATGCTTCTTAAGGCTACATCTTCATCTGTGTAGGCTTCTTCAGGTAAATAGAGGAGGTTTTCGAATATCATGCTCTTTATTTGAGCGGTGACTTGTCGGCTTTCATTCCAACGGTCTATTTTTAACTTCTCGTCTTTAAGTTTCTGTAGTGTTTCTTTGGCTACTTTCTTAACGTTCTTAATTTCTTTGGGATTAAGTTCTTTACCTTCAACCAGAAGGTCAAAGATTGCCAGGGTTTCATTGTTGCCTAACCCTTCTTTCATGGCTCTTTTATCTTCTTCGGTTAAATCATTTAAGAAGTTGACTAAGCTACCAAATGCCTTATTTGTGCTATCAGCGGTTTTACCTTCGTTGTATTCTTCGATGATTTCTTTGTATCGGTCATAAAACTCAAGACGTAATGGGTTTTCTTTGAGCATTTTTTCTAGTTTTTGTTCGATTGCCTGTTGCAAGTCATAGGTGAGAGTGTTTTTTCTTGGTGCTATAGCAAAAGCTTTCTTAAGTTTGTCGAAATCTAATGTACTTAAATCTATATAGACACCTTTATCTTCAGCAACACTTTCGACTACCATGACACTTTCACTGACGATGTTCTGCAGTTTGGATATTATTTCACTAACATCAGCACTTTTGACCTTTTGATTAAGTAGATTATAAATTGCTTCTATGGCATTAAAGTCATTTACGTAGGGCTTACACTCTGGTTCAGGGAATAGAGCCTTGTATTTTCTAAATGCATTCCTAGCAAGCATTTCAAATGTGGTTCTTGTGGTTTCATTCAGGCACACACAATCTGCAGCTTCTTGCAGTTTTCCAATCTTCTCCATGGGTTTAATACCAACCAAATCAGATAGATTGAAATTAACTGATTCAAGATTTTCTATCACTGCATTGATGGCATCCTTTAACTCTTCTTCTAAAGCTAGCAATTCTTCAACTGGCTTACCATCCTTAGATTTTTCATCTTTGCCTTTACTGCCTTCACCATAGACTGAATAAGCTTTTTCTAATTGCTGATAGACATTGCCATAATCAACAATCAGACCATTTTCTTTTTCATCATCATAAACCCGATTTGCCCGTGCGATGGTCTGCATCAATGTATGACCTTTAATCGGTTTATCCAAATAAACGGTAGAAACACAAGGTGCATCAAACCCTGTTATCCACATGGCACAAACAATAGCTAATCGAAATGGATTATCTTCATCCTTAAATTCCTTCTCTAAATTCCGTTCCACCATGTTTCTACGATGGGTTTCAATATCCAAATCCATCTTGCGAAATTTCTCAACTTCATTTTGTTCACTACTGACCACCACACAGACTTCTGTTTCTTCAACTCGGTCATATTTACGTTGAAGTTCTTGTGCTTCTTGCTGGTCATCTGCATTGCGAATTCTGTCTTTTAACTCAGCCAAATACAATGGCCAATACTTCATCACCAATTTATGCATTCGTACAGCAGTGGGTTTATCAAGTGCCACATACATGGCTTTACCTTGATAACCACGTTCGTTAAAGTGCCATACTAAGTCTTTTGCAATGGCATCTAATCGAGGTTCAGCAGTGAGGATTGGATAGTTTTTCTGAAACAAATAGGCAAGCTTCTTCTTTTGGTCTTCATCAAGATTCTCGTCTTCCAAAACCTCTGCCATTCGTTCATCCAATTCAGGATTCTCAATATTTAGCTGTTCACCCTTGTTGATATATCTAAGTGGTAAGGTAGCCTCATCTTCAATAGCTCTTTTAAAATCATAGATGGAAACATATTCACCAAATATATTCTTGGTGAGTTCTTCCTCATCCTTGATGATTGGTGTTCCAGTAAAACCTAAATATGAAGCATTAGGTAATCCATGAAAACGCATATTACTGGCATAGGTTCCACCTTGAGTCCTATGGGCTTCATCTGATATAACAATTACATTCTTCCTGTTTGTAATTAGAGGATATTCAGATTCTAACTTAGGGTCAATTGAAAACTTATGAATCAATGAGAACACGTATCGGTGATTTTCAGAGAGCAGCTCTCTAAGATGTTGTCTTCCTGTGATGCCTTTTTTCTTACCTGCTATCACATGCTTATCATTGACCACACCGACACCTGAGAAAGTATCATAGATTTGATTTTCTAACTCAGTTCTATCGACCACCACCAAAAATGTATAAGCTCCACCTAATTTACGGTGAATCTTCTCACACATAAAAACGATAGAATAAGATTTACCACTGCCTTGTGTGTGCCAGAAAACACCTAACTTACCTTTCAAATCATCGATGTCTTTTACATTATCTAATACCTTATTAACACCAATGTATTGATGGTTCTTAGCCATGATTTTGACTACATCACCATGAGATTCATCAAACAATAAGAAGTTTTCAAAGATATCCATCAGTCTTTGTGGGGCACATGTCCCACGTAGCATAGTATCTAGACTAACAGTACCTTCTTCATCTTCTTCAATACGTTTCCAATCTAAAAAGAACTTATAAGGACTGGTGATAGTACCTACCTTGGCATCGGTTCCATTGCTCAAAATAATAAAAGCATTGCTATGAAACAAATGAGGAATAGCATCTTTATAATCCTTCAGGTTCTCTGTATAGGCATTTCGTATGTCAGTATGGTGTGCTTTTAGTTCCAAAAATACCAATGGAATACCATTAACAAATCCAACCACATCTGGTCTGCGGTTGTATAATTCACCTACCACTTCCAACTGTCTAACCGCCAGAAAATGATTATCTGCATAATCTGAAAAGTTAAAGACCTTGAGCTTTTTCTTAACTAACTCTCCTTTATCATTGGTATAACTGACTTTGATTCCATTCTTAAAGAATCCATATTTCTCTTTATTGATTTGACCTAATGTTTTATCAGCAACTTTCTGGGTGATTTGTTCGATAGCTTGTTCATAAGCTAGTTGTGGTAAATCTGGATTGAGTTTCTTTAAGGCTTGTAAAAGATATCTTACTAGAATCACTTCAGATTTATTATCACGACCTAATAAACCATCATCACCAAATGATTCTTTATGCCAAGCAGTTACAACTTCCCAACCCAAATCTTCAAGTACATCTTGTGTTGCTTGTTCAATTAATCCATCTTCTGAATATTCGTAACTCATGCAGCACCTAGTTTGTGTAACGTATTAAGGGTTTGATTTTTATTAATTAAACTATCAATACGGGATAAAAATTCATTTTCGCTTTGTTCGATACCAGTCATATCCATTGATTCATTTATAAAAATCCCATCAACTATAAACTTTGAACCTATATGCTGATTATTAAATATAGAATCAGCGTGTGCTGTTTGTTCAGAGATTTGTTTTGAGAGAGGGTAGATTAATCCTCCGATGCATACATCTGGTTGATAATATTGTATGTATGAATGAATTTGATAGAAGTCACTACGGTCAACATCTCTTTTTTCCAATCTCATTTTTTTATACTTTGCGTCAAATACAATTAATTCATTTGACTCTTTATTTCTCATTACTAAATCTGGAAACATTTTACGGCTATAAAACATTCGACTATAAGTCATTAGTTCTTCTTGTCCTGATATGTACCAATCCTTAAAGTGACGGTTTAAAAGTTTCTCAAGGTATACTTCAAATAGTTGAGAGATATCGAATAAATATCCATGTGTAGATAAATCATTTTGAGAGTCTGAAAGAATTAGGTTTTGTTCTTGTAGTATGATTTCTGCATACTTTAATACATTTTTAAACCCTGCAAACATTGGGTTTTGTAGTGTGGAATGATTTATGGCACTCTGAATAGTCCTTGGAGTAGGAAAGTTTCCTGAGTAACTCTGCTTTAATAATTGATAAACACCCAATATCTTCCGATGAATATCTTTACCTATTTTTTTTTCTAGTATTCTACAAGCTTGAAAAAGGACATCAATAATTTCTTGAACATAAACTTGTTCACGGTAATTGGTTGTTATTTTGCCAGTAAAAGGGGTATTGTTTCTAAGATATGCATTGATATCAATTTTGCCCCGTACCTTGGAACTATGTTGGGTCATTTCTTTATACAGTTTGGGTAACCCAAGAACTGATGCTTTCTCTAACGATTGAATAAATAAATAGGCAATAATATTTTGAAATTCATTAGTTTCATCTTTTTTTTCAGCTTGAATTTTCTGATTATCAATGTAAATATCATTTACATAGTTAAGCATGCGTTGTAAAAAAATGTCTCCATAAGCCGTGGTGATGTTAAATTGACATCCCTTATGATAAATGACTCCAGCAAACAAACCAGTCTGGACAAAATAGTTTGTATGATTTTCAGTGCTCTGTTTAGCGTATAGTTTCAATATAAGCTGTTCTTCATTCTCTAATTTATTTTGTTTAAACCCAAATATTTGAATTTGTTCTAATGAACTTTCTTTGGTAGTAATTTCATGTACAGATGAGAATATATCACTCTTTAGTTTCTTAATTGCCCTAGTTTTTATACCAAAAGTCTCTTGTAGCTTACCTTCAGCTATTGGTGCTTCTTCATAATAATTATGATTTGTTGGTATACTAATATTCATTGATTATTTTTTCTTTAATGGTGCAATAAAAATATCTAACGCCTTATCAATATTTTTATCCAGTTCATTCTCGGGGAACATCGCTCGTAAATATTCTTTTAAAGTGGGTTGCAAATATAACTCAAACAGCTTCTTCATATTGGCTTGAGAGATAGTCTTTGTACTTGAAATAGATGAAATATTCATGAAAAATGAATGACCAAACTCATAAGATTTACCCATTCCTAATTTTTCACTAATAAAGAGATTTAGCTTTTCGCAGGCATTACGATATTTTTCAATGTTATTAAAATCCTGCCCGTTTCTAAATTTAACCTCTGAATCTATGACATCATAATCACAGTCCTTTCTAATCCACTTAAATCTTCGTCTAAGAGCTAAGTCAAATGCATCAATACTTTTATCGACATCGTTCATCATACCAATAAAGAAAATGTTTTTTGGAACACCAAAGTATGCGTGATGCTCACCATCATTATCTTTACTGTAGTGGTAAGCCATTGATTTGTTTTTAGACTCATCACTTCCAATCATATCCTCAATAAGAGCAGAGTATTGTGTCTTAATAAGGTTATCGTCACTTTTACCATCGTGCCGATAATCTTTTTCTAAGCACATCAATGTTTCACCGAATACTGAAGAAAGATTAGCTCTGTTTATTTCATCTACTATAAAGTAATAATTTTTATCTGGGTTAGCTTTAGCCTTTTTACAAAATCGTTTAAAGCGACCATCAACTAGCTCAAATTTAATATTTCCATTAACTGAAACACCTTTAGGTTTAATTCCTTCGATAAAATCTTCATAAGTAAATGATGGATGAAATTGGACAAATTCATACCTGCTACGGTCGCCCTGACATAAAAAGTCCAGGCTATTTTTTACTGAATATGTTTTACCAGTTCCTGGAGGACCGTATAAAATCACATTAGGAGAGTCTTGGTCTGCTAAGCTTTGAGTATTAGCATACTTCCAAAGAAAATTTGATAGAAGTACATTTTCTTCATATGTATCTTTAATATTTAATAATTGATTGAGGTGGGCTCTAACCTCATAGTTCTTATTTAAATTTAATGACTCTTCAGAGTTGATAAATTCTTTGTGTAATGCATCAATAACATCATCTGAATATATGAAAATAAAGTCATGTTGATGGTCTAAAATAGATAGTTTACGTAGTATTTGTTTAGCAGCATACTTACTGTTTTCTACTATTGCTCCCTTATTGCAGGCATTCTCACAGTTAACAATTTTTTTAATTAATGGCTTTATATCTTTATTAAAAATCTCAATTGCATAATCCTTATCGTGGTCAATATTTAAATTTCCCCTATGTGTGTATGTAGTACC
>Ga0209345_10004401_pt1 | contig 13652 bp, 10 predicted proteins | sample Cruoilmetagenom7_FD_187294 | JGI IMG/M metagenome (GOLD analysis project Ga0209345, IMG submission 187294) | Oil polluted marine microbial communities from Coal Oil Point, Santa Barbara, California, USA - Sample 7 (SPAdes) (version 2) | ecosystem: Environmental > Aquatic > Marine > Oil seeps ...
TACATGCCTTGATGAATTATATCTGGTATATAAAAACAGGAGGAAACAAAATATAATGTCAGGGAAATCGGATAAGATTGATCCGATTTCAGAATGGGTTGCAAAATGGATCTTCTATGAATTGGGAGGACCCAAAAAAGGAGGAAAATGGTTCTTTGTTATTTTGGCCATTTTCTCTATCCTGCTGGTCTTTGCCTTTGTAGATCTTGCTCCCAAGGTAGAATCTGAATTTTTTTTTTCCAATGATGATCCAAGGCTTCAAACTTCACAAGAAATCTCCAGACTATTCCCATCATCACCCAAGATTATCATTAACGCTTCCGGAGATGAGGTATTATCAACTCAATTCTTATCAAAGGTATGCCAATTATCAGATACCCTTGCTGGATTGAAGGGCATTGAACAAATTATAAGCCTTACCCATGGCCCAAAAACACCTGAGTCAGTTCCCAAAAGCGAGCTATGGCGCCGCCTATTATTGCCTGATAATAACAATAAAACAACAAACCTCATTATCAGCCTGAATGAAAATGATAACAATTTCAATACAGGTATCCTGATTTCCCAAATAGAATCGGCTGTTACCAGATTTACAGCTCCGAATTTTAAACTTGCCATATCCGGTGTTCCTTATGTAGTTGAACAGATTAGACGGCATCTCTTGAAAGACCTTAGGATATTCAGTCTGGCTTCCATGGTGATTTTTGGTCTTTTTACTCTGTTTGTTTTTCGTTCCTGGCAGGTATCCTTAGGAACCCTTATCAGTTGTATGACAAGCTGCAGTATTACTTTGGCCTTGCTTTATATATTACGAGTCCCCATTGGAATATTGACTGCAAATATTGTTACAATAGTTTTTGCTCTTACCCTTTCCCATATCGTATTCTTGACTTCCAATGCGCAACGCCTGCTGACATCAATGCCAAAACAAGCAAAAAAAGCCCGATTCCAGGCAATTTATGAGACTTTCTGTGCCTCCTTCTGGTGCATGCTAACCACTTTTTTTGGTTTTTGCAGCCTTATTTTTGCCGTTGCCAACCCCTTGAAGGAGCTGGGCATTTCTGGCGCCATCGGGACTATAATTTCTATCATGGTGGCTTATGCTGTTTATCCAAATTTTTTGGCATCTGTTCCCGCATTATCTCCCACATCTCAAAATCGCGGTATTCAGTTTATTAAGAACTATATGAATTATCATCCAGGTATGGGGGTGTTTGGAATTTGTATTATGCTATTATTGGCAACCACCGGGCTGGCTCAGATTAACACGGATCCAAGCTTGTTCTCTTATTTCAAAAAGGGAGGGGAAATCCATAATGGTCTTGAGGCAGTGGATAGCAACGGGGGAAGCAGTCCCCTGAACATAGTGATCAGAGATTCCGATGGCCTTCGTTTGGACACTTATGCGGTATATTATAACCTCAAACAGATCCAGAATACCCTGGAAGAAATCCCTGATGTGGGTCTTGTGTTATCTCCTGCGGTTATAGTGGAAGAGGGAAAACTCAGTCCTCAGGCCTTTATTGATTCTCCTAAATATATTTTGGATGTACTGGAGTCAGAAAGCTTCAATCAAATAGCTTTGAGCTTTGTAACCCATGAACGGGAACAAGGCCTGCTGTCTTTGCGTATGAGGGAAATAAGCCGCCAAACGAGCAGGGAAGAGATAATTAATAAAATCATAGACCAAATTAAACAGGCTGATTTTATTCCTGAATTAGTAGGCGGTTTATTCCTTTTGCAGTCAGAAATGGCTAAATTGGTTATAAATAGTATTATTACCGGTCTAGGGGGGCTTTTTTTACTTTTTCTTGTTATTGCCCTGATAGTTTCTCGATCCTTGAAGGTTATGTTCATCATGTTCATTGGCCTTGTGGCAATTCCCCTTTTTATACTAGGAATGCTGGGGCACTTTAGCCGACCGCTTGATATGATTGTCTCACCTTCTATTAATATTGCGATTGCCTTGGGTATTGATTCCATGCTTCATTTGGTAATGCGAGTCAGGCAATTGCAGTCACTTAAAGATCAAGAACAAAGCAACAGGAATATCTGGAGACAGGCCAGATTAGAATTATTAAAACCGATTCTGGGAGCTACTGTAATTATTTCGACCGGTTTTGGTATTTTCAGTTTATCAAGTTTCCCTCCAACCCAGAGCTTTGGCGCCGCGGTGGTAACAGGGACTTTCTTTTCCTGTTTAGTGGCATTAATTGTGGTTCCTTATGGGGCTATGTTAGAAAAAAAGGCTAGCCCTGATTTTTTTCTATTCACAACTTTTTATTATAACCGTTTTTAGGCCACCTCTAAAAATTGCCTTTTGGACCGATGTCGGCGTTATGCTCAAGTTTTAATCCTCGAAATACCTCTATGTATTCCTGCGGTTAAAATTTTCGCATGCCTTGACCTCGAACCAAAATTCTAATTTTTAGAAGTACCCTTTAGATTATAATTTTAATACTAAGACCTTTGAAAAATCCTTTCCTTTTTCTCCAGTTTTGGTGTCATACTTAAATCCCAATATTAAAAAAACTCGCAACTATTCAGCTATTTTAAGGATTCTGATTCCAGTGTCTAAAATTTTTACCTTCCTTGAAATTGAACGTAATTGAACTTTCTTTAGAGGTTTCAACTCATTTAAGGGTGCCTTGAAAAATTAGACTTTTTGTCTGAGGACAAAGAGCGCGAAAATCAAAAAGCGCAGCATACATAGGGTATATGAGCATCTTTTATTTTAGCAGCGACACCGTAATCTGGCAAAAAGGTAATTTTTCAAGATACCCTTAAATACATGTAGAAAATCGTTCTTTGTGGATAGGTACTATCTAATTGTTTTAGCTTTGCTTTTTTTCTTGGATATGATATTTTTAATTCAATAAAAGATTTTTTTGATCAATCAACTGGATCAGTTTCAATGCGTTTAATTTGCCCAGAGTCAAGGGTAAAAGAGGGCTTTTTGAAATTGGAATGACAAAGATCTAATTTATGGGTAATATAATTTCCATTACCAACCAGAAAGGTGGAGTAGGTAAAACCACAACAGCGATTAATCTGGCTGCTTCACTTGCTGCTGCCGATAAGAGCTGTCTTTTGATCGATAGTGATCCACAGGGGAATGCAACTACCGGAATGGGAGTTGATCGTAGTTCCTTAAAAAATGGGCTCTTTAAATTTATGGTGGAAAATGCTCAGGAAGAAGAGGTAATCAAAAAAACAGCCATTCCCGGACTTGATTTCATTGGAGCAACTATGGATCTTGTCGGGGCTGAAATTGAGATGTCCGATTTAGAGGACAAAGAATACTGCCTGCGCAAAAAGCTTATTAATTTAAGAAAAAGATATAAATATATTTTTATTGATTGCCCTCCTTCATTGGGATTCCTGACAATTAATGCCCTGACAGCCGCCGATGCTATCCTGGTTCCTCTTCAATGTGAATATTATGCCTTAGAAGGATTGTCTCAACTTTTAACGACGGTCAACGCCCTCAAAAAAAGGCTTAATCCTAATCTGAGTTTAATTGGTATCCTTTTGACCATGTATGACAAACGAAATAATATTTCACAACAGGTTGCAGAAGAGGTAAGGTCTCATTTTAAAGGTAAGGTGTTCAAAACTGTAATCCCGCGCAATGTACGTTTGAGCGAGGCTCCCAGTTATGGAAAGCCAATCCTGCTTTATGATATCAATTGCAAAGGGGCTCAAAGTTACCTTGCATTAGCAAGAGAAATGATCAAAAAGGGATAAAACCAATAATGGCAAAACGAAAAGTTCTCGGAAAAGGTTTATCAGCTTTGATTCCCGAAGCAAATAAATTGGTTGACAAAGAAGTAAAATATTTCGAGTGTTCTGTTGATGAAATAGAACCCAATCCCTATCAACCCAGGGATGATTTTTCGACCTCTCGTATGGAAGAGATGGTGAACTCAGTAAAAGAAAAGGGGGTCATCACGCCATTGTTGGTAAATAAAATCGACTCGGGATATCAACTAATTGCAGGAGAACGGCGCTGGCGTGCAGCCAAACAAGCAGGGCTAAAACATATACCAGTGGTGGTACATAATGTTTCTCCAACTGAGTCATTGGAACTGGCGCTAATAGAAAATATTCATCGAAAAGATCTCAATCCCATAGAAGAAGCTACTGCCTATAAAAGATTGTTAGATGATTCAGGTCGTAGTCAGGAATCCCTTGCCAAATTATTGGGAAAAGATCGCACAACTATCACCAATATGCTGAGATTGCTAAATTTACCCATATATATCCAGCAAGATTTAATTTATGATCGGCTTTCCATGGGGCACGCGCGCTTGCTGGCTGGCATAAAGGATGAGGCATTACAACAATTTTTAAGAGATATTATTATCAAAAAATCTCTGACGGTTCGTCAGGCAGAATCACTGGCAAGGGCCAAACAAGCTTCTGCTAAAAAACAACCATCTCAGAGACAGGATTTAGAAATGGATTATTATATACAATCATTGGCGGATAATCTTAAACGCTCCTTTGGTACCAAAGTTGATATCAAGAGAAACGGTCAGAAAGGTAAAATTATTCTTCACTTTTATTCTGATGATGAATTGGATAGGTTGCTAAGTATTTTAAACTAAGGAACTGAGAATATTGAATTCAGGTTCTTCAGAATAATATGCAGACAGTAATGTCTTATTCTAAAACGATAAGTATAATTACCATGTGGAAGGCTTTTTTTTATTGATTAGAATACAGGGTAGTATTAGAGGCTGCATAGTTTGAAAGCTACAGGAGTTGTAAAACGTGAAATTAATGATAATGGATGGCCAAGGGGGCGGAATCGGATCGACTATTATTAAGGGTCTTAGAGAAACACTTGGTCATAATATTGAAATACTTGCCTTGGGCACAAACTCTATAGCCACTTCCCGAATGATGAAGTCCGGAGCCAACAGGGGAGCCACTGGTGAAAATACCATTGTCAGGACAAGTATGTTTGTGGATGTAATTATTGGGCCATTGGCTATTATTATGGCCAACTCAATGTTGGGAGAAGTAACCGCCAAGATGGCTAGTGCTGTAAGTTCAAGTAGCGCTAAAAAGATATTACTTCCCCTCAACCAGGAAAACGTTCAGGTTATTGGTGTCTCCGGCGAACCATTACCACATTTGGTAAATAAGGTCGTAAATATTATCAGGGAAATGACTCAATATGTGTGAATCAACAGCTTACATATTAAAAAATGGCCTGGAAGAATTAGTCCTTGAGAACATTGACACTATCGAGGATTTTGGAAACGCAATCAAATTGCGGAGTATGTTTGGAGAAGAAATTAAAATAAAAGCAAGGTTTAAAATATTGTCTCTTGTGGATCACAAGATTATCCTGGAGCCATATTAGGATAGCGGAAATTTATTCAGCGCTCTTATTTTAACAAGCGCTTTAATCAGGGCGCATAAAGGTAGTCCAACAACATTTGAATAAGAGCCTGAAAGGCTTTCAACCATAAATGCCCCAATCCCCTGGATAGCATAGCTCCCTGCCTTGCCATATGGTTCTTCGGTGTTTATATAACCATCTATTTCTTGTTCTGTAAGCTTTTTAAAATAGACATTGGTGGAAATTGCTTCTAAACAGGCCGTCTGACCTGATGGGTCTAAAATACATATGCCGGTTATAACCGCATGCTCCCTTCCATTTAGCAATAACAACATCTGCCTTGCTTCCTGAGTATCCTTTGGTTTTCCAAGAAGTTGATTCCCCAATAACACCAGTGTATCAGCGCCAAGAACCCAGTAATTGCCAATAACAGCTCTAACACTTACTGCCTTCTTTTGAGCCAAATGACAGCAAAGCTCTTCTGGAATAAAGCCCGTTTTATGCTCTATGATGTTACTTGCTTGAATTTGGAAAGGAATACCTGTCTGCCTCAGAAGTTCTTCTCTACGTGGAGAAGCTGAAGCCAGAATCAAAGGATTCTCTGAACTGATAAATGGAAATTTCATAAATGATCTACAAATCAAAAAGGGTTTTGGCATTATCGGTGGTTTGCCGAGCCAACCCTGCTAGATCTATATTCCTTAGGCGCGCCACTTCTCGAGCAGTATAAGATATAAAAAAAGGTTCATTTCGCTTGCCTCTTTTGGGAACTGGCGCCAAAAAGGGAGCATCAGTTTCCAGAAGCATAGATTCAATAGGAATACTGGCTGCTACCTCCTTTGTTAAAATAGCATTCTTATAAGTTACTACTCCGGGAATTGAAATATAATATCCTAATTCTATAAAAGCTAAGGCCAGTTTCTTGTCACCTGAAAAGCAATGGATAACACCCTTGCCTTTTCCATGTTTTTTTAAAATATCATATACTTGAGCGTGAGCTTCACGATCGTGGATAATGACCGGCAAATCCAGATCATTGGCCAGTTTTAGTTGAAGTTTGAAGAAATCCAGTTGATCTGAGGGCAAAGAATAGTCACGATAAAAATCGAGTCCGATTTCTCCCCATGCGACCACGTTGGGATCTCCTGCCAATTGGGTTACCTGATCAATATATTTCAAAGAGGAGGGGTCGGCATTATGAGGATGAAAACCAACTGACGCATATATTGAACTGTTCTGGTGTGCCAGTTCTATTGCTTTTTTGGAGCTATTATAATCAATCCCCACAGTGATTATATGTGAGAGTCCTCCCTCTAAGGCAGTTTTAATAACTTGATCTCTATCCTGGTCAAATTCATGTAAATCCAAGTGGGCATGTGTATCTATTAACATACTTTCAAACATATCTCTCAAGTTTATCACCTTACCTGACAATAAAATGAACATAGGTATAGTTTAAGAGCATCTTGAAAATATCTGTTTGGCTCATATTTGCCAAGTACAAATTTTGAAGGGATACTGATAAGCCACCTGTTTTTTCGTTTGGTATACTATATTTTCTTTTTTATTTCTTTAAAAATATATTGGTTTCTAAAAAAATGTCTCAATTAAAAGAAGACCAAATATCTCCTGAAAAAAAACTCTTGCTTGAGGCGCAATTAGTTTATCAAAAAAAACTCAATAATATTACCAATCAAATTCACTCTGCCAATAATACAAATGAAATTCTATTGAACCTCCAAGGCGAAATTCTGGGTCTTTTTGATGCCGATCGTATTACAGTCTACTTAATTGATGGCATAAAGAAACAAATAGTATCCAGATTCAAGACTGGTAATGAAACAAAAGAAATCAGAATACCTATTAACTGTCGGAGTCTTTCCGGTTTCTGTGCCGCTACCGGCAATGTCATGAATTTCAAGGATGTTTATGACAAAGATGAACTAAAAGAGCTTAGTCCTCAATTGGTTTTTGATCAGAGCTGGGATAAAAGATCAAACTATAAAACAACACAGGTCCTCGTAGCCCCCATTTTTTATAATAAATTTATGCTTGGAGTCATCCAGATTATCAATAAAACAGGTAATACGGCTTTTACCAAGGCTGATCAGATAGCGATTCTGGATATCGCCAAAGTCCTGGGATTGGCCTTTTATAAAAATCAAAAAGCGTCCAAAAAAAATAAACCGACTAAATTCGATTTTCTTATTACAAATAATATAATAAGCGGCAAAGATCTTATCGAGGCTATGTTACGCGCCAGGAAAACAAAAAGAAGCATAGAGTCGATTCTAATTTCCGATTTCCAGGTATCAAAAGATGATATAGGAAAATCTCTTTCCAATTTTTTCAATACCCGCTTTATTCCCTATGATGATAAAATGGTCATTCCTGGTCAGCTACTCAAAGGCCTGAAGGTCAATTTCCTGAAAAACAATCTTTTTGTACCTATTACCCAAGATAGGGAAAAAGTAATTATAAGCATGGGAGATCCAAGTAACCTTCCAGTAAAAGATGCTATAAAAAGACTTATTTCTGCCAAAGAGTATGAATATTGTGTATCCACCAAGGATGATATCTTTAATATGATTGATCTGTTCTTTGACGTAAAAAGAACAGAAATGATGACCGATTCCGGCAGCATCGAAGACATTCTGGGGCAATTAGATAGCGTTGATGATGATGAAATGGACGCTAATTTTGATGGTTTATCGGAGGATGACAGCGCCATTGTCAAGCTTGTCAATAAAATGATTGTAGATGCCTATAATAGAGATGCATCTGATATCCATGTTGAGCCTGGTCAAGGGAAGAATAATGCGGAAATACGATTCAGGATAGATGGATCCTGCCAGATTTATCAAACTATTCCATATACTTATAAAAGGGCTATGGTCTCCAGACTCAAGATTATGTCTGATCTCGATATCGCTGAAAGGAGACTCCCACAGGATGGTAAAATAAAATTCAGAAAATTTGCTCCACTTGATATCGAGCTCAGGGTTGCTACTATTCCTTCTGTTGGGCAGAATGAGGATGTGGTTATGCGTATCCTTGCCTCAGGAGATCCGATTCCTTTAGAAAAAATGGGCCTTAGTGAAAGAAATTATAATTCTTTCATAGACATGGTAAGCAGACCTTATGGTATTATCTTGGTAGTCGGACCTACGGGTAGCGGTAAAACAACTACCCTGCATGCGGGTCTTAGTTATATTAATAAGCCTGAAACAAAGATATGGACTGCTGAAGACCCTGTTGAGATAACTCAGAAAGGATTGCGTCAGGTGCAGGTACAGGCAAAAATAGGATTTAATTTCGCAACAGCCATGCGTGCCTTTTTAAGGGCTGATCCTGATGTTATCATGGTGGGCGAAATGCGTGACCACGAAACAGTTTCAACAGGAATTGAAGCTTCTTTAACAGGCCATTTAGTATTCAGCACACTTCATACAAATAGTGCCCCTGAAACAATAACCAGGCTTTTAGATATGGGGATGGATCCATTTAATTTTGCGGATGCTTTATTAGGTGTTCTTGCCCAACGTCTGGTGCGAACACTTTGTAAGGATTGTAAGGAAAAATATCATCCTGATAGAAAAGAGTTTGAGGCCATGGAGAGGGCATATCATGGAGATTTTAATGCCCTCGGATTTGAGTATAATGACGATTTTTTCCTATATAAGCCTGCTGGTTGCGCTCAATGTGGGAACACAGGCTATCGGGGCAGAACAGGGATTCATGAATTGCTTATTGGAACAGATCCCATGAAAAATTTTATCCAGAACCGGGCCAAAATGGAGGACTTAAGGACGCAATCTATTGAAGATGGAATGACAACCCTGTTGCAGGATGGCATCCGCAAGGTCTGCTTGGGTCAAACAGATCTTTTACAAGTTAGAAAAGTATGCATTAAATAATGGGCACCTTGAAAAATTGCCTTTTCGCCAGATTACGGTGTCGCTGCAAAAATAAAAAAAGGCTCATATACCCTATGTATGCTACGCTTTTTAATTTTCGCGCTCCTTGTCCTCAGACGAAAATTCTATTTTTTCAAAGCAGCCTAATATCAAAATTCATTTTCTAAGGGACGAGGACGAAAAAATATTCTGATGTCATCAATATTTAAACTGTCCTTTTTCATAAATTATACTTTTTTTACCATCTGTAAGCTCGGCTTGTACTATTTTTTCCTCTGTGTTTACAAGATCCCAATGAAGAGCTGAATCATTAAAGCCTAATGTGTTTTTAATTTCTTTTGTAAGTTTAGTTGGGTCACCATCATAGGTATCGGTATAAGAAGATCCCATAGCCACATGACAATTGCCATGACGTCCGCCATAGTTTTCATCGAAAAGGGTATTGGCCATAAATTTATTAATCCTTGAAAAACGTTTATCTGTAAGAGAAAATTCACCTACTCTGGATGCTCCTCGATCCATGGCTAATTGTTGCTGAACAAATTGGAGTCCTTTTTTTGCCTTAATCTCTTTTAATACCCCTTTTTTAAAAAAGAGATGGACACCCTCAACATAATTTCCGTTTCGAAAGGATGGTTGATTCGCGTAATATTGTCCTTCAGTCTTGTGCCAATCAGGGGAAAGAAAGAGTTCAAAACTTGGAATATTATGGCCTGAGATACCAATCCATTTGCGTTTTTTACCTGGCGCAATTCGTAAATCGATTTGCTTTCCTTTAATATGATAATATTTGACATCCATACTATTAATCCAGTTTTTGATCGCTATGGCATTCTTATGAATTTCTTTCCAGGCACGAACAGGATCTTTTTTATCCAGATAACATGCCCTGATAATTTGATTAGTATATTCTTTAGGAGTTAACTGGGCATGTTTAGCCAATTCTTCTGTAGGAGAAACGCAAAGGGTCCATCCGAATTTTCCTCGTTCTTCCCGTTCATTGAGGATGTCACGCAAAAATTTTCTTGCCACTGCGGCCTTACCAATTTTCTTTGGATCAATCTGGCTAAGATGGGTTAGAGATTCAGGAGCCTGCAAGAAAATATTTCCATTGATATTTTCCATTAACTCCTTTTGGCCTGGCGCAGTGAAAGCGAGTTGATTTTTGTTGGCCAAATTATAAAAATCATATTCAATAACAGGCGAGGTCACTGGCCTCATAATTGGATTCATACCCATTTCCAGAATTTTTTTATGCAGGACTTCGCCCAGTTTTAGAGCCGCTAGGTCAAATCTTATAAGGATATTGTCTCCTCTTTTGTAAGTTTCCTTCCTTGCTGTCTTAAGCCCCCATAAAAGCACATCTGCGTATTTTATTATTTGTAATTTTGTGAGCATCTTAACTCCAAATTGCGTAAATTAAATTTTATTACTTGCTTAATATCAGGAGAGTTAACCACTGTAAAGCGATAAAGGGTTAATCCCAAAAATAGTGACTGTAATGATTGTTTCATTAAAATGAGCCCCAAATAGATTATTTTTTTTTACATGATTTCTTTTTTATTGGATTAAACGCTATTTTCAGGACTTCATCCATTTGCTTGACAAAGTAAAATTTTAGCTGCTTTTTAATTTTATCAGGGATGTCATCAAGATCTCTTTTGTTGTCATGGGGAAGTATGATGTGTTTAATGCCATAACGATTCGCTGCAAGTACTTTTTCCTTGACACCTCCAACAGGCAGGACTGCACCTCTTAGTGTCACTTCACCGGTCATTGATAGTTGAGGTTTAATTGATCTTGAGGTTAACAAAGAAGTCAAGGCAGTTAGGATAGTAATTCCAGCTGAAGGACCATCTTTTGGTATGGCACCTGCCGGAACATGAATATGCAGGTCATGATTTTGATAAAAGTCATCACAGATATTGAGCTGTTCCGCATTAGATCTTATATAACTAAGGGCCGTTTGAGCTGATTCTTTCATGATTTCTCCCAATTGGCCAGTTAGAACCAGTGATTTTTGCCCAGGCATCATTGTAGCTTCCACAAACAGGATATCTCCACCAGCTGCTGTCCAAGCCATCCCAATGGCTACTCCCGGGATAGACGTACGTGTTTTTAAATCAGAAGTAAATTTGGGATTTCCCAGAAATTCGTGGATGTTTTTATCTGTTATAATAAACTTGTCATTTGCTCCTTCAGCTACCCTTCGTGCCAGCCTCCTACAAACAGAACCGATTTCCCGCTCCAGGTTTCTGAGGCCTGCCTCACGAGTATAACCCCGTATTATTTTTTTAATGGCTGCTTTTCGAAATAAGATTTTTTTTATATCTAACCCATGTTCTATTATCTGTCTTTTTATGAGGAACCGGGTTGCAATATTTATCTTTTCATCTTCAGTGTAACCCGCTAATTCCAGAACTTCCATCCTGTCAAGTAATGGAGAAGGAATAGGATCTAGTTGATTGGCAGTAGTAATAAACATAACTTTACTGAGATCAAATTCCAATTCCAAATAATGATCCGCAAAAGAAAAATTTTGTTCCGGGTCAAGGACTTCAAGAAGAGCGGATGCGGGATCTCCCCTGAAATCTGTTCCAAGTTTATCTATCTCATCCAACATAAATACAGGATTATTTGAACCAGCCTTTTTTAGGCCCTGGATGATCCTGCCAGGTAGCGCCCCCACATAAGTCCTGCGATGACCACGAATTTCAGCTTCATCCCTGACTCCTCCCAGAGAAATCCTGATAAATTTTCTGCCTAGTGCTTCCGCAATGGAACGTCCCAAACTGGTTTTGCCTGTTCCTGGAGGACCAGTAAAACATAAAATGGGACCTTTATGACCAGGATTGAGTTTGCGAACAGAAAGATATTCAAGTATTCTCTGTTTAATTTTTTCTAAATTATAATGGTATTTGTGAAGTACCTTCTCCGCCTGTTTTATATCCAGCATATCATCTGTGCTCTCTAACCATGGTAAGTCAAGGAACCAATCAAGATATGTCCTTGATACGGTATATTCCGGAGAAACAGGCTGCATTTTAGATAACCTCTTGAGCTCTTTGTTTACCACTTTTTTGGCGTCCTTGGGAAGATCTTTCTCTTCACATTTCTCCTGTAATTCCTCAATTTCGCTTACCTCACTTTGATCCATGCCTAATTTTTCTTTGATGGTTTTTAGCTGTTCTTTAAGATAATATTCCCTCTTTGATTGATCCAAACCCATTTCTACTTCTTCCTGGATTTCATTTCCCATTGATTTGAACTGAATTTCCTCATCAAGAAATACCTTCAGCTTTTCTAATCTTTCTTTAACATCCAGGGTCTCGAGCATCTCCTGGTTTTTCTTGTAATCTAGTTTGAGCGTGGATGTAATCATATCCGCCAAAGGACCTGGTTGATCGATATGCAAAGAAATTTTAACTAGTTCATCGGCTAGATGAGGGGATAAGTTTACTATTTGCTTGAATAGAATCCATATGTCAGTCATTTGGGAATCAATTTCTTTTCCCGAATGTTCAATGTTTTTAAGTTCTGTAATCTTGGCCTGCTTGTAAGGATACTCTGAGATAATTTTATCTATATTCGCTCTGGATAGCCCTTGAACGGCAAGCACACTTCCTTCTTTTTCCGGGGTGAATTTTATTATTTTGCAGATTGTAGCTATTTTATGCGTCTTGATGAGATCCTTATTATCATTTTTTCTATTTTTTACCATAGCCACAATGATTAATTTGTCACCTTTAAGGGCATCATCTATCAGATTTATATTGTCATCGTCTTTAATCATTAAAGGCACTATGATCATGGGAAAGATAGCGGTATCACGCACCGGAAGCACAGACAGGATTTTAGGATAATTAAGTTCTGGTTTATCGGTTTTTTCCATATATTATCTCCTCGGTTTTATGAGGTTGTAGAAAGCAAGATAATGCCTTTTCGCAAAATTATATGTGGGTGCCTTGAAAAATTAGAATTTTCGTCTGAGGACAAGGAGCGCGAAAATCAGAAAGTGCAGTATACATAGGGTATGTGAGCATTTTTTATTTTCGCAGCGACACCGTAATCTGGCGAAAAGACAATTTTTCAAGGTGCCCATATGTTAATCGATCTATAAGCTTTGCAAAATCTCACCTTTTATCCACTTTCACCTTTCTTGGGCGTAAACGAAATTGGATTTTTTTCAAAGGTCCCAACCTGCCATAGGTTTATTGATAATTTATCCTATTTGACAAAAGGCATTAAGAACGGATGGATATTTTATAATAATCATTCATTGGATATAGTAAAGGGATTAATAATATTGATATACCTCGGAAGGTTATAAAAAAATAATCTGAGGTAGCAATTGGAAGAAAATGAGACTTTTCTTATTGGAT
>Ga0209345_10004402_pt1 | contig 13650 bp, 13 predicted proteins | sample Cruoilmetagenom7_FD_187294 | JGI IMG/M metagenome (GOLD analysis project Ga0209345, IMG submission 187294) | Oil polluted marine microbial communities from Coal Oil Point, Santa Barbara, California, USA - Sample 7 (SPAdes) (version 2) | ecosystem: Environmental > Aquatic > Marine > Oil seeps ...
TATTCGCATTTGGGATACAGAATCTACAAAGCAAATTCATAAAATAAAGAAATATAGTAGTAAAGCAACCTTCTCTCCTGATGGAACAGTCTTAATATTCTTAAGTGAAGGAAAGTTGTACTACAATGATGTAGCTTCATGGAAAATAATTAAAGAAAGGCAGATTTATTAGTAAATCGAGTGTGATCCATGTTAACCAAAACTCAAAGAAAGGACGACTTAGCTATTATTAAAATGTATAAACTTTTTTTATGCAATTTGTTAAGAGATTAAAACATCATGAATACTTTAATATCTGATTTTCTTTATAATTATTAGAATTATACATTTTAGAGGTTAAAAAAAATGGATATTATAGTTTCAAAAGAAGAGATAATAGAGTATGAAAAGCTAAAAGTTATTAGTGAAATCACTTTGACAAAAGAAAAAACAACTCTTTTTGAAAAGAAATATGGGTGCTCTATAGCCGCTTTTAGAAAGAAAATGGAAGAGACTGACGAGAATTTTGAAGAATGGGATGATTATATCGAATGGAAGGCTAATTTTGAATTATTAAAGGATTTAGAAAACAAATTAATTAAACTAGACAATGCAAAAAACATTAAAATTGTTTAAAAAGAGTCGAATAATTAAAAAAAACACGATTCTTGATTATAAATTTAGTTCTAAAGCGCAATACTTAAAAGCTAAAGTGGAACTAAGAAATGGAGATTTATTATTTCTAAAAGAATATATCTCTTCAACTGAACATTTATATTCATATCATTGGCAAAAAACCAATGGAGATTTAATAATTAGATGGGATAATTCGCCACACCATAAATCTTTAGCAACCTTTCCTCATCATAAGCATTGTCCAGATTTGGAAGAATCTTATGAAACTACTTTTGAAGATGTAATTAAAGTTATTAAAAAGATTATGAAAAAGGGAAAATAAATGTCAGAAATGTACCTATTTCTTATTTGAATGAAATAAAATCTTTAAGATGCAAATCTGTACAATAATAATAGAGACAAAAAATATTTCAAATAAGTTTAATTCTTTTAATCACCATGAAATTATTTTCAATTAGGCTCCCTCTAATTAAAGAGAATGACCCATTATTAAAAATTTTAATAGAGCAGATTAAAAGAGAAGGAGAATCGTTTAAAGAAGGAGATGTCGTTGTTATTGCAGAAAAAGTAATTGCTACTTCCCAGGGAAGAGTCAGAAATTTATCTGATGTGAAAAACATCTCAGATAAGGCTAAAGAGTTAGCTATCAAGTATGATATGGACGAAAGATATGTAGAGCTAATTTTAGAAGAATCTACTATGATATTAGGGGGTTTAACACACGTTATTTTAGCAAAAGTTAACGATTTTTTAATCGCAAATGCCGGGATCGATCAATCCAACGCTGGTCCAAATAAGGTTATTCTATTACCAGAAAATCTTAATCAAGTTGTTTGGGAATATTGGAGAGATTTAAGAAAAGAATTCAAAATAAAAAACCTTGGAGTAATTATAGCAGATTCGAGAGTTCAGCCTCTCAGAAAGGGAACTATTGGCATTGCTATAGCTACCGCCGGTTTTGAGCCTATTGAAGATTTACGCGGGCATCCAGATTTATTTAACCGCCCATTAGAAATTACGATGAGAGCTATCGCAGATGACCTTACAAGCGCAGCCCAATTTCTTTTGAGTGAAGCAGATCAACAGACGCCTGTAGTAATCATACGTGGAAGTAATATAGAATTCACAGAAAATCCAAAATTAACCACGGAAATGCCTCCCGAAGAATGTCTTTATATGAATATTTTTTCTAAATATCTTCTGAGAAAAGAAGAGGAATCGTAACTAAAATGTTGAAGTTATCTTTTTTTATTTTGTCGAAATTATCTTACCTAAAAATCCTTATTATAAAAAAAATCTTATTTTAAACAGAATTTCACATTTTGAACTTAAATGAAATTGAAAAATTTCTAAAAAAGAAAGATAAGATTAGATGATTTTCAATCTCTGTAATAATCCAGTAATTAAAATTGGTAATGCTATGGTTGCATCGCACCATACACTTATATACTTTGATTCTAAAGAATATTTTCCCCAACTTTTTGATTCAGAAATTGTACACCCTGAAAGACCTCCATCATATTCAGTAGCAGTATGTATTCTAACTGAATAATTATACCCCATCCTCTCAACTTTTTCAATTTGGTCAAGTAAGGGAAAGATTTGTTGAGCCCAATTTCTAGGAACACCACCTCCTACTATTAAAGTGCCATATTCTCGGGAGTTTCTTATAATATCTGCAAATTTTAATACATCTCCGAGAATATCAAAATTGAACTTATAATCTTCTTTTATAGAGTATTTGATTAAGTTTAATGCAAATTCGGAATCAGAAAATGCTGGGACAAAAATAGGAATGTTGTTTTTAGCAGCCACAGCTAAAATACTTCTTTTATTTAATTTTTCACCAACTTTTTTTAAAAGATCTGAAGGTAAAATGTTAATTTCTTTAAATTCAAATATTTCATGAATTATCTCTAATAAAACTTCTTCAACTATCTTATAATTTTCTTCAGGTAGTAAAGTATCATATATTCTATTAATTCTCAATTTAAACAATTCATTATCATCCAAAGTAGCACTTCCAATATAATGTCCTACATTGGTTAATGCGTCTACTAAATCATGGGTGATATTTGCTCCTGTAGTAATTAAAACATCAATTAATTTATGATCCATTAATGTGTAAATTAAATCTCCCATACCTGCAGGAATCATAGCTCCACTTAAAGTTAATACAGTCAAAATGTCAGCATTATTAACCATTTTAAAAAGAATATCTAAAGCTTTTCCTAAGTTTCTTCCTTGAAATCCACAATATCTAAGAGCTTTTAAAAGATCGTCAACATTTTTCACTTCATCAACATTAAACGGAGTTATTTTTTGAATTAAGTAATCTTCTTTATCTATTTTATCCATAATTAAAATTAAACATTCTAGATTTATTAAATACATCTATACCTTTTTTTTTTTAATTCAATTAAATTTTTTAGAAATCCCCAATTTGCAAGAATATATTTTTTTTTTAATTATCTACTAATCTCTTATAATCAAAAATGAAGGAAGATTCAATAGATAAAATTTATAGATATATCAGAACCTAAATAAAATCATGTCTCTTGTCCCAAAAAAGGTATTCTTTGTAAAAGGAAAAGGATTTCATAAATCTAAGTTAGGAGCTTTTGAACAGGCTCTTAGAAATGCGGGAATTGAAAAGTTCAATTTAGTCAATGTTTCTTCGATCTTACCCCCCCATTGTGTTGAGATAAGTAAGGAAGATGGTTTAGAACAACTCCGTCCAGGACAGATTCTTTATATTGTTATGTCTAGAGCAGAGTCTAAGGAATTAAAACACGTGGTTTGTGCATCAATAGGTGTTGCAATGCCTGCTGATAAAGATCAATACGGATATTTAAGTGAACATCATACATATGGCGAAAAACCAGAAAACACAGGGACTTACACTGAAGATTTAGCAGCAGAAATGTTAGCTACAACTTTAGGATTATCATTTGATCCCAACGCTAATTACGATGAAAAACGCGAAGTCTTTAAAATGGACGGAAAAATTATTGAAACAAAAAACATAACTGAATTTGCTACTGCTCATAAAAATGAGTGGGTTTCTGTTTTAGCAGCAGCAGTTTTTATTATCTAATTGAATTTCTAAATATCTCTGAAAAATTAAAATTTGATGATTAATTTTGATAAGCTAGTTTCATAATTAATTCTTAAAAAAAGACATTTCTTTTAAAAAAATGAAGGAATCAAAATATACAACCATTAATGAAGCTCTGAAAAAGGATTTGACCAATGTATTTTTGAGAGGTTGGGTGTACCGGCAAAGAGCGTCAAACAAATTCGTTTTTATTGTTTTAAGGGACGAATCTGACATAATACAATGTGTTATCTCAAAAAGCAAAAATGCAGAACTCTTTGAAAAAGCTGAAAAGTTAACAATTGAATCTTCAATAAAAATTTCAGGCGAGTTAAAGGAGGATGAAAGGGCTCCCACCGGATTTGAAGTTTCTGTATCGGATATGGAAATTATCCAAATTGCCGAACCCTTTCCCATTACAAAACATCAATCTCCTGAGTTATTATATGATAATCGCCATCTATGGTTAAGATCTAGAAAATTGAACGCAGTTTTAAAAATTCGGCATACGATTGTTGGAGCTATTCACGAATTTTTTAGGGGGCACGGTTATTACGAATTTGACGCACCAATCTTTCAGCCTAGCCAATCTGAAGGGGGAGCAACATTATTCGAAGTTAAATATTTTGAAGATATAATGTATCTAAGTCAAACATGGCAATTGTACGCTGAGGCAGGGATTTTTTCGCTTGGAAAGATATATAATATGGGACCAACTTTTCGAGCCGAAAGGTCAAAAACATCAAGACACTTAGCAGAATTTTGGATGGCAGAAATGGAGGCTGCTTGGATGACTCTTGACGAACTTACAGAAGTTGCTAAAGACGAAATTAGATTTATTGTAAAAGAAGTTTTAAAACATAACAAGAAAGAACTTGAAATTTTAGAGAGAGACATTAAGTTACTAGAGCATTATGCGAAAGCGGAATATCCTACAATTAAGTATGCAGAAGCTTTAGATATCCTTAATAATAAATACCAAATGGATGTTCCTTGGGGTAAGGATTTAAGAACCATGGAAGAGGCAAAAATAGCTGAACATTTTAAGGTTCCTGTAGTCGTTACCCATTATCCTACGGAAATTATGGGTTTTTATAAACCACCCAGCAGAGATAATCCCAAAGAAGCATTATGCTTTGATATGTTAGCTCCAGAAGGATATTGTGAAATTATTGGTGGATCGGAAAGAAGTTTATTAGTTGACGATATGAAAAAGAGATTAAAAGCAGAAGGCGAAAATCCAGAGATTTACAACTGGTATTTTGCTTTAAGGCGCTATGGCAGCGTTCCCCATTCAGGTTATGGATTGGGCGTGGAACGGGTCGTTCAATGGATGTGTGGGTTAAATAACATTAAAGACGCTATTCCGTTCCCCCGAACTTTAAATAGGAAAACGCCTTAAGGATAAGAATCACCTCTATCCTCAGCGCATATATGGATGAGCATTCAATTGGAAGGACATTAATGATTTCTCTTCAATCAAGTATCTAATTTCTTCAAATGGGATATGTTCATATCTATTATTAATTGAAAGAATCCTTAGAGTGGTTAGCTTATCAATAATAGCTTATCAATATTATTAACAAGGTCAAATAATACTGCTAAAAAAACAATTCAAATAAAATACTTAAAAGAAAACTTTCTTACCAGAGACGAATTCTTAGACGCTTTAGAGCGAATAGATAAGAGATTTGAGGTAATTCAAAAACAAATGGATAAACGTTTCGAGAGAGTCGACAATCGTTTCGAGAGAGTTTACGAGCGACTAGATATTATGGATTTAGGTTACGGATTTGTTGCTGAAGGGTTACAATATTCTGTGGTAAAACGAGAGTTCAAGTTGAGAGGATTTGAATTGGATTTACAGGTTAGACAACATTTCTCCGATGAAAATTACACGGTCCATCCTGATACGAAGGATGTTGAAGTTGACATTTTCCATGTGAATCCTAATATAATAGGGGAAGCATCGTTAAAAATAACTAACTTGGATAAACTCCGTACTTTCATCAAAAAAATTGAATTTATTGAAAAGATGTATAAAGAACCCTTTCAAAGATATCTATTTTACTTTAAAATAGATGAAAAAATACTAGGTGACATCAAAAATTTACTCCAAAAATATAACATCGAATTACTAATCCCTCATTTAGACCATTAAAACTGATATTGTGTTTTTGAATTAATATTTGCCTTTTTTTTAATATATACGCTTTATGGAATATCTTATTAAAAAGATTTAAATCCTCATATTATCCCGAATGGAGAGGTTCTATAATAAATATAGATAAAAGTAAAGAAACTATGAAATGTTGATATTTCTTACTGTGTTTAAGAATGTTTTGAAAATAATGGTAGAGCGAGAAAGGAATGTTATTCTAGAACAGTTAAAACAACTTTAGAAAAATTTTTTAGAAATCAACAATTATTTTCGATGAATTATTTAAGAAACACTGATTTTAAATTATTTAAAAGGATGGTTTGTTGAATTGGAACTCTATAATTACATGGGATATGAATTAATTGAAAAAATAATAAATAGAGAAGTCACCATCCAAGATGTAATTCAAACATCATTTGATAGAATTGAGACAACTGATATTCTTATTCATTCTTTTGTTAAACTATCAAAAGATGAAGCACTTAAAAAAGCAAAAAAATACGATATAAAAATTCAAAAAGGTCAAAAAGTTGGGAAGCTTTATGGACTACCTTTTGCAAATAAAGATTTGATCTGCTTAAAGGGTTTTCCTACAACTTGTTGTTCAAAAATACTAAAGGGATATCGCCCTCCATATAATGCTTTCGTCATTGAACGCTTAGTGGAACAAGAGGGAGCAATTCATATTGGAAATACAAATATGGATGAATTTGCAATGGGAAGTTCTACAGAATCGAGCTACTATGGCCCCACCTATAACCCTTGGGATTTATCTAGAGTACCGGGAGGGTCGAGTGGAGGAAGTGCTACAGCAATCGCATCGGGACAAGCTATCTTTGCAATAGGAAGCGATACAGGAGGTAGTATTAGGTGTCCTGCATCTTTCTGCGGAGTTGTGGGATTGAAACCTACTTATGGTAGAGTATCACGATATGGATTAGTCGCCTTTGCAAATTCATTGGATCAAATTGGTCCCATTACTAAGTGTGTTTACGATTCAGCATTAATGCTTGAAATAATATCAGGTAAAGATCCACTCGATTCTACCTCAGTAGACATTAAAGTTGATAAATATACAGAAGAAATCAAAAATCCTATTGAAAAAAAAGTAATTGGAATTCCAAAAGAATTTTTCGGTGAAGGGATTGAAAAAGAAGTTGAAAGTTCTATAAAGAAATCAATCGAAAAATTAGAAAGTTTAGGAGCATCTATCGTTGAGGTGACTATTCCGCATCTTGAATATACCATTGCAACATATTATTTACTCTGCATGTGCGAAGCAAGTTCGAATCTAGCGAGATTTGACGGTTTGAGATATGGACCCATGAGCGAGAACCTTTCTGGCGACACTTTCGAAGTATTTAGTAGAACAAGAGGGAAGTATTTTGGTCCAGAAGTAAGACGGAGAATTTTCTTAGGAACTTATGCATTATCAGCGGGATACTACGATAAATTCTATATTAAAGCGCTTAAAGTTAGATCTTTGATAAAAAACGATTTTGTCCAAGCCTTTAAAAAGTGCGACTCTATCGTTTGCCCAACAATGCCCTCAACAGCATTTAAAACTGGTGCGTTAATTAATGACCCACTAAAAATGTATATAATAGATATACTAACTTGCTCTGTTAATCTTGCAGGTATTCCCGCGTTAACAATCCCATGTGGTTTTGATAGTAATAATTTACCTATAGGTTTTCAAATAATCGGGGATTATTTTGATGAAAAGGGTATCCTCAACATTGGTTATCAACTTGAACAAGAACTTAATGTTTATCGAAAAATTGCGCCTGTTGTAAACGGAGGTAAATAATTTGAGCAGTCAAAATAATGATGTGATTATAGGTTTAGAAGTTCACATTCAATTGACAAATCTCAAAACAAAGCTATTTTGTAGTTGTAGTACTAATTATCGTGGAAAAGAGCCTAATACATTTGTGTGCCCTATTTGTATTGGTTTGCCTGGTTCTCTTCCAGTAGTTAACAAAAAAGTGATTGAATTTGCAACCAGATTAGCTCTAGCCCTAAATTGTAAAATCAATCATAAATTTTGGTTCTTTAGAAAAAATTACCATTATCCAGACCTCCCAAAAGGATTTCAGATTACGCAATATAACAAAGCGGGAGGTAAAGCTTTTGCTGATGGCGGAAAAATCACCATTAGAATCAATAACCACAAAAAAGAAGTTTTGCTAAATAGAATTCATCTAGAAGAAGATCCTGCTAGGTTAGTACATAAAGGAAGTATAGCAACTTCACCATTCACTTTAGTAGATTATAATCGCTCTGGTGTTTGCTTGATCGAAATTGTGTCCGAACCTGTTATTGATACCCCAGAAGAAGCAAGAGAATTTCTAAAACAATTAAAATCGATCGTTCAATATACGGGTATTTCAGATTTAGACCTTCAGGGCTCCGTAAGAGTTGACGCAAATATTTCTATAAAAGGACATGAACGTAGTGAAGTTAAAAATATCAATAGCTTTAAAGAAGTTGAACGTGCATTAAGTTATGAGATTATAAGGCAAAAAAACACGCTTAAAAGAGGGAAAGTATTAATACAAGAAACTAGACACTGGGACGATAAAAGAAAAATCACGATATCATTACGATCAAAAGAGTTTGAAGCAGATTATCGTTATTTCCCCGAGCAAGATTTAGTTCCATTAGAAATTGATAATATTTTTATTCAAAAAGTTAAAGAAAAACTACCAGAAATGCCAAATGAAAGAGCCTTAAGGCTTCGCAGAGAATATATGTTATCTGAATTTGATTCTGAAAACTTAGTTTTAGATAAAGAGATCGCAGACTTTTATGAAAACGGTGCGAATTCGGATCCTTCATTTGGTTATGAGGAGTACAAACAGTATTGTAATTGGTTAATGAACAACATTTCAGGATGGTTAAACGAGAATAATACAACGATTACAAATACAAAACTTACTCCTAAACAGGTGGTAGATTTAATCAAAAACATCAGAAACGGTAAAATTACAACAAAAATAGCAAAGACTTACATTGATGAAATGATGAAAGGGATATCAATTTCTCAAATCATTAAAAAAAAGGGGAAAACGAGAATTTATGATGAAAAAATCATTGAAAAGTTATGTAGAGAAATTATTGAAGAGAATCCAAATATCGTTAAAGATTTTTGTAAGAACCTTAAAGCTTTAGAGGCTTTAATTGGTAGGGTTATGGCAAAAACTAAAGGACAAGCAGATCCTAAAATAACAAGAGAAATTATGTTAGAATTACTAAAGAAATCATAATAAAAGTAGAAAAATAAATAAGATGTTAAATAAGACTCTTAAGAGCGTCTGCTGCTGCTGCTAACTTTAAATTAATAATACCTAGTTTTGCATCTGTAGTCGCGATTATCGTTAATATATTTCCTCCAATTTCCGAAAATAGTATTTTTCCTTTAGCACTTTCAATTATAGCGTTATAAAAAACTCCTTGTTCAAGTTCCTTCGTTGCTCTTTGAGAGGCTTTAAGAATAAGAGTGACCATTGCTGCGACTGATTCTGGATCAACCCAACCAGGTAACGCACTACCTTTTATTAGGCCGAACTTTTCAATTATCGCAGCACCATATACCCCCTTTATCGCTTTAAGACTTTCTAGGATTTCCTTAATCCTTTCTTCACTCATTTAATTCACTTTAGTTTAAAAATTCAAAATTATTAGAATAATCTTGTTATTGCTATTTAAGATTTAATATTATTTAAGTATAAAAATTTTGGAATTAGTGAAAAAAAAAGTTAAAAGGAATAAGATTTAGTGATTATAATTTTATTATTTTTCCTCGCTTATCAAGTAATAATGCAATGAGCGTCATTACAATAACCATTATCGTGAAGATTAGAAAATCCATATCTAAACCAATTATATCACTTATTATGAATTCCAGTACAACCGCAATAATATAAATTATAAATGGAGATTTTCCGTAACTATCTAGAATGAATATTGGTTTCTGGACTTTTTTATCAATACCAATAAAAAGAATCGATATTAAGATTGAGCCCCCTAAACTTATTAATATATATGTTAAAGTTACTTGGCGTTTATTTGGATACCATCCAGGTAATAACCAAAGTAATAGACCACCTACAAAAGCAATAATCCCCACAATTAAGTATATTTGATATTTCTTCTTATCAGTATATTCTTTACTTATAAACAATACTTCGCCTAAACAGGTTGCGTAAATCATAATAGCAGAAAACCCAAATATCGTACCAAAAATGCCACCGTGAATAGATGCAATAGCGTACTCTCGCCATCCACCATAAAGAAGCATAATTTGATAGAATATTAATAAAACCGTAGCAATGATAGCCCGTCCCTTTGGTTTTAACCACAGAAATGGTATTGCTATTAATCCGACGAATCCTAGCGTTGGTAAAACATCCCAAATAATAATACCCTCAATTGTTATAAATTCACCGTGATCGATTAGAATTACAAGTAATCCCAAAGCCAAGATTATCCCATAACGAATAATCATGTGTTTGACTGCCTTACTTACGCCATCTCTTTCTTTTCTGTGTAAAAAGGACAATGGCATGAGTAAACCCATTATAAAAATAAAAGCAGGAGCGCCAATATCATAAAAATTCATATACTCAACTGTTCTTTGATTTAAGGGGTGAGCTAAAAAGAATCGAGCAATTTCACTTCCAGTTCGAATAGCATAAGGTAGAAATTCAGTGATCACAAGTAGGATCAGGATAAAACCTCGTGCATGATCGATCCAATAATATCTTTTTCTTTGTAGCTGATCTCCTTCAGTAATTAATTTCTCATCACTCATGTTTGATCATAGTCTTTTATTTTGTATAAAAATTAATTAAGTAAATTATTTTAATAGATATTTACGGTTTTATTATATTTAAGTGTAAAATTTTATCTGTACTTTAAAGTTGACTTTGAAGTGTTTTAAATAATGGTAAATATTATCTATCGTCATTACAAAAAAGGCGATGACGGACAGCTAGCAGATCTATTCAATCGAGCTTTTCAAATGAATGGGGTGGGCATTATTCGAACTTCTGAAGAATGGAATTGGAGATATGTCAAGTCTCCCTATTTTGAACCAGAGATGATTCAAATTGCTGAAGATGTTGAAAAAAATAAGATAGTGGGGGTAATTCATGTAAATTTAGTTGAAGAAATCATTTTCAATTCTAAAAATTATTTAATTGGAGATATCAACGATGTTTCATGCCATCCCGATTATACCCGTAAAGGAATTGCTACAAATCTAATGGAAATGGCGATGGAATATATGAAAAAAAAAAAATGTGATCTTTCAATTTTAACAGCAGATTATAAGGGATTTGCTAGATCAAAGATTTACTTGAAATTCGGCTACATTGATGTTGACAGAGAACTTATGCTGATTAATTTTCCAAATTTATTTAAATTGTTTAAAGATATTAAAGAATTTGCCTCGTTATTTCCAATATTTTTTGTTATTTCGTATTTTCCACGATTTATTTATAGAATCATTCTGAAACTAAGCAAAATTTTTAACAATATTTCTTACGAGATTGTTAATAATAAGCATTTTGAGTACATGAACGCTGCGAACAAAATTATTAAAAAGTTTTACACTGGTGTTACGCCGTATGATAAAGATAAATTTACTTGGGCACGAATTAATGTACCAGCAGAAAGACTCAAACCTACCTATATAATCATTCGAAAAAAAGGAGAAATAATAGGTGGTGCCATAATAACCCATAGAAATCTACATTCGTTTAAATATAGGCTTAAAATTAGAATTGGGATTGTTCACGAAGTGTTTTTAGATAAAAGTCAATTTAGAAATAAGCACGATTTGCATTTTGGATATATTTTTCTAATCGATAAGATATTAAAAGCCGCTACTAGAAGATATATCGGAGTCTTACTTTATAACTCTTGTTATAGTGACATTGATTTAATTAAAGCATTAAAATCAATGGCGTTTTTAAAATTTGGATCAGGAACGATTATGATGAATAAACTGAACGAAGAAATAAAGAGTTTAAAGCCAAAAAAACCAATATATTTGCCCACATATATAACATTCTCAACTCCTTAAAGTATCTTTAAGTAGAATTAAGATGGAAGTCTTATTCCTTTTTTTTTTTAATAAAAAATAAAAATTATTAATAAATAAACACTTTGGTAATTTATGTTTAGACAAGCTATTAAATGGGTAAAAGCTAACCAAGATTTATTGATTGATGTCAGCGATCAGATTTGGGGGTTCGCAGAGTTAGGTTTAAAAGAATTTAAATCTTCAAAATTATTAGCAAAAACACTTGACGAAGCAGGTTTTGCAGTAAAAATGGGAGTTGCAGACATGCCAACTGCTTTTTACGCTGATTATGGAGAAGGGAAGCCTGTTATCGGAATTTTAGGTGAATATGACGCCTTACCAGGGCTCAGTCAAAAAGCACAACCGTTTCGGGAAGTTTTAACAAAAGGTGCGCCAGGTCATGGTTGCGGTCATAACCTATTAGGAGTAGGTTCGTTAGGGGCCGTATTAGCAGTTAAACAAGCGATTGATTTGGGTAATGTAAAGGGAACTATCCGTTATTATGGTTGTCCTGCGGAGGAAACTTTTAACGCAAAGGGTTACATGATAAGAGAAGGATTATTTGACGATGTAGATATATCAATGACGTGGCATCCTGGGTTCTTAAACATGTTAACCGTGATGAGCGCTTTATCAATGAATTCAGTTGTTTTTAAATTTCATGGACGCACGGCTCACGCTGCGGGAGATCCTCAGAATGGTAGAAGCGCTTTAGATGCTGTTGAGTTAATGAATATTGGGGCTAATTTTATGCGTGAACATATGATTTCTGACGCAAGACTTCACTATATAATAACAAATGGTGGTGAAGCTCCAAATGTGGTGCCAGCAGAAGCAGAAGTGCATTATTTTGTGCGAGCTCCAAAACGCCACCAAGTAGAAGCTTTATATAAAAGGCTTATTAAAATAGCTGAAGGGGCAACATTGATGACCGAAACTTCAATGGAAATCGATTTTTTAAGCGGCACATACAATACAAGGTATAATCAAGTAGTCGACGAAGTGATTTCAAATTCCATGAAAACAGTAGGCACTCCAAGATTTAATAAAGACGATTTTGCGTTTGCAAATGAACTTAAAAAGTCACTACCAGAGAATTCAATGGAAGGTTATTATAGATTGATACCTCCTGACATGCTGGAGATGGCTAAAGCAATTCTTAGCCAACCCTTAAACAAAATCATAATTCCACCAATTGGAAAAGGTAAAGTGATGCCTGGTTCCACAGATGTGGCAGATGTTTCTTGGAAAGTACCGCTTGGTGAGTTTAATACTGCTTGCGAGATAATAGGTTCTCCAGGGCATTCTTGGCAAACTGTAGCGACATCAGGGATGGGTATTGGGCATAAGGGGATGTTAACAGCAGCAAAAATATTAGCATTATCTAGTTTGGAATTTATGGGAAACTCAGAATTAGTCGAAAAAGCGCGTAAAAAACACGAAAATACGCATAAAGACGAAGCATACAAAACTCCGTTTCCTGAAGGGTTAAAACCTCCTTTTCGCAGATTAAGTAATTAAGCTTTTTTTTAAACTAATTATTTTTTTTTTTCCCTTTATTATAAGTTGGATCAAAAACTGGTCTCTTTAAGAGATTAATATGTTACTCAATTTTCTATATTAAGAATAAATGAAATGTGTAAAAGATATGAGTAAAGTAATAAAATGGCAATATACCGATTTTTT
>Ga0209345_10004404_pt1 | contig 13647 bp, 7 predicted proteins | sample Cruoilmetagenom7_FD_187294 | JGI IMG/M metagenome (GOLD analysis project Ga0209345, IMG submission 187294) | Oil polluted marine microbial communities from Coal Oil Point, Santa Barbara, California, USA - Sample 7 (SPAdes) (version 2) | ecosystem: Environmental > Aquatic > Marine > Oil seeps ...
GTATGCCCATGCGTCATCTGCCTTCTTAGCATCAAGATACCTAATAGTAAGGTATGCCGTGTCTTTGATATCAAATGGCGCATAGAAATTAATGACTTCACGGTATTCCTCATCTTTGCCAAAGTTACCTTTAAGCTTATAATTTGTATCTGAAAGATCCGCACGGAAATTAAAATAAACTCGTTTATATTTTGCATTCAAAATACGCTCAAATGTACCACCACCTTGGTACATTCCTTTGAACTCGCCATCTTTGACATCTATAGGGTCGTGTTCCCCACCTTTCCTCACCCAAATCCATTGCGAATTCTTACCTTCAAGACCTTGACGTTGCCAACGATAGTTAAAATTCCATGCAGCCTTATATCCGGAAAAAGGGTCGTTAATATCGAGCGTAAGCGGGTTAAACGGCTCACCTGCTTTGTAATTTTTTAACACCCCATCTTCATCCAAATAAGGTTTGCCAGCGAATAACGTAGTAGCTTGCTGATAAGTTAGTGCCGGTAGAAACTTCCTAGACGGTTGAAGAGTGAATGCCATCTTGTCAAAAAACAAAATATCCACATACCCTGGGGGAACGAATGCCCTAAACCTTTCTTTATCTGCATAATGAACAACTTCACCAGCAGAAAAATTAACGTTAGACGATTGATTTAAAACTAACCATGACAAAAAATCCTTTTCATTAAAAGAGATCGCATAGCAGTTAGTCATTAATAGATTCAAAAAAACCAATAATGGAATTTTTTGAATCAACTTAAGCATGCTCCATAACCTAATATTTAACATGCTGAATTTCATACGTTAAGTCAACGTATTAAGTGCAACTTTATCGAAGGGTTTAATACTCTCAAAATCACCCGATTTAACTTTATTAACCCATTCATAATCCCCCATGATGGCCCTTCCCAATGCGACCAAATCAAACTCTCCTTTATTAAGTCTTGTGCATAACTCATCAATTCCCGTTGTCTCTGCTTGAGGGTCTTCAGTACCTAAAAAATGTTCCAACGTGAACTCTTTGTCTAGCCCTACACTGCCAACTGTAATAGAAGGTTTACCCGTTATTTTTTTAGCCCAGCCAGCTAAATTTAAACTTGAACCTTCAAACTCAGGTTCCCAAAAACGGCGTGTACTCGCATGAAATATATCAACACCAGCATTACTCAAAGGTATTAATATTTGGCTCAACTCATCTGGGGAGTTGGCGATTTTTGCAGTGTAATCCAGTAGTTTCCATTGAGAAAATCTGAATAAAATGGGAAAATCCTCTCCTACTGCATTACGAACCGCCTCGACTACTTCTTTACCGAAACGCACCCTGTTTTCAATGTCTCCTCCATATTCGTCAGTTCGCTGATTTGTCTCTTTCCAAAAAAACTGATCGATTAAATACTGATGCGCCCCATGTATTTCAACGCCGTCAAAACCAAGTTCCTTCGCATCGCTCGCCGCTTGCGCATACGCAATTATAATTTCATTAATTTCGGCTTTATCTAACCCTCTAGTAATGCGTTTACCTCCCTCAAAAACATCGACAGGCCCCACCCCTATCTCCGACTGAATAGGTTCTGTCCCTTCTTTTCGATGAAGCCCAACATGCCATATTTGAGGGACCATTTTAGCGCCAGCCGCATGTACACCATCGAGTACTTTCCTCCATCCGTCCAATGCATCGTCACCATAGAATCGGGGTACATCTTGATAACCATTCGATGCCCTGTGGTTAATAGTCGTGCCTTCGGAAATGATTAAACCAACGCCCCCTTCAGCTCTACGTTTGTAATAAGCGGCCACATCATCGCCTGGAACCCCATTTGGAGAGTGTGAACGTGTAAGTGGCGCCATCACCGTTCTATTAGGCAAGTGCAGTGAGCCCATATCAAAAGATGAGAACAATGTTTCTAATATTGGTTTCATATTCAAAACTCCCTAGTCTAGTTCAATTCAATTTACTTTAAAAAAAGGCCTCAGCATGGGTGTTTTAAATAAGCCCAGCTAGCGATACTCCTAAAAGCTGTATCCTCACTTTCTAAAAATGGCACCAATAAATTTCTTTCGGGCAACAAAGAGCGATCGCCTATGGCAAATAGCGTTTGGATGACTATATTTTCTTCTTTGTGGCTCAGCCCCCAATTAAAAAAAGCTATTGCGTCACCCCCCTTTAATGCGGCTATTGATTCCATTACTCTTAAAGAAACTTTTATATTTAGCGTCTCAATTAAAGATTCTTTTATAATCTCCAGCGCAAGCTTACTTGGAAGCCTCTTCAAACTGCCTGCAGCAATTTCAGCATCACGTAAATTACCTGATTTAATAAGAGTGATTAATTTCCTTTTATCATCACCACCTGTAATCTTTAACAAACTGGTCAAAGCGGCAATATTTACTCTTGATTCGTTGTCACTAACCAGAACATTCAATTGGTTTTCAAATTTTTTACCCTTTAATTCACCGAGCACTATCGCTGCCATTTCCCTAACAAGGGGGTCTGTATTATTAGCAAATAACAACACCTCATTAGCAGTCTCTTGAAATTGAATTTTCAACTTCACTATTGCGTATAACGCATATGATTGAACTAATTTATCTTCACTATAATTCTTATAGTTTTTAACAAGTAATTTACCTAACAAAGTATTACCCGATTGGGCAATCGCTTTCATTGCCTTAATTAAATCAAATTTATTTGTGTGATTTAAAAGATATTTCTCAATAAAAAACTCACTACCCGTTAAAGTTTCATGTTGTAAAGTTTCAATGAGTAATGTTGATATTTCTTCATTTTCCGCAGCATCTTTTAGCAATTTTTGCGTCATAGTCACTTTGTTCAACTTTGCAACAGTTGAAATAGCTGAGCGCGCTAGAAATGGCGTCAGCGGGTCAATTGTTTGCAATACAAACTCAGCATTAACCTGTCGCCCTACAGCCTCCAATGCTTCAACTGCGAGAAACTTGTCATATTTATTATTCGAATCGTAGGCTTTTAGAGCGCCTCTTGTAGCCTTGTCACAGTTACTGCTATCGGCGAATGACATAGGCAAAAAACCTATCACCAGAAATATCGCAAAAAGAATTTTATCTAGTATTTTTTTATAGTAAGACATAATTTATCCTAAAAAAAAGTGGGCTACAAAAGCCCACTTTTTAAACGTTACCATTTCACAGGTTGTTACTTACCTTCAGTTAATTTATTAACATCCATGCCACGTTTAATTTTAGAAAGCTTATCCTTAGGATAATAAGCATTCTGTGTCGGAACTAACGTTCCTCTATTATTTTGGACATCAACTACATTAATAGATTGAAACATATTAATATTTAATCCTGATGGTGTTTTAGGCATATTTTTTCGTCCTAGCCCTTGAGGGTCTTCTGACCAAGTTCTAGATTGCTGCCACACTTTCCAAAGCTCACCAGATTGATCAAAAGCAGCAGAATAGTAGCTTGTATGGTTTTGTCTATCGGCAAAAATATATTTTATTGAGTACGGATGTGACGCACTACGAGGTTTCTGAATAAATACATCTGTTGTTCTTAACTCCCAATCATCATCAGGCGTCCATCCATTAGGGCCAGTAAAAACCGTATTAGGGTTACGCGATCTCGCAACACCAAGAATACGTGCTGTTCCTGCATACTCCCAGTCATGTTCCATGACGCGACCCGCAAAGCCAAAGAAATCCTCTAATGTATGATCAGTACCTAACAAGCTATCCGTTTTAGCTTCAACTGAAATTCTCCTTACTCTTCGAGTGCTTGGAACATAAGCCCAAGAATCGTCTGCTTTATTTGGCTTTAAATGCCTTAAAATCATAAAAGCGGTACCCGCAATATCAAACGGCTCATAGAAACTCGTGAGCTCTCTAAACTCGGTATCTCTCGACATGCTACCTTTTAATTTATAGTCTTGGTCAGGCAAGTCAGCTCTATGATTAAAGTACACACGTTTAAACGACGCCCATAGTGCCCGGTTAAATGACCCTCCTCCACCAAAAAGCGATCCATAATCCTTGTTTTTTCTTAGCTCATGCCCTTCATGCTCACCACCTGCACGTACCCAAACCCAATGAACGGGATCACTACTTAGACCTTGCCCCTGCCACCGGTAATTAAAGTTCCAAGCAGCTTTAATGCCTGACGTTGGGTCACCAACTTTCAAACTAGCCACATCAAAAGGCTCACCAGCTACATAACCCACAAGTGAACCATCACTCGCCAATGACACCTTAGATTGGAATTTTGTTGTTGCATTCTTGTAATCTTGAGAGGGGCTGAGATCAGTAGGGTCTCTTACTACTACCTTCATTCCTTCAAAATTCATGACGCTTTCATAGCCAGGTGGTACGAATGCTTTTATTTTATCTCTGTCTGCATAAGTTATAACATCCCCATCTTTAAAGCTGACAGTGGCTGCCTTATTTTCCTCAAGCCATTTTTTTACATCGGCTTGAGTATAAGCATTAGCCATGAGTGGACATGAAATGCCCAAAGCTAACGCTAACATTTTTATTTTATTTATTTTCATTTTTAAATCTCCCTAAAAATATTATTAAAATTGATACTGCAATTGGAGGAATAATTCATCATTATTTCGTAACGCACCGATTCCTTCTTTGGCATAACCGAATACAGCTTGTTGTGGAGATTGCCCATCTAAAGTAAATGCCGTAAATGGACCAACATCAAACGTTTGATTATCCTCACCACCTGAAATAATATGCGCCCCTGCTTTAACAGAAAAATGGTTATCAATTAAGTATTGAACTGATGCGCCATATACATGTGAATCAGAGCCATCCTCATACACATAGAAAGCGTTTGGAATCAAACGGTCTCTCATATATTGTGTCTGAGCAAAAAGCGTCCAAATATAATTATCTTCACTGGGTACAAAACCAAAGTTTCTATCCCCTTCATAATCCATGTAATGTGTATTAAACATTTGTGCAGATAAGAAAAATGTTCTCAATGGGTTAAGTGCTTTGATAAACGTAGGTCTATCAATACCAATTGAAAGCCTAAATACATCACTGTGGTCTACCCAATCAGCTTTATAGGTGTTATTAACCATTTCATCAAAACTGTAAGAAGACTCAACCCTAAACACAATACCTGTGTTGTCATCAAAGTAATCAAATGAAAGTCCCGTTGTATGCACTTGATCAAAAACCACTGACGTTTGACCACCAAAAGCAAGCCCCGTTCTATAAAATAGACTTGCATTATCTTGCGCAATGGCTGCTTGAGCATCAACGTTTCCATTTGCTGCCGCTAGTGCAATCCCCGATTTGGGGTCAATCACAGTCACAGGTAATACAACACCCTCATCAAGACCTACTACCAAACCATCATTCGCCACAGTACCTAATACACCCGCATTTAGATTAATCGTATTAAATTTAAATACTGGACTGTCACCCCAATGATAATAGTGTGATAACGCGAAACGGATTTCGCCCAATTTAAACTCAAAACGGCCCCCTATTTCGGTATCATCTATATTATGATCTGGCATTTCAAACTCTGAAAGCCCAAGTGGAACCCCAAACCCAGAAGGTAAACGCCCATCTCCTGGTGAACAAACATTAGCGCCAGGGCCACCATTAGTAGCCTCAGATACACATGGTTCTGGTGAAAAATATGTATTAAATAGTGCAAATGTGCCAATTTCTTTAGAAAAAGGGTGTGCCCATGCTTGGCTTGGACTACCTAGACCAACAGGTTCAAACTGGTCGAAATTCCAAACCACAGTGATCGCTGACTCTTTAAATACACCTAAATCACCTGCTTTATATTGTAGTGAAGCTGCCCATTGCGGTATGCGAATATCTTCAAATGGGTCAAAGAAGAAATGCTGGCCAAACTCCATTGGATTGACAATATCTTGCATTCTAAAAAAGTCAGTTTTGCCCCACACTACTTGTTGCTTTCCTAAACGAAGCCACCAATCACCAACAATTGCATCGAGGTAAAGTTCTCTCAAAGGATATAATGCCCCTGATGAATCGTTACGATGTAATGCTTGATCCCGAGTACTTGTATTTAAGTTTGGGCAATGCTTACATGCAAGCTTTTGATTACCAAGAGGTACAGCCAGTGGAAAGTTACCAGCATCCAACGCAATAGCTTCAAACTGTTCTAACCTGCTTGCACTCCAAACACCTTCAGTAACATTCTTAGAAAGCCCTCCTGTGCTCAACCCTGCTCCAAAGCCATTAAAACCGATTGGGTCGCTTGCACCATCAAATTTACTGCCCATATAAGACACTTGGTTATCACGTGAGTGAAGCCTTGTATCAAATTCAGGGCGAATAACAGTATTAATACTAAATTCGTCAAAAACACCAAAATCTTCAATTGACCAATTAGCCTCCAACTGAAGTCTCAAAATATTTTGTGTTACCTCATCTACTTCATTACTAATGCCATAACGTGTTTCATTCCGAATATAACCCGTATATTCCAACTCTCCACCAGCCAATTCAATCGACTGGCGACTAATACTAGGGCTGGAGTACATCAACACCCCTAAAAGCCCAATAAACATTAATCTTATTTTCATAATATTCCCCTTATTATTAATTTTTTCTATTTCAACAACTACTTCTACATCTACATCTATTCACTTTCATTACTCTTTTTATCAAGCCCTTTGGCTAAAAACTTAGGTTTAAATACTCGGATAAGCAAGGGCACAATGGTAATAGCACCAACCATATTGCTTACCATTAGCAAGATAAGAAGTATTGCCATTTCACTATTAAAACGTAACGCTGAACCCGGTATCCAATAGATAATGCCACCAACAACCGTTATTGCTGTAAAAACAACCGCCGCACCAGTCGTCCTTAATGTCGTTATAATCGCTTCATTAAGTTCTTTAGTTTTATCAACTAATTCACCTCGCACTTTTAACATATTGACTTGGTACTCTTCCTTTATTCTGTCAATAACATAAATGACATAATCAACGCCGATACCGATACCAACAGCTGTAACAGGTAACGTGTTTATATTCAGACCAATTTCTCTAAAACCCATGTAAGCACGGTTAATGATGATCGCTAAAAACAACACAACAAAAACAAGCAGCGCAGCAACAAAAGACTGGTATGTAATGACAACAGACGCCATAACGACTAATAAAATTAATACTGTTTGCATTAGCTCAGAATATTCAACCTCCTCATTAGATGCTGCAGTAACGCCAATAATTCCACCTGCTAAATGATAGTCAATCCCTTCTAACGGGTGAGCATCAATAAACTCTTTCGCATGTTCAATCGCAGCGTCAACGGTAGCCCCTGTAGCGTCTTTAAAATAAACAACAAAATTGGCTCGTCTACCCTCCAAGTCCATGTACTCTTGAATTACTCCAGGTACAGCAGCCCCCGCTTCGTACATAAACAACGTGTTACCAATATTTTTTTGTGAGTTAGGCAAAACATACCAACGTGGATCATCATAGTGGTACAGCCTGTTTACTGAACGGACTAATGTTGGTAAGTCGCGTGTTCCACCAAACTTAGGGGCATCTTGCATATGTTCAATAAACGCCTCCATTGTTTTTGCAACATCAGGTCGTTTAACAACGTGCGCCTCCTCTCCTTCAATGTAAATACTAAGCTGATTAGCACCAGCAAATTTTTCGGAGATTCGTTGAGCCGCCTGATTATATTCTGAGTCTTCAAATAATAACGGTGAACCTGGTTTGTTTTCTCCGACGGTGACCTTTCCACCATAAAAGAAGCCACCCATTAATATAACAAGCACTAACACTGTAACTGGTATCGTCGACTTACCTGATACCAAAAAGCGTCCCAATGAACCCATAAACGTTGAGGCAAGAGAGTCGGTAGATTTTCCTTCTTTCTCTCTTATTGGCACAGGAAAAGTTAGTAATAATAAAGGCACCAAAATAGACACTGTAACAATATTGCTTAACGACCAAAAACTACAATAAATACCTAACTTAGAGATCATTGGAATTGAAGAAACCGATAAAACAAGTAAGCCAGCCGCATCCGTAAAAATAGCGATAAAGGCTGGAATCATCAACTCACCCATTGATGTGCGCACAGCATCTTTGTGAGAGGCACCATTTCTTTTTTCATCCTGAAAACGCTCAATCAACTGCACGCAGTGACTCGTTGTACGTGCCGATATAAGAATAGGCACAACCAATATCAGAGGGTCTAAGTTATAGTCCATCCAACCGACTAAACCCAATCCCCAGACCGCAGATAATAAGGTACAAGTCATTGGAATAAATACGCCAGAAATAGCACGGAAATGCAAAAACAACAAAATGACAATAATAAGAAAGGTAACGAAAAATATCTGATACAACTGTTCTGAATAACTATAAATCCAGCCCTTAAGCATTGGTTCACCTGCAATTTGTAGCAAGGTCTCACCGTCTTTTTCTATTTCATTCTTAAGCTCACTAAGCCGAGTATGTATCTGCTCATAATCTAACCTTTTTTCGTCAAACCCTGCTGTTATTAATGCCGCACTACCATCTTTTGATACATATGTCCCATATACGATTGGGTTATTAAGTATTTCCTCTTTAAGTGTTTTAAGGCCATTTAAATCTGATGGGACTTCTCGAGGTAAAACCGGTCTCGAAATAACCATCCCTTCCTTGTTAGTCTTAACCACCCTGATTTTTGCATGGGCTATACTAGCGACCTGATAATGATTAACGCCAGTAATCAAATCAACTTGTTCTGTTAGGTATTTAACTTTATCAAGGGTTTTTTTAGTAAATAAATCTCCATCTTTAGATTCAAGAGACATCGTAATAACATTTGCCCCACCAAAAACCTCCTTCATACGATTGTAATTTTTTACGTACTCGTGCTGCTGTGGTAATAAATCTGAAAATCGTGAGAAGATCTCAATAGATGGGATTGAATAGGCCAACAACAAGCTTGGCAAAAGAACTAACATATAAGCTACATTACGGTGTTCAACAACCCAACTAGCGATCTTATTAGAGAACTTACCTGCTTTACTATGTACCTCGGTCATTAGTTCATACTCCTTAAGTTGAGCTTACTCCATGCTTTATTTTCATAGAGCACTAATGAGCCCCTTCCCCCTGCTACCAAATAAGAATTATCTCCCAATATAACTACTGACTTAAGCCACGCAATCAAATTTAAATCAGATCGATCCGCCACTTCCCATACAGCACCTTTAAGCATAGCGACCGTTCCAACAGCACCGGCAACTATTGCAGTATTGTTAGCTGATAGTGCAACATCAAAAATACCATTATCTGTTTTCATATTGTGCTCAACCCAATTGTCGCCCCCATCACTGGTCATAGAAGCAACCCCGCCAGCTCCAACCAATACAATATTTTTGCCCCTTACACTGCTTTCTATCCAATAAGGCATCACTGCTTCCTCCTGCCTGATACTTCCATATACACTTTTCCAGTTTCCATCATCATCCAAAACAATGGCTGTACCAAACTCACCTGCAATAAAAACAGTATCTGCTATATGACTAACCGTGTTTAATGAAACATCTCCAGCTTGAAATTGAGGGCCAGGTCGATAGTTAAATTCGAGGGTTAACGTACTATTTATATCCAATGGAGCCACTATCTCAAGACTACCGCTATCAGTATCCAAATAATAATCTTCATCATCTACTACAGCCTTCCCATCAACTGTCGCGTTGAATACAAATGAATCCCTGTCTATGTTTGAAACACCGAGAAACCAAGTTTCTGCACCATGAGACTTTAGCGTTATTGTTTTTTTAACATACTCAATCTCTTTGATACTCCAGCTTTTTCCACGATCAATTGACTGCGCGATCAAACCTCTTGGGCCTACTGCCCATATATCATTTCCTTTAACCGATATATCAAGAATGGGCTCATTGAAGTCTGAAAGTGCAGCTATTAGCTTCAGCTCTTCACCACTGAGCAAATATATTTCTCCTCTTGCAGTACCTATAACTGCTTCATCATCCGATAATGACCTAATCACTAAAAAATCATTTGAAAGAGGTGCCTGTATTTTCTTAAAAAAAGCCCCGCTATCACTTAACTGAACTTTTCCTAAAAAACCTCGGTAGCCGGATACAAAAAGTTCTTTAGTATTCAAAATAGCATCCATTGAGACAATATCAGAAAGAAGAGCATTGTTTTCAGCTTGCTCAGGTGATGCAGCTTCTGACGCATGAACCGGCGCGTTAAAAACAACTAAAAAAATTAAGGTTGTTACGTATCGAATAAACACTATATACATCTGAAGCACCAAAATTACATATTTATAACTGAGTTAATGCATATGTTATGCCGGTTTATTTTATTTCAATAAAAACAGTCAGTTACATTGGAAATCATATGATTACTTTGATTAGATATGCTGGTGGTTGTAATAATGTAAGACACTTTTATAAATTGATTAGATCAACTGTAGTCAATTCGAACAGTCAAATTGAATTTATCTTATTTATTTAAAAAGATTCACATCGAAACTATAATTAAAGCCGATAGCCAATGCTTTACCACCTTCGTCCCAATAGGTTTCTCTAAAACCACCTCTAGCTGAAGAGATTCCAGCGCCGTTCTGTTCACGGTAATATTCTGCAAATAAAATAGTTTTTTCATTCAATTGATAGCTATAACCTAAATGAAAAATATCTTCCCCAAACCCTTCAACTTTAGCGATATGGGCCTTAAGTTTTTGCTGCCCTATGGCGTATTCGATATATAAGTTTTTGGCCGATGAGTTATCGTATCCAAGGATCGCTTTATTTTTAATATCACTTTGGTTACGTTCATATTTTGCGCCTATATATAGCGCCCCTATAGTATGGGCTAATGAAACACCCATAACTCGCCTATCATTAGCTCCGCCAATATCCTCAATACCAAGTGCAAACTTAGTTTGTTTATTAACGTGTGAAATAGTTATTTGATCTCTGTCGTCAAATGAACCATTTTTTTCTCTATCCCCATTACCATGAGCTCGAGCCAAGTTAACTTTCCAGCCATTTACAACAGGTGTTGAATAAACAATTAACTCATCTTCACGAAGCGTTGAATAAGTAGCATAACCAACATAGTAAGAATTAAACCGGTCTACCACAGCAGAAATTTCATTATAATAAGGCACCCACCCCTTACCAATCCAAACTGAACCCAAATCTTGTGATGTGATCTTTAATTTTGCTATGCGTTGCGTAGTATCAGTGACATCTTTTCTTTGATCCCAGACATGCTGAATTCTGCGGTTAGCAGTATCAATTGGCAGTTCAAGTAACGCCTCAAACATTAATCCGTTTTGTAATTGATGCTGAAATTGTAAGGCAACTCGAGTATAGATATCCCTCAATGCAATATAATTCTGGTTATCAGCTGTATCAGGTGAGACACTCTCAACTTGCGTTCCAATTGTCCCGAAAAGCCTTAATTCAGAAGCATTAGTTACTAAAGGGCATAGTAAAACCATAAGAACACAAATTAAACGATACTTAATCATTTCGCACTCCATTAAATATCACACTACAAAGCAATATTCACACCAAAAAATTAAATGAATTTAATGCTATTAAAATCAGCATGTTATTAACGAATGTTAATTTAAACTAAATACCTTGTGTCCGTTAGTTGTACAGTTAATATTAATTCAATACATTTGAACCAAACAGTTCTTAGTTATCAAACATAAAAAAACCCGTTAAAACGAGTCTTTTTTTAGATCTTAGAGTTAACTTTCAATCAACTATGGCGTGAACATCTAAATAGATATTTCTAACAAAGTCATCTTTTTATAAAGTGTACTGCGCGCAATCCCTAAATGCTTTGCAGTCTTAGAAACATTGCCTTCAAATAAACGTAAAGCATCGACCAATGCCTCTCTTTCAATGTCTTTTAACGTGCCTTCATGTGAGTTTTTAGTTTCCTTCTTTGTAGATTTTGATTTCATTCTCGCTGGCAAATGAGCTAAGGTAAGCAATTCCCCATCGTTCATCAAAAAGCAATTTTCAGCAAAATTACGAAGTTCTCTAATATTCCCAGGCCATTTATGGCTTTTTAATGCCTCAGAAAATTCATCACTCTGTTTCGGCATCACTCCACAACTTTCCTTTGCTACCTTATCAATGAAGTGGTCAAATAAATAGGGTATATCTTCTGCATGTTCTCTTAATGGCGGTAACTCTACAACATTTGCACAAACACGATAGTAAAGGTCTTCTCTTAAACGACCGGCTTCAACCTCTTCTTCAAGGTTTTTGTTAGTTGCCACAATAATTCTGGCGTTAATTGACCTAGGCGAGAACTCACCAAGCCGAACAATCTCTTTTTCTTCCAATACTCTAAGCAGATAAACCTGTAAATCCAAGGGCAACTCACAAAACTCATCAAGCAGAATAGTGCCATTATTTGCAGCTTCAAATTTTCCAATCATGCCACCACGTTTTGCACCCGAAAAACTACCTTCTGCATAACCAAATAACTCACTAGCCAATAAATCTTTTTGGATTGCACCACAGTTTACCGCAATAAAGTTACCTTTTTTCCCACTTAGTACATGCACTTCTTTTGATATAACTTCTTTACCAGTACCAGTTTCACCGGTAAATGTCACTAGAGCATCACATTTTGCGTACTTATCAGCTAAAAAACGTAATCGTTTTATCGTGCTGCTAACGCCATAGATTAATGAACTTTGAATAGCTTCAGGATTATTTGATGTAAGCCCAAAAGACCTAGAACTTTTTTTGTTTTCCTGAATAACATAAATATACCCGAGAGTTACCTCATTAATGATTATGGGTTCAAGTTTGTCACAATCAATGTCACTGGGCTGATCTCCAGCCTCAATCTGAAGCACAGACATACCATCAACCTGCAACCCATTAACCTTATTTCTTAAAGATACTGGCAGTGAAGAATTATTTGAAGATATTCCATCACTTAGCCAAACCAAAAAACCATCTTCATCAAACACCATAACATCGTCATTTTGCCATTGACGAAACATACTCATGGCCTTTTCAACTAAACGAAGTCGATTATTGTCCCTGCTTTGACTCAAACGTAATTCAATGCAAGAGGCCATTGAATTTACCCAGCCCAAATTCATTGACTGGAATAAATGCTCTGGACCAGTTGTATCCAAAACACCAATAACTTCCCCATTTCTTAGGTCTTTGATAGGTACTGCAGCACAGCCCCAAACATTAGTCATTTCACAATAATGTTCTCGAGCAACTATTTGTACAGACCTCTTCAAGGATATAGCAGTCCCTACAGCATTTGTCCCTACATGCTTTTCTGACCAATTACTCCCATCAATTAATTGTTGGGAGTCAGCCTGCATTAATAATTTTGCATCCCCTTCTCGTTCAAGAATTATCCCTTTTGCCGACGTTAATAACATAAAAAGCTGGTTATCTTCCAAAATATTTCGAGCATCCTTAATAACTGGTAAAGCTGCTTTTCTTAATTCAGAATGAATGTTACGTTCCAACTTTAAACTGTTGGTTGCTAAAACATCAGGGGCTTTATTTAAACCTATATTTACTTGGAATTCTCGCGAACGTCTCCATGAGTCAAGTATATATTGAGACACATTTGGCTTCTCAATCTTAATGTCACAATTAAAAAGT
>Ga0209345_10004405_pt1 | contig 13647 bp, 11 predicted proteins | sample Cruoilmetagenom7_FD_187294 | JGI IMG/M metagenome (GOLD analysis project Ga0209345, IMG submission 187294) | Oil polluted marine microbial communities from Coal Oil Point, Santa Barbara, California, USA - Sample 7 (SPAdes) (version 2) | ecosystem: Environmental > Aquatic > Marine > Oil seeps ...
TAGTGAAAAGGTTATCTCTCATCACTCAAAGCTAAACAAAGACTTGATAGAGTGTTATTATGATTTTAAAAAAGAGCAGGGCTATTCAGAGTATGAGATAATGCAAAAACGTGAGGCTTTAGAAAATGTACTTGTGCCATATAGTGAAGAGGAAAATATTAAGATGGCGTTAAATTGTGGTTTTTCTCACTGTGAAGTAGTATTTAGGTGGGCAAATTTCGCAACTTTCATCGCTATAAAATAAACTTACTTTATATTTCTTCGTTAGCTTATTTCAATTGGCTACAGCCAATCTTTAATAAACTGCCTTGAACTATTTTGTAATTTTAATTTATAAAATAGTTATTTGATTTTTACCAGACATTACCTTTGGGTGTGTCATCTTTTTTCTTTAAAAGTTCACCCATCTCTTTGTAAGTAATTATGTCATCTTCCCCACACTCTTTATGGTAGTAGCCTTGAAGATCGTAGTACTCTTTACACTCACTGTAGTATTTTGCTGAGATTCCATGTTTATTCACACATCCGCTAAGTAAAAAAGTTGTTAAAATTAATAGAGTGATTTTTATCATAATCAATCTAAGCACTTACTATACCTAAACCTTGAAACTCTCTTTTGTTTTACAAAACTCTGTTAAAAAACACTCTTCACATTTTGGATTCTTTGCTTTACATATATATCTGCCAAAAAGAACCATTCCTTGGTGTAGTGCATGAAGGTTGTCTTTAAACTTTTTAACTAGGGTGGCTTCTGTTTTTATTGCTGTCTTATCATCACTTAAACCAAGTCTATGTGCCACGCGAAATACGTGAGTATCAACAGCCATGAGGTTTGCCCCTGTATATTCAATCATTACAACATTTGCAGTTTTTTGTCCAACACCTCCAAGAGTCTGCAGCTCTTTTTCATCCATTGGAATTTCACCGTTGTATACTTCCTCAACTCTTTGAGCCATTGCAATAATGTTTTTTGCTTTATTGTTAAAAAATGAACAACTGTTAATAAGTTTTTTGACATCATCTAAGTCAGCCTCTGCAAGTTCTTTTGTATTTGGGTACTTTTCAAATAGTGGAGGGGTTAAAATGTTTACACGCTTATCTGTACACTGTGCTGAAAGAGCTACTGCTACAACCAATTCATAAGCATTTTTATACTCTAGTTCAGTAACTGCATCACTATATCGCTCAACAAATCGTTTATGTATCTCTGTTATCTCTTTTTTTGTTGCTTTTTTCATTATCTATTCTCTCAAATCTCTTTAGTTATCACTTTTTTATTATTATGTAATTTTATCTTTTTCTATGCTATAATCAAAATAAACGTTATTAGTTGTTACTAAAAGGTGAGTTGTATGGGTATGTTTTCGTTTTTAAACAAGAAAGAGATAGTTGTAAGAGAGGATGAGTCAGAAGACAGAGTTGAGTTTAGTGACTATTTAACAAAAGATTTTTTCTCAGAACTGGTTGATAATAATAGTTCAATGATGCTTTACTTTACAAAAAAAGATGGCTGGGTTGGGGCAAATAAACAATTTTTTGAAACTCTAAAATATAGTGATATACGAGAGTTCCGTCGTGAACATGACAGCGTGAGAGATATATTTTTGAATGAGAGTGAAGAGATATTCACTGAAGATGACAAAAGCTGGTTAGATTATATAAGAAAGTACAAACATGATGGTTATGATGTAACTATAGCAATAAACAGCGGGATAATACTCTCTATTAGTGCAAAGTGTCATACTTTTGCTGATAGTAATGATATCTATATTTTAGAGCTTCAAGACATCAGTAAACTTCATCAATCAGAACTTAAAACAAGAGAAGTTGAGAAACTAAAAACTAAATTTCTATCAAATATTGGACATGAATTTAGAACACCTATGAATGGTATTTTAGGTTTTGTTGACCTTTTAAACAAGACAGAGCTAGATAAGAAGCAGAGAGAATATCTCAACATGATTAATCGCTCATCAAAAAACCTGATGGCAAATATAGAGACACTGCTTGATTTAGCTCAGATGCAAAGTGGAAGACTAACTGTAGAAGATACTCCTTTTAGTATATTAGAAGAGATGGAAAAGGTCTCTTACAACCTCTCTATGCTTGGTCGTGACAAGGGAATTAAAGTACTCTCTTTTATAGACCCAAAATTACCACGTGAGTTAAATGGTGACATAAGAAAAATCAAACAGATTATGAACTCTTTAGCTCAAAATGCTCTTAAATTTACCCCTCGTGGCGGTAAAGTTATTATTGAAGTTAAGCTACTTAAGAGACAGCTTAATGGTGATTGTAGTATAAGTTTTAGTATCAAAGATAATGGTAAAGGAATAGCTGAAGACCAGCTGGCTTTGATTATTGAACCATTTAATGCAGGAAATCAGGCTGATGAGAGACTAGGTGTTGGACTGAGTCTATCTCATGGTTTAGTAAAACTTCTTGATTCTGAACTTAGAATACAGAGTGAAGAGGGGCAGGGAAGTTATTTTAACTTTGTATTGAACTTTAGAGAGTCTAAGGGTCAGGCTTATAGAATGATGCCCAAGAAAAAAGTAAAAGTTTTACTACTTGATCAAACTAGAGTTGATGAAGCTAACTTTTTAACAATATATCTGCGTTCATTTGCAATTGACGTTATCAAGTCAAATGTATTAGATGAGACGGTTTATGATGGTGTTGATGCTCTTTATATTGTAGCAGATCAGAGTGATTCCTCATGGATGTTTGAGTTGGGCTCATATAATAAAACTGCTCCTGTCGTTATCTTACTTGATGAGGGACAGAGGCTTCAGACAAAACTTACATATTTAGTGGATGAAATCGTTCATAAACCACTTCATCCAAGTGTAATGGCTAAACATCTATACTCTATGCATAGTTTTGAGATGGATGAAAATTTAGAAGCAAAGTTAAAAGTACAAGACAAAACAACTGCTCTGGTTGTGGAAGATAATTTAATTAACCAGAGACTGATTCAGATACTTCTTCAGGAGTATAATATATCAGTCTCAACTGCATCTAATGGTGTTGAAGCAGTAAAAATGTGTGAACGTAATAAATATGATATCGTTTTTATGGATATTGATATGCCGGAGAAAAATGGTATTGTTGCTACAAAAGAGATAAAAGAAGCACTTAATCCTAATGGTAAAACCCCTATTGTCGCTCTAACTGCAATGGCGATGGAAGGTGACAGAGAGATGCTACTTCAAGCAGGTTTAGATGATTATATTTCAAAACCTTTAACACGTGAGAAATTAGAAACAATATTGAACCAATATTTAAAAGTAGAAGCTTAATAGAGTAGTTAAAAAACTGTTTATTAATCATTAGTATAACCCTACTAGAATTATGAATTAATTAAAATAATCTAAGGAATAATAATGACTAAGGCAACAAAATTTCTATATACACTTCTGTTTGCAGCAACACTTTCAGGTGCGCAGACTCTAGTAACTGTTAATGGTTCAGCTATTACACAAGAAGATGTAGATAGCGCATTAATGAATGCAACTCAAGGTAGATTTAACCAAGTGCCTGCAGATAAACAAGCTGAATTCAGACAACAAGTTCTTCAGCAGTTAATAGGTACAGAATTAGTGTATGGGGATGCTAAGAAAACAGGTGTGCTTACATCTAAAGAGTTTAAAAATGAGTATGCAAAAGTACAAGAGAGAGTTAAAAAGCAGTTAGCTATTCAGGTTTGGCAAAAACAGCAACTAGATAAAGTAAAAGTTTCAGATAAAGAACTTAAAAGTTATTATGATAAAAATAAAGATGAGTTTAACGAAAAAGAGAGTGTTCATGCTCGTCATATACTTGTAAAAACTGAAGCAGAAGCTAAAAAAATAGTTACAGAACTTAAATCTCTTAGTGGAAATGCTTTACAGACTAAGTTTATAGAACTTGCAAAATCAAAGTCAACAGGACCTAGTGGACCAAAAGGTGGGGATTTAGGTTATTTTGCACAGGGTCAAATGGTTCCTGCGTTTAATGATACAGTTTTTAAAATGAAAGTTGGAACTGTTACTACAACTCCTGTAAAAACTCAGTTTGGTTTTCACGTTATTTACCTAGAAGATAAAAAAGAGTCAACAGTTAGAAAGTACGAAGAAGTTAAAACTGTAATTGACCAACGCCTAAAAATGGAAAAATTTAAATCTGTTATGAAAGTAAAAATGGATGAGTTACAAAAACAAGCTACTATCAAGTAGTTAAACCTCAATGATAAACTCTCCAATCTCTAAGATTATATTAGAGGGAAGAGAGTTTTTAGTTAAACGTGATGACCTGATTGACCCTCACTTAGCAGGTAATAAATACAGAAAACTCTACACCCTCTTAAATACTCCAAAAGAAAAACTTACTAAAATCATATCCTATGGTGGAACACAATCAAACGCCATGCTTGCAATTGCCGCTTTGAGCCAACAAAAAGATTGGGAATTTATCTACTATACAAAAACTCTGAGTACTCAGCAGAAACAACAAAATGATGGCAATTTTTTTCACTCAATAGAGCTTGGGATGAAACATATTGAGCTTGAAGAAACACTTTATAAAGAATTTGTATCCTCACTTAGGCTAAATTTAGATGAGAAAACATTTATAATAGACCAGGGTGGAGCGGTAGATGAAGCAAGAATCGGCTTAGAGGTTTTAGCACAAGAAATTAGAGAGTCTAACTTAGATGTTAAAAGTTTAGCCACACCATCAGGAACAGGTACTACAGCTCTTTTTTTAGCTCTTGCCTTACCTGAGTATAGAGTTTATACAACACCATGTGTTGGAGACTCTAAGTACTTAAAAGAGCAAATGTCAGCTCTACATAAAATACCGGATAATTTGATTATACTTGAGCCTGCGAAAAAGTATCATTTTGCCAAACCATATCCAGAGTTTTTAAAAGTATATGAAAACCTTTTAGGGAGTGGCATTGAATTTGACTTGTTATATGCACCGGGAATGTGGAAAGCTCTGCTTGAACAAACAGAAGAAGTGATTTTATATATTCATAGCGGTGGAGTTACTGGAAATGATAGTATGCTCAAACGCTATGAGAAGAGAGGAATAATTAGTCGATAAAAGTTACTGAGTCCTTTATTGATACTCTATCAGGTTGATAAGAGTTAATTTTTTCATCTTTATCTTCATAACCTAAAACTACACTATATAAAAGTGCTAAGTTGTCTGGTAAATCTAGAGTACGTGCTACAACTTTTCCAAACTCAGTAGTTGACCCTTGAGGACAACTATCAATCCCAAATTCTTGAGCAGCAAGCATTATACTCTGCATATAAGCACCACAATCAATTAGTGCACCGGATGCACCATCAATATTTGCTTTGTCAGTACATACAAAAATAACATTTTGAGCACCAAACCATCTAAAGTTATCATGCCACATTTTAATTCTAGTGTCATTATCTTTTCTATCAACTTCCATCAGTTTATAGAGCCCGGCACCAGTTACAATACGGCGCTTCTTATATGGGTTTACCCATTTAACAGGATAGTATTGAATAAATTGGTCATGTTCTATACCCTCATTCATTTTTTCAATGATTGCATCACCCACATTTTTTAAAACCTCTTGATTACTTATAGCATAAACAGTCCATGGTTGCATGTTAGCACCGCTTGGTGTTTGTGCTGCAGCATTTAAAATTGCCTCAATAGTCTCTTTTGGTACAGGTTTTGGTAGATATGCTCTTTTTGATGAACGATTGTTTATTGCTTCTAAAACTGATGGCATTTGATAGATCCTAAAAATATTTTTGTAATTATAATATATTAATGATTAAACTACTATTGTTAAAAAGTTGACTAATAAAACTTAACTAACTTGACAATGATAGACTCAATTAGATATAATAGATACATATAAATTAAGAAGGATTAGAATTATGAATAATATATTTGAAAAATTAACACACAATATGACTGAAACTATAGAGAGTGCAATATCTTTAGCTCTGCACAATAAAAATCAAGAGGTTCAGATAGAACATTTCTTATGGGCGCTTTTAACCAACTCGAATTCTGTGCTAAATCAGATGTTTAACAAGATGAACATAGATAAAGTAGCGATGGAGTTAGATGTAAAGAGTTTAACTGAGAAACTGCCAAAATCATCACAGGTTTCAAAAGAGAATATTAGACTCTCTAAAAACTTTGTACAGACACTTGAGAGTGGTGCAGGGCTTATGACTAAAAATGGGGATACATATTTAGCTGTAGATACATATATATTGGCAAATTTAAAAACAGAACCATTTTCAACAATTCTGCCAAAGTATATAGATGTCATGGAGTTATCAAAAAATCTAGAAGCCTCACGTGGGGGAGCTAAGATAGATTCTCAGAGTGCGGATGAGACTTTAGAGAGTTTAGATAAATATGGAATAGACTTAACAAAAGAAGCTGCTGAGGGAAAACTCTCTCCTGTAATTGGACGTGATGAAGAGATAACACGTATGATGCAGATTCTAATTCGTAAAACTAAAAACAACCCTATGTTACTTGGTGAACCAGGGGTTGGTAAAACTGCTTTAGTTGAAGGTTTAGCGCAAAGAATTCAAAGTGGAGATATTCCAACTTCACTACAAAATAAACGTCTTATAGCACTTGATATGAGTGCTCTAATTGCAGGTGCAAAGTATCGTGGTGAGTTTGAAGACAGACTTAAAGCTGTTATAGATGAAGTAAAAGAGAGTGGGAATATTATTTTATTTATCGATGAGATTCATACTATAGTAGGAGCAGGGGCTAGTGAGGGTAGCATGGATGCTGCTAATATTTTAAAACCAGCTCTAGCACGTGGGGAACTTCACACAATTGGTGCTACAACTCTAAAAGAGTATAGAAAGTATTTTGAAAAAGATGCAGCACTTCAAAGACGTTTTTTACCTATTAATCTTGATGAGCCGACTGTAAATCAGTCTCTGCAGATTCTTCGTGGGATTAAAGAGCGTCTAGAGACTCACCATAATGTAACGATTACAGATAGTGCATTAGTAGCAGCAGCAAGACTCTCAGATAGATATATAGCAGATAGATTTCTGCCGGATAAAGCGATTGACCTTATTGATGAGGCAGCAGCTGAACTTAAAATGCAGATAGAGTCAGAACCAAATGTTCTAAGTGCGGCTAAACGTCAAAGTTCAGAACTTCAAGTAGAGAGAGAAGCTCTTAAAATGGAAGATACACCATCAAATGCAAAGAGACTTGTTGAGATCGAAAAAGAGTTGGCAGATACAGATGAAAGAGTGAGAGCTTTGGAAACGCAGTTTAAAAATGAGAAAGAGGTATTTGAGAAAATTTCTAGCATTAAGCAAGATATTGAGCTTAAACGCAGAGATGCAGCTACTGCTAAAAGCGCATCTGATTTTAATCGTGCTGCTGAGATAGAGTATGGTGAAATTCCAGCACTTATTGAAGAAGAGAAAACAATCAATGAGACATGGGATAAACTTCAAAGTGAGGGAACTCTTCTTAAAAATAACGTGGACGAGGAATCTATAGCATCTATAATTTCAAGATGGACAAATATTCCCGTAAATAAAATGCTTCAAGGAGAGAAGGACAAAGTCTTAAATGTTGAAGCAGAGTTAAATAGAGATGTGATTGGACAATCACGTGCAACTCATGCAGTAGCGCGTGCAATTAAACGTAATAAAGCAGGACTCTCAGATACGGGCTCTCCAATAGGTAGTTTCCTATTTTTAGGACCAACAGGTGTCGGTAAAACGCAGACAGCAAAAACATTGGCAAAGTTCCTGTTTGATTCTGAAGATGCGATGATTAGAATTGATATGAGTGAGTATATGGAGAAACATGCAGTATCGCGTTTAGTAGGTGCTGCACCTGGGTATGTTGGCTATGAAGAGGGTGGACAGTTGACTGAAGCAGTTCGTCGTAAACCATACTCTGTAATTCTATTTGATGAGGTAGAAAAAGCACATCCTGATGTTTTTAATATCCTGCTTCAGGTCTTAGATGATGGACGTTTAACGGATAACAAAGGGGTTACAGTTGACTTTAGTAACACAATTATTATCTTAACATCAAATATTGCAAGTGATAAAATTATAAATAATCCTGCATCTGATGAGCTTGATGAGATGGTGATGCAAGAGTTAAAACAGGCATTTAAACCAGAGTTCTTAAACCGTTTAGATGATGTTGTAATCTTTAATGCACTTGGTCAAGAGCAGATTGTTGATATTGTGGATATCTTTTTTAGAGATATAGCTAAAAAAGTTGAACAACGCGATATTGAGTTAGTCTTAACACCTGAAGCTAAAGCCTATATAGCTGAAGCTGGATTTGATCCTGTTTATGGAGCTAGACCACTTAAACGTGCTCTTTATGAGATAGTTGAAGACAGATTAGCTGACTTAATACTTGAGGGTGTAGTTCAAGAGGGAAGTAGAGTTGAATTTGGTATGGAAAACTCAGAGATAAAAGTAACAGTTTCTTAAATCTACGCGCTGAGTAAATCTTCAATATGCTTGGGTTTTCCTATATAGAAACCTTGAGCATAATCAATTCCAATCTCTGTAATCACGTCTAGTATCTCTTTTGATGATACATACTCTGCTATAGTTTCAATATTTAGTTTATGGGCGAGTTCTACAATGGTCTCGACCATAACTCTTGAGTTTTTATCTTTGTCTATGTTTGAAATTAACGAGGCATCAATTTTAATGTAGTCAACTGGAAGGTTGAGTATATGTGCAAAATTTGAGTATCCCGCTCCAAAATCATCAAGTGCTATTTTAATTCCGTAAGAGTGTATTTTTATACAAAATTTATATACATCATTATAGTTTGAAAAATCTTCTGTTTCTAGAAGTTCAATAGTGAGTAATTCATTATTCGGATAAGTGTCAAGAGTATTAAAAAACATCTCCATAGTTTTTTTATCATCTATATCTGTAAGTGAGATATTAAGTGAGCAAGGTATGTTGTACTTCGAAGCTACATCTAAAGTATTAGTTAATACTGCTTTAGTGATTTTATTATATATACGATTTGTTTTAGCTATATCTAAAAAACTAAAGGGCTTGATATACTCTCCATCATCTTCTTTAATTCTAACTAACGATTCATATTTTGTCGGTTTAGAACCATCTTTAATATGAATGATTGGTTGAAAAAGTGAGATAACATCGTCATTATCAAGTGCATGGAGAAGTTTTTTATGAGACTCCATTTCGCTTTTATGTATTTTTTCTAGTTCTTGATCATCAAATACAGATATATGAACATTACGTTTTTTAGCATCTTTTAGTGCCATGTCTGCATATGCTAACATCTTTTTTCTTCCGCTAAAAGCTATACCGGCACTAATCATAAGATTGAGCTTTTTTTCCCTATAAACAAAGTCTTCATCTTTATATTTTTGAAGTACCTCTTCTATAAATTCTATAAAAATCTCTTTATTAAAATCATTACCCTCTTTTGCAATAATTGCAAATTCATCTCCTCCAACATGATATAAAAATAGGTTCTTGTCATCAATCTGTTTTTGTAAGAATACAGCTGTGATTTTAAGAGTAACATTACCAATCTCTTCGCCATGAACATCGTTTACAGATTGAAAATTATCTATATTTAAAAGCGCCATCTTATCGAATTTATAAGTGCTTGATTCTTCAAGCAGTTTACTTCTGTTTGGGAGGCCTGTAAGTATATTAGTATATCTTTTTTCGTGTATCTCTCTTACTTTTGTTGATACCTCATTTTCTAAATTTGTATTATGTTTTAGAAGCTGTTTCTGCAGGTTTTCTTGTCTCTTTTCACCAGCTTGAGCTTCTTTGAGATGTAATTTTAGTATATTATGTGACATTTTTACTGTGTAAATATAGTAAACCAAATATGTGAAAATTGTTAAAAAAATTATAAGTGCTATTTTGGATACATTAGAATCAATCGCATCTTGACTTAAAATGAGAGCAGAAGTTATAAGTATAAAACTAAATGCAAACGTTATATATGTTCTTGCTCTAAAATTCATCTATCTCTCTTAGTATATTTCTTTTGTAGTTGAAATTGTAGTAGAGTAGTGTTAATATATAGTTACAATCTGGGTACATTTCTTGATGTTGGTCCCTTAATGACCTTTTAAGTAAATCTTATGTATTATTTCGGACTTAATTTTAAATAAGGATATGTCGTGAAAAGAACATACCAACCACATAATACACCTAGAAAAAGAACTCATGGTTTTAGAGCTCGTATGGCAACTAAAAATGGTCGTAACGTTTTAAGCCGTCGTCGTGCTAAAGGTCGTAAAAGATTGTCAGTTTAGGCGGATTCAACACGCTGAAACAACACAAAGAGTTTCAGTATATCTACAACAAGGGAAAAAATCAACATTCAAATGGTGTTGTACTTTTTTTTCTTCCTCAAAATGGAATTCACAAAGTAGGTTTTACCGCAACTAAGAAGTTAGGTAATGCTGTTAAAAGAAATAGAGCTAAACGTAGACTTAGAGCTCTTTTTTGTGAACACTCCGATTCTCTCAAAGATGGCTCATATGTATTTGTTGCAAAAGTTGGACTTTTTGATAGTTCATATGAAAAACTCAGCAGTGACTTTGTGAAAGTACTAAAAAAAGCAAAAACCTTCCAAGAAATTTCTAATGATTAAAACTGCTTTACTTAAGCTAATGTGGCTTTATCAGAAGTTTTTTACACTTATTGGCTTTGGATCTTGTAGATACTACCCAACATGTAGCGAATTTGCACGTTTAAACTTTGAAAATAATTCACTTTCAAGTGCTTTTTACCACTCTTTTACTAGAATACTACGTTGTAATCAATTATTTGAGGGTGGGATAGAGTATCCACTGCTAGATAAGCTCTCATGTAAGCCCACAAAGTTGGGGATAGATTCTATAAAATATTGGTTGGCTCCAAATAAAAAAGGCCGTTATTACATTATAAAAAATTTTTCATATAAAGGGTAGTTTGTGTTTGACAAAATGACACCAAATCAGAGACTAATAGTTGCAGTACTATTATCAGTAATTTTTTTCGTAGTTTATACTACTATTTTTCCACCAGTAGAACCAGAGGTAGCACAAGATGCTAAAACTAACAAAGTAGAACTAAAAAGTGATTCAAGCACTCCGAGTAGTACAAAATCTATTGATATTGAAGAAGCGGCTGGACATGCCATATCATCACAAGATAAGATAGCTGCAAGTGCTTCAAGTAATATTCTTACAGTAACAAATAAAGATTTTATTTTAAAAATGGATACTCTTGGACGTATATCTTCAAAAGAGTTACTGCAAGAGAAGTTTAGAGACGAGAATGACAACCATGCACAGTTGATTCCGGCATTCGGTACGAAGCCTCTTTATATAAGATTTTTAGATGAAGAACTTAACAAAGAAGCATCATCAGTTGCATATGTTGCAGATGTAAGTGAGATTACATTAGGTGGTGAAGCTAAGAAAGTGACATTAACTCAGAAACTATCAAGCTTAACAGTTACAAAAGAGCTTACATTTTACAGTGATGGGCATTATGATGCTGTGGTTTCTGTTTCACAAGATAAAAGATACTTTATTTACTTAGGCCAACGTCCAAGAGTTAATGAAAATGAGCAGATGATGACTGTGACAGGTGCTATGGTTTATACTGATGATGAACTCGTTACAATCATAGAAGATGGAGATGCTGAAGGGCGAAAAACTTTTAGTGGAGTAGAACTTATCTCTGCGTTTGATCAATATAAAGCGTCTATTATGTACGGTATGTCCAAAGATACAAATATAATTGTAGAACGTGACCGTGAGAGTAATCCAGTTATATATTTTGATGCACTTCCTACTATGCAGTTTAGTGGTTATGTAGGTCCTAAAAATTATAAAACACTTGATAATATTGACCCGGTTTTAACAAATGCAATTGAGTATGGTTGGTTTACTTTTGCAGCTCAACCACTTTTCGCGCTACTTTTATGGCTTCATGGAATTCTTGGTAACTGGGGGTGGGCTATTATCGCACTAACTCTTATCATTAGAGCTGTTCTTTATCCTTTAACATACAAGGGTATGATGTCTATGGCGAAGATGAAAGAGCTTGCACCTAAGATGAAAGAGATTAAAGAGAAGTATGGTAAAGATCCTCAACGTATGAACGCAGCGACTATGGATATGTATAAAAAACATGGTGCTAATCCATTAGGTGGATGTCTTCCAATGCTTCTACAAATTCCAGTTTTCTTTGCAATTTATCGTGTACTTTTAAATGCAGTTGAACTACAAGGTGCTCCATGGGCACTATGGATAAATGACCTTTCACGTCTGGATCAATATTACATTTTACCAATTTTGATGGGTGCTTCAATGTACTATCAACAAAAGCTTACACCAAATAACTTTACAGACCCTATGCAAGAGAAAGTATTTAAATATCTTCCTGTTGTATTTACTCTTTTCTTCTTAACTTTCCCATCAGGTTTAGTTCTTTACTGGTTCGTAAATAACCTGTTCTCTATTGGGCAGCAGTTTATAGTTAATACTCAGTTCCAAAATGCTAAAGATGCTCAGGTAGCAGCAAGTGACCACGCTCAAAAAATGGAACATAAAGAGATGGAACAAGAGAAGTTAGAGAAAAAACGCTCAAAAAAATCTGAAAATTCTGATGGAAAGAGTGATGATTAAGATTGAAGCCTTAACTCTAGATAAAGCATATGAAGATGCAGCTACGACTCTTCAATGCTCTGTTACAGAGTTGGCTATAGAAGTTGTTCAGCACCCTAAGGCGGGTCTCTTGGGTTTTTTTAAAAAGAATGCAATTATTGTTGCAACTATCGATACAAAGATGGTTAGTGCTAATAAAAGAAAAAAATCAAAACCTCAAGATAAGCCAAAAGTCAAAAAAGAAAAAGAAGTTAAAGAGAGTAAAGAAAAAGTAGTCTCTCAAACAATTTTAAATGACACGATTATGCCGGCATCATTTGTAAGTGATCAAGATGAAGATGATGAGTTAATGGATGGACTTGAATTTACAGCTGATTATGATGATGAGTTTGATGAAAAAGAAGATGATGAAAAATTAGTTAGTGTCAAAGAGTTAGCTTCAAAAATAGATAAAGAGATAAATGAACTTTTTAATCTAACATGTTTTGAAATTGATAAAATAGATGTAAGTGTATATGATGAACAGACACTTCTTGTTGAGTTTAAAGGCAAGGATGCTGCACTACTAATCGGTAAAGAGGGTTACAGATATAAAGCTCTTTCATATATGATATTTAACTGGATAAACTCCAAGTATGATATTCAGTTGCGTTTAGAGATAGCAGAATTTTTGAAAAATCAAGAAGAATCTGTATCTCGTTACCTTGTAAATGTTTGTGAAAACATTGACAGAGACGGACGTGCACAAACTAAAATACTTGATGGCGTTTTAGTTCAAATTGCTCTTAAAGAACTGCGTGAGAAATATCCGGAGAAGTATGTAGTTATTCGCTCAACTCGTGATGGATTAAAATATATCATTGTGAATGATTATCATAATAGTTAGAAAAACTAGTTTTTCTTCTTGCCAAAGGCAAGTCTTTAGTGAGGGGGAATTTCTTTGTGGACTTGTTCTCAAAGAAAGGAGACAGATAAATGAACTC
>Ga0209345_10004406_pt1 | contig 13644 bp, 9 predicted proteins | sample Cruoilmetagenom7_FD_187294 | JGI IMG/M metagenome (GOLD analysis project Ga0209345, IMG submission 187294) | Oil polluted marine microbial communities from Coal Oil Point, Santa Barbara, California, USA - Sample 7 (SPAdes) (version 2) | ecosystem: Environmental > Aquatic > Marine > Oil seeps ...
TCGGGGCCGGTATAGAAGGGCATGGCACCGGATCCATGGGAGGGGTGATTATCCCTTACGGGCTGACTTCCAATGGAGAGGGTCCGGGATCCAGCGTTTCTGTCTTAAATGCTAATTACAGGAAAGTCGTTGGGACCGCAGGCGGGCTCTAATAATGCGTAACTGCTTTACTGGTAAGGATGAAAGGAGATCAAGATGAGTTCATCCAGGCAACAGAAAATTTTGAGATTTCTTTTGGTATCATTGCCGCTATTCTTTGTCTTTTTGTCGGGTGTGCCTGTTTTGTGGGCAGACGGTGAGGAACCCTTTGCAGGCATAATTGAGAAGATCGAAGCCGTTGACCCATCTTCAATTCCGCCGGAAAGAGCCGGGAAGCGTTATACGCATACGATGTTGGTCAGGGTGACGAATCAGGCGCTTTCATTGCGGGCCACTAACGGCATGAAAATGGTTCTTTTCATATCAAATAAAACCAGGATCGTAAAATTGAAGAGAAACCGCCTGAAGTCGGTTCCATTAGCAGGGGTGAAAGTCGGTTCTCTGGTACGAATTATACCGTACACGCTTCCCGGCGGAGCCCTGGAAGCCGATACCATAAGAATTCTAAAGGGGGCGATACAATGAAGAAGAAACCTTCAATAAAGGCCATCCTTTTTTTTGCACCCATCCTTCTTATGATCATGACATTTGACGGCATGGCTGTTGAACCCAGCATGAATACTTACACGGCCTATCCGCCGTTTTTGTCGGCACAGGTCAAAGCGAATGTTATGGTGATCCTTGATAGCTCAGGGTCGATGATGCAGTTCGCATATAGCAGCGGCTATGATCCAAACACAGTTTATGACGGGTATTTTGATGCCTCCGCAGAATACTCCTATGACGCTTCTCAAGGTTATTTCTACACGCCAAAAGACCCTTCTCATACGTCAAAGGGAGCCAATTACTGGGAGGGATCCTTCCTCAACTGGGTTTGTATGCGCCGCACGGATATTGCCAAAAACGTCCTTACTGGCGGAAGGACATATACAGCTGGTGACGGGTCATTGTGTCTCCTTGGTCAGCCATACCCTGCAAATCTTGGATGGGCCGGCGGTTTCGGGCAGGACAAAACATACGATTATGACGGGTCCGGATTTCCTCAGGTTTATACACACGTGCGGGACCCGAACGATACGCCTTATTTTCAAATCGGCAAAGACATTGGCGCCGGTTTGGTTTATGTCGCTACGAAGTATTATGTCCGGGTCAAGATAACCGGCATTCCCCAGGGAGTTGTTCAGGAAAATGCCTCTTTTGTAAACTTTGCACTGGCCATCTACAGTCCTGATGCAGGCGGCACTTATGGCGATTCAGACCAGGGCGGAAGGGTGCTCAATCCTGTCGGGGATCCGGTTGCCGATATCGTTTCGAATATCAATGCGCAAAACATGGTAACGATCAACTTCCCTGGCGGAATGTGTTGGACGCCAATGGCAGAGACGATTTACACTGTTGCCGGTTATTTCGGACAGGACTCCACTGCTGTAAATTCAAACGGGCCCAGGTATCACGCTGGTGATTATACGGTGAGCACGGCCTGGGATCCTTACTACTCTGCATCCGGCCAGCTTTCGTGCGTCAAATCTTTTGTTATCCTGATCAGTGACGGGGAAGCAAGCCACGACAGTAATATTCCTGCAAGCCTGAAAACGTCATATGGATCAAGCGGCAGCTCCGATGACTATCTGGATGATGTGGCCTACTGGGCGCATACCAATGACATTAGGTCGAGCAGCTTTGGTCAGGAGATTCCCGGAAAGCAGATACTCACCATCTATACGGTGTCAACATTTGGCGGCGGGGAAACCCTGTTAAAAAATACGGCCAAATATGGCGGGTTTGTTGATTCAAATAACAATAACCTGCCTGACCTTGCAAGCGAGTGGGATGAAGATGGCGACGGGATCCCGGACAATTATTTTTCAGCCGGCAATGCAGCGGAGCTTTCAAATGCACTCAACAGTGCCCTTGTTGATCTTCAGGCCAAGACAGCGGCCGGGAGCGCCGTTTCCGTGCTTGCTACAAGTGGGGAGGGCGAAGGCATCATGGTGCAGGCCTATTTTAAGCCAACAGTGCCTACGACGTCGGGTGATGACGTAAAATGGACCGGGTATATCCAGGCCCTTTGGCTGGATGACTATGGAAATATGAGAGAGGATACGGTCCATGACCTGATGCTGGATACTTCCAGTGACAGAATCGTAAATTTTACCATAGACAGTCAGGGAGATATGAGAGTGGATGCCTTTGCTGTGAGTGGCAGTGCGCCCTATCCTGATATTACGACTGCCACCCCGGAGGAAACCCTTTTTGTGCATGAAATAACGCCTGTCTGGGAGGCAGGAAAAGTTTTGTCCGACATGGCCGACCCAAATTCCTGTACTCTGAGCAATCGCAGCATATTCACCTTTATCGACAAAGATGACGATGGCGTCGTGGACGAGACTTCATATAATTCTTTTGACAGCTCAGGCGAGGTGGTGGCATTTGATACATCCAGCGCCTCGGTATTAAAACCGTATTTCGGTGCTAAAAACAATTTCGCCGGTGACTGGGACTATCTGGGCTCAGGCAATACGTCAACAGATCATGGCAACCGGGTGGCTAATCTGATCAATTTTATCCGGGGGTATAACACAGGCTTTGCAGGGAGTACGGATATAAGATCAAGACTGGTGGAAGGCACCCTTGGGGGGGGGGACGAGGTTGTCTGGCCGCTGGGTGATGCCATTAACGCGACGCCTGTCTGTTTGTCCACTCCCCCGGACAACTACGGGCTGATCTACGGTGATGCAACGTATCAGCCGTATTACAATCAATATAAAGACAGGGAGACCGTGGTCTTTGTCGGCGGGAACGACGGGATGCTTCATGCTTTTACTTCCTGGGACTATAATCCTGTTTCAAAGCAGTTTGTAAAGCCTGCCGCCGGAGGCGTTTCGGAGGCAATCGGCACAGAGTTATGGGCCTACATCCCGCAATCGCTGCTTTGCCATCTCAAGTGGCTGCCGAATAAGAACTATACACATGTCTATTTCGTGGATCAGAAGCCCAGGATTGTGGATGCAAAGATATTCACTCCGGACGCTGATCACCCCAATGGCTGGGGCACTGTATTGATTGCCGGTTTGAACCAGGGAGGGAAAGATATCGATGCTATCGGTGATTTCGATTACGCTTCCGGGACGGCGGATACTACCCGGACCTTCAAACCCTGTTATTTTGCTGTTGATGTGACCCTTCCCAGATCTCCGAAACTGCTGTGGGAAAGGACTTACGATGACCTTGGCTTTAGCTCTTCCAGACCAGCAGTTTTCAAGGTGGAGGAACAATGGTTTGCCGTTTTTGGGTCCGGGCCCACAGACTATGACGGCACCAGCACAAATTCCGGGCATATTTATGTGGTTGATCTGTGTACCGGAGATCCTGTTTCCAATACGGGTTCAGACTGGTTGTATGATACGGTATCAGACGGCATCAACAACGCATTCATGGGCGCACCGGCAACCGTTGACATGGGACTTAATTACAGCGTTGACGCTGTTTTTATTGGAGAGACGCATTGTCCTGTGGCAGGCGACTGCTCTGCATCCGGATCATCTTCCTGGGAGGGTGGTATTTATAAAGTGAGTGTTCCATGGGTCGGGGTCGGTCCAATGGCGGAATATGGTGATACCGGCGATCCTGGTGATGCTGATGAAGGTTACTATGTTACTGATCCGGCTGATTCCATTCACGCAGGCACGAATCCGTGGTTGGCATTTCGCCTGTTTGCCTCCGATGGACCGGTTACGGCTGCACCGTCTTTGAGTTCTGATTCTCTGGATAATCTCTGGATATATTTTGGAACTGGCCGCTATATGACCGATGATGATAAGATTAACACCGATTCACAATATATTTACGGCATCAAAGATCCTTTTTTTAATGCAGAAAACCTAATATATTATCATCAATACTTCCCCTCAGTTGTCAGTAACCTGTTTGAGGCAGACAACTATGCAATGCTCTCATCCGGAACCGTTTTGGAATACGATTCTTTTACTTCCACATGGGAGTATTTTAAAAATTATGCCGATTTCCTGGACTATATCCGATACGGCGCTGACGAAAGTGATCCTTTTGACGATTTTGGCGGCTGGAAAAAGAGCCTCCCTGACACTGGGGAACGCTCAGTGACCAAGGTGTCTCTTTTTGGAGGAATTGTTCTTGCAACGACCTTTGTGCCCAATGACGACATATGTGGATTCGGAGGTGACAGCTATTTATACGGTCTTTATTATGAGACAGGGGTTCCTTACTATGAAGCGGTGTTTGCCAATAGTTCCGCTTCTATAAGTTATACTGACCAGAATGGTGATGCTCAGACAGGCGACCAGATCGCCGGGAGAACGCTCCTTGGGCAAGGCATGTCTTCAAGCGTAGGCATCCATTTGGGAGCGGAGGAGGGGGCCAGAGGGCTCATACAACAGAGTACAGGCGTGGTATTAAATCTCGACTTGGACCCTCCTTTCAACCTGAAAAGCGGCATTACAGCGTGGCGGGAAGAATAGGTCATAATGGTAAGGTTATAACGCTCGTTTTCTGTCGGAAACCAGCTCCGGCGTTTTGAGAGCGCTGAAAGGGGAAGCTTAAAAATGTCCTTAATTTTATACGGAAGAGAGTATGAAGACAATGGAATACAGTTTCGGTCAGATATTAACACGCTGGTCTCGAGAAATGATGTTGAAATGTTAGATACTCCGGAAAGTCTGGCGAAAAGGCTATTGCAGGTTTCCTGCAGACAGGCCATTGTCGTTATTGTAACAAAAAAAAGAGATGAACTCGTTTGCCTCCTTCCTATTGTTCACTTGCTTAGAAAGGCTCGGGTCATCCTTGTTGTCCCGGACCAGGATCCGGAAACCTTAAAAATCGGGTACAAATTGGAGCCCCGTTTTTTAAAGTGTGGAGATAATGATTTTACAGAAGTTAGTGCGGTGCTGAAAAACATGCTGCAAGGCGATAAATGTAATATTAAAATACAGCGCTAGGTTTCAAGGTTCTAATGGGAAAGATATTGATCATAGACGACGATGAGATTTTCTGCCGGGCAACGCAGCGCGATCTTACGCAGAGCGGCCATGACGTTACAACCGCCTTGACAATCAAAGAGGGTTTAATGGCAGCGAAATCAGAAAATGCTGATGTCGTTTTTCTGGATGTACGGTTGCCTGATGGAAACGGTCTCGAACATCTGCCTGCCATCCGCTCAATGCCTTCTTCCCCTGAAGTAATCATCATTACAAGTGATGCCTACCCGGACGGTGCTGAAATTGCCATTAAAAATAACGCGTGGGATTATATTCAGAAGCCCGTCTCAAACGATGTGCTCGCTTTAGCTCTCAAGCGGGTCATTCAGTATCGGGAGGAAAGGAATTCCAGCAGGCCGGCTGTACCCCTGAACAGAGAGGGTATAATCGGGAACAGTCCGAAGATAAAAACCTGCCTTGATCTTGTATCTCGTGCTGCAACCACCACGGCACATGTCCTGGTGACTGGAGAGACCGGCACGGGAAAAGAAGTTTTTGCCAGGGCAATTCATGAAAACAGCCTCCGTGCGGGAAAAAATTTTGTGGTCGTCGACTGTGGCTCGCTTCCTGAAACGATAATGGAAAGTGTGCTGTTCGGGCATACGAAGGGCGCTTTTACCGGAGCGGACAGGGACAAAGAGGGATTGATAAAACATGCAGACGGCGGCACGCTCTTTCTGGATGAGATTGGAGAATTATCCCTTTCAATGCAGAAGGTATTTTTGCGTGTTCTTCAGGAACACAGTTTCCGGGCCATAGGAGATTCAAAAGAAATAACAAGTGATTTTCGATTGATCGCGGCAACAAACAGGGATCTTGACGAAATGGTTGATTTGGGAAAGTTCCGCGAAGATCTCCTGTTTCGACTCCGATCTGTCAGCATCAACCTGCCTCCCTTGAGAGAGCGAGTAGGTGATATCAGAGAACTTGCCATAAATTATCTGAGGGCACTTTGTGAAACAAACAATGAAGGGATGAAGGGTTTTTCTCCTGACTTTCTTGACGTATTGGCAGAATACAGATGGCCTGGAAATGTAAGGGAGTTGTACAGCGCTCTTGAGTCTGCCTCCGCTCTTGCCCAATATGAGCCCACCCTTTTTCCAAAGCATCTTCCGACGAACATTCGGATTGAGGTGGCGCGTTCTTCGGTTGGCGGGCTGGCCCCTGACGGGACAATCGCTGCAATCGAAAAAAGTGAAAATGCTCACGGGGAATTGCTGCGATGGAAAGATTTCAAACGGTCACTCATTGCAGAAGGGGAGAAAGGATATTTGGGGGATTTGATGCGTCGAACCGCTGGTGAAGTCAAAAAAGCCTCCGAGCGCTCAGGTCTATCTCAACCCCGCCTTTATGAACTGCTGAGAAAACACGGCATATCCACTCGATAACTCTGTTTAATTCCAATCTGTCTTGTCTAAGGACGCGGAAAAAATAATCATCCCAATTAGCATCCCTGCTTCAGGCTGTTTTTGTCCGATCCCAAATTCCAAAAACCTTGAAATAGTTCACTATTCCTTCGCCTTTTGAAATTTGTGATCGAACAAAATCAACCTAAATCCGAGCGCCCTTGGGACGATTATTTTTTTCCGCGTCCCTTAGAGTCTTTTCAGAAAAACCGCCCGCACCTGTCAGATCACTTCGGCCTTCAACCTCAATACCCCATAAGTTATCAGAAAGGCCGATATTATTTCTTGAATTTCTTAATAAGAACTTTTATACGTTCTTCCAAAAGGGAACTGAATAATATATGAATTTTTGGTCCAAAACAGAAACTACTGCGTTCAGAGGATTTCATTGGACGGTATTATAACAATTGTCATATCACTGCTTGTTTCTCTCGCTTTGTATCTGGGTTTTGTGATTGTACTGAGGAGCGAGAAGGGGTGTGATGTCATAGGTAACAACTTGATTTTACAGCCGAATGCCATTTGTGTCTGGAGAGTATTTATCGGCATTTCAGGGACGTTGCTCTATTTTTTGGCTGGACAGCACTTCTGGGGTATATTGCTGTTTACCATTTCAGCGTTCCTGGACGGTGTGGACGGCCTGGTAGCCAGAAAATGCGATCTGGTAACTCCTTTGGGCGAAGAGATAGATCCTCTATGCGATAAGGCTACATATCTGCCCCCGATGTTTTTCTTCGCTTATGAGGGTTACCTGGATTTGACGGTTATTTGGTTGCTGTTCATTTCAGAGATCTGCGGGCAGTTCCTGATCCGGTATATTATCAAGCGTTTTACAAATTTTTCAGTGCAAGCGAACAATTTTGGAAAGATTAAAACGGTCCTGTGTTTTGTCCTGATAATCTATTGCGCACTTCTGCACGATGCATTAGAGCTTCCTGATTTTACAGCGCAAATTCTTTATGTTTGTGTCATTTTGTCTGTTGCTTCGAGTGCCTTCAAGATCATTGGAAATCGTTTTTATGCAGACATTTTATCCATCCTGAATTTGTTTTGCGGCATTGCCGGATTAATCCTGGTCTGTGAGGGCCGATATGTGCTTGCCTCTATTGCGATACTGACCGGACAGATTTTCGATCTGTTTGATGGCAGAATGGCGGAAAAGCACGGGGGCACAAAGATCGGACCGTGGCTTGACGACATCGCGGATCTTGTCAGTTTTGGCATGTGCCCGGGATTCTTGATCATAATGCATGGCAATTTAAAGCTGCCCGCCTTAATTTTTGGGGCAGCCTATTTCCTCGCGGTCGGGTTTCGTTTATGGCGATTTCTGATCCACGATAAGCACGATGAAACGATTCCTCCCGATTCATTTAACGGGTTACCAAGTCCTGCGGGAGCCATGGGTGCCCTGGGTGCCTGTCTGTTCTGGCAAAATCTGTGGGTCTCATGGGCCGTTATCATTATTACATCTTCTCTGCTTGTGAGCCATATCAGGTTCGTTCATTTCGGCAGGGTGATACTGCGGCGTATCCCACGCCCTTTAATGGTAATTTTCGGTTTTATTATTGTATTTCTTATCGCTTATCTTGTAAAAGCAAGGAACCCTGAAACGCTTGGAGCCCTGCTCCTCTTTTCTTTTTTGTTATACGTGCTGACAAGCAACAGTAAAGTGATCAGCAAAATCATCTAGCCAGGATTTTTCACCTCCCATAACAGCATGCAATATTATTGACACTCGACTAACTTTTCCATATAGTCTGTGCGCTCGAAAGGGACTTTACAACAGGGACACCGAAATAATGCCTCAGGCACACATAATCGGAACGGGTTCAGCAGTACCGAAACGGGTGCTGTCGAATAAAGATCTCGAAGGTATTGTAGACACTTCGGACAAATGGATCACAAGACGCACCGGCATCAAGGAACGGCGCATCTCGTCAAAAGCAGAAGATGAAAGCACCACGGGTCTGGGCACACGGGCTTGTATCAAAGCCCTTGAAATGGCAGGAATTTCTCCAGAAAGTCTGGATATGATTGCAGTGGGCACCGTTACTCCAGATCGTCAATTTCCCGGCGCTTCATGTATGATCCAGAAAGAACTGAAGGCGGACAATGCTTATGCTTTTGATGTGTCCGCAGGATGTTCCGGCTTCCTCTACGCACTTGCCATGGCCAATGACTCCATCCGGGCAAAGTCATGCCACAATGCGCTTATTGTGGGCGCAGAACGTCTTTCGTCCATTCTAAACTGGAGTGATCGAGGCACGTGTGTGTTGCTGGCTGACGGCGCAGGTGCAGTGGTACTTAGCTCCAAGAAGAAAAAAGGCGGAATTCTGTCCACCCACATGAAATCGGACGGAAGCTTGTGGGAACTCCTGTATTCTTCTTACGGAAACTCTTACACACCCGAGATTCTTCATGGCCTGGACGTAAAGCCCTTTTACCTTAAGATGGAGGGAAACCGGCTGTTCAAAAGGGCGGTTGAATGTCTGACTTCCATTGCGGAAGAGGCATTGCGGCACAACTCACTTTCATGTGAAAAGATCGCATTTCTGGTCCCCCATCAGGCAAATATCCGAATCCTTCAGGCTGTGGCAAAGAACCTGGGCATCCCTCTGGAAAAAGTGTACATGAACGTTCAGAAATACGGAAACACCTCTTCGGCATCTATACCAATAGCCTTGGATGAAGCCAACCGAAATGGGCGGATAAAAAAAGGCGACCACGTGCTTTTTGCCGCCTTCGGGGCAGGCTTGACCTGGGCATCTGCTATGGTGAAGTGGTCCATTTAGGGTTCGTGTAAAATTTGTAGGGTTAACTTATCCCGAGAAACTGTTCTGCAATGTGCTGCGCTGTGAGGGGCGCATTTCCTCCATATCGGTTGTTGATAATGACATTGATTTTAGTGCCGTGGTCCACACTTTCCTGCAGGATTTTTACTGTTTCCTTTACCATCTGATTGTTTAACATGCCGTCCACCAGCGCGTTAAAGGGATGGGCCCGGGCATAGGCATCCTCGTAACGCATACCCAGGGGCGTCATTAGCCTCACGATGCATTCTCTGCCTGCATTGAAGAACCTGCGGCCGGACAGGGCAAACTGACGTGACAGAGGGGGGAGCCAGGTCCAGTTTGATAGAACCTGGCCAAGACCGTGTTTTTCAAATACGCTGAATACCGGGGCTGACAGGAACGTTTCAGTTCGGAGCTCAACATGATACCGGGTGTCTCCCGGGATATTAGTGAAAAAAGTGTCCAGGTCCGCTGCAAGGTCTTCAGAAGAACCACGGTCCTGCTTGCGCTGGTACTCCTGCTCAAAAATGAGGCCGCCGAGCCACGGGTCGAGAAGTGCCCTGGCCGGTTCGTAGAACTGGCGGGTGAAGACCTCAGGGTCCAGGTATTGTTCATTTTCGAGATAGGTCCCTCCACGCCGCAGCTTTCTGGCAAAGACGGCCTGAGGGACCTTGAGGATAAGTTTGTCCTCCTTTTTCAGATGCCGGCAATATTTGCTAATAACGTGGAAGTTCTGAGTAGGATTCCCGTCTTTATCCGTTAGAGGTCGATAGAAGGTAAAGTCCAGTTCCAGAACACGGAAGTGCTGGAAATATTCTTCAACACTTTCCACAGGCAGAACTTCTTCCACAAAGGCCTTTCCACCCACGGATTTTCTGCGGCGAGTTATGCGGCCGGCATAACGGTCTTCTGTATAGATTTGCCCAATCCACCCCGCATATCTGTCACTTGCAGTTCCCATAAATATATTTGGATGAAGTTCACGAAACTGGAAATTTCCAAGTTTGAAAGACACTTTTTGCATGAGCAAGATCCTGCGTTCAGCGAGCCCTTAGGTTATAAACCTAACGCTGAAAAAGAAATGGCGAGTGAAACGGTTTTCGCCGGTGGAGTTTTTGCAATCTTCCCCTGGAATTCGTCCGCTTGGGTGCCTGTAGCGGTGCTGACAAACAAAACACAGATTAGCGAAAATATCATGTGTGTCAGAAAATATGGGACGGTCTTCTTCACGTGTCCTCCTTGCCGTTCATCGCGATTTCTGCCTGTCTCACCTCTTTTACAAATTTTTTCACTTTGCGGAAATCCTTTCTAAACCGTACGGATTTTCCATCCCCATCCACCCGATTGGTCCGGGTACAGCTGTCAGCACCGGCAGGCGATGTTTTTATCAAAGCCCTGTAGACATTATCCGGTGACAGCCCCCCGGCCAGAATGACCGGGATCTCACTTTGAATGACCAGTTTCGCTGCTGTTTCCCAGTCAACGGTTTTACCTGTGATACCGATGTATCCTTCCACAGGTTCCTTCCCAAGCCACGTGTCAGTAAGAAACATATCGCTCACAGGCTCAAATGTGTGTGCTATCTTAAGGGTTGGAAAGGTGGCCGATATGTTTTTTCGAGGAATGGGTATAGAACGCATGATGCCTGTTTCAGGGAATTTTGCTTTTACATCGCTTTGAAATGCAATAAACGCATCAAGGTCTATTTCGTGGCCGTCAATGTCCGTTAGGCTCTCACAGAAATGGACAAAGTGAGGTCGGTAATAATCGAGTGCCCTGTATAGGGTTTCGGAGTCATGAAATAAAGGGATCAGGCTGTTCCAGGCGGCTGTGCCTTCAGTCACTCGGAAAACCTCTTTCAAAGACGGATCGCGCCATGTATCTTCGGAAAGGAGAATGCTTCCGATATGGTCCACGCCCGCTTCAATACATTTTTCCGCCTCCCGCGGGTCTTGAATTTCGTAGATTTGAACAATCATGATTTTTCGGCTGTCAATCCTCCAGCCGCTTGAGATTTTCTCTGGCAAATTCTATGGTCGGGTCCAGCTCCAGGGCCAATCGATAATGGTTAATTGCCTTTTCTTTTTCTCCCATTTCCCTGTAGTTTGAAGCGATATTTGCATAGTCAATGGCTGAGCTGGGATCCAGCTGGAGGACCTTTCTGAAACAGTGTATGGCCTTTTCATGCTCTTTGAGTTTGAAGTAACAGAACCCCATCAGATTGTGGATGTCTGTTCTTTCCTTGTCGTACGACGCTCCCTTTTCAAGGAGTTTGATCGCTTCCCTGTACTGTTCAAGCTCTTTGCGGCAAACCCCCATGTAAGAATAAATACTGGCGATATCCTCCTTTTTTGGATCCAGTTTCAACGCCTCTTCAAGATGGTTGAGCGCGTCCTCCGGTTCATTGATGGAAAGGCGGCATAGCCCCAGAAAAAATTTGATATAGTACCTGTCGGGCAGTAGTTTGTCCATTTTCATCAATTCTTTGCGCGCCCATATTGGATCGCCGTTTTCCGCAACCAGTTTCGCAGAGAACATGCCCACGCTGGTACCGGTTGCCCTTTCCCTGAAGTGGGCGCCGGGAATGATTGTATAAAAGGCCGGCACTTCCAGTTTGGAGTGGGTTACATTTACAAGAATGACTTCCATGTCTATGGCGGACAAAGCCTTAATGCAGTTTTCCACTTCCACTCTGATGTTGTCGTTTGACAGATTCGGCAGGCTGGATATTTCGACCGTGCTTCCCGGGTGAATAACAAAGTCAGCCTCAGACAGATCCCGGAATTTAGGGAGCCCGCTTGCCACGTAGTTGGAACTGGTATTGAAGTCACCGGCAAGTTGGGCGACCTCTGTAAGTGCTCTGGAAAGTGCCTTCTGGGGATCGGGTGTTGTGCCTGCCGTCCATACGATTTCGCTTTTTTCCGGAAAAGTGGAAGGGTCGTAGGCGAGGGCGCCAACAGAAGGGATCCCCGTATCCAGCGAAAAATCGGAAAGAAACAGTTTTACTCCTGCCTTCCGGTATTTTTGAATCATGTCCAGGACTAGAGGATCCGTAGCGGAATCGAGATCAATGGCGGGCGCTTTCAGTTTGTTTCGGCTAACAATAGATGAAACATGCCTTTCCACCAATTCGCTGATCCCCTGGAGGACAGCTTCTTCCACGCAGTTGCCGGCTGATGGACCGTTAAACTCATTTATGGTAAAAAACCAATTAAAGGGGATGAGCACCTCTTCGTCTCTGGTCATATTGTAAGCCCAGGTCCATCTGAGCGGCAGCTTTGAAAAGATTTCCCGGGCTTTGTCTAAGTCCGGTGAGTTATCGTGTACGGATTTTGCGATTCCATCGAAGGGGAGGGCACGGTCTTTTATGTTTCGATATTCTTCAACAAAGAAATTATTCTCGTCCCTGCAAAAATTAAAAAAACTGAACCTTTCCGCCAGTTCCATGACGGCGCTGGCCTCTGACTGTTGGGGTGTCCCCCCCTTTCCCATCTGTTTTTTCGTCCCGATTACTTCTTCGGCATCGCGCCCGCAAACGCTGAAATAAACAGGAATATCAAGTCTGCCGCTATCAATTCTGGCGGTGGATTCCAGTATGTCCAGATCTACAGCCTTCAGTTTTTCTTTGAATCGTCGAACCGTTTCTTCCGGTGTAAGGATTTTGTCCTGATCCAGAGTATAGCCCTTGTGGGCATCTTTCAGGATGATTTTGTGACGCATTTGTTGACTCCTTTTGAATGCCTATTCTTTTGCTGCTGCGAATTAGGGTCCGCGCCAAAATAAATTCACATTTTGGCGCCCAGCTTTAGGTTAATATTGACAATCCAAAATCCAAAATCCGCAATCATAAAATCAGTTCCCGGTTCATCTTCCCGGATATGTAGCCTTCCAGGTCCAGTGAGACATGGGCAAAACCGATCTTTCGGAATTTTTCTACCACCGCTTTTCTGAAGCTTTCAGTCACAAAGATTTCAATTTCGTCCTCTGCTGCTTCAATCCTGGCCACAGATCCGTGATGCCTGACCCGGACTTCCTTGAAGCCTTTATCGAGCAGAAAGGCTTCAGCCTCATCAACCATCTTCAGTTTCTGTTCTGTGATGCGGCTTCCATAAGGAATTCTGCTGGCAAGGCAGGCCATTGACTGCTTGTCCCAGGTTGAAAGACCCATGGCTCTGGAAAGGAAGCGGATGTCCTCTTTATTCAGTTTTTCATCGATCAGGGGGGCGATCATACCGGCCTCATCAGCGGCCCTGAATCCCGGACGAAAATCATTAAGGTCATCCACATTGGCGCCATGGGCCACATGTTCGATCCCCTCATTTTGAGCAATCTGAA
>Ga0209345_10004408_pt1 | contig 13639 bp, 11 predicted proteins | sample Cruoilmetagenom7_FD_187294 | JGI IMG/M metagenome (GOLD analysis project Ga0209345, IMG submission 187294) | Oil polluted marine microbial communities from Coal Oil Point, Santa Barbara, California, USA - Sample 7 (SPAdes) (version 2) | ecosystem: Environmental > Aquatic > Marine > Oil seeps ...
CTTTCGTTTTTCTATTTTTTTACCATATACCCTGTTTAATCGAAGAGGGAAAGCAATATTTTCATATACAGTCAAATAGGAAAGAAGATTACCCTGCTGAAACACAAAACCGGTATTTACACGTAAAAATGAGGATATTTTCCCCGGGGATAAGGATGAAATATTCTGGGACAGACAAACGATTTTCCCTTCATCCGGCTTTTCAATTCCGGCCATACAATGCAGCAGAGTTGTTTTACCTGAGCCGGAACGCCCTTTTACAGCAAGAGACTCTCCTTTTTGAACCTTAAAGGATATGTCTGTCAAAACCTGGATTTCTCTCTTGCCGGCATTAAATTTTTTACTAACATTCTCCAGGATGATCATATGGTTCTTATAACCTTTGCTATTTTGCTGGTACTTACAGTGTAAGCCGGCCAGATAGCGGCAAGTATACAAAAAAGCAAAGACATTAAAGGGGGAAAGAGCAAATCAGCAGATGTTAACCTTGGATATATCACCCCTGAAATTATAAAATATCTATTATGAGAAGTTAGAGACGAAATATCTATCCCTGTTCCTGCAACTATTTTTACAGCAAACATACCAATAACTACGCCGGTTGTGGCTGCAAAAAAAATCATAATAAAAACTTCAGCAAAAATTAAAAAGACTGTTTCAATCGATGAAAGCCCCATTACTTTCATAATACCGTATTCACGGAGATTTTTTAATATAAAGATCATAAAGGCACAGGAGACACCCATGGAGACAATTATAAAAACAATTATTGTTAATATCCCCATGCAGATCTTATTCATATCGACGAGCTGTTTAAGGTCAGGCATGATTTCATACCATGCTGAAAATTTTTCTTTATCAGGCGTAAATTTACGATAAACTTGAATCACTTCAGCAACATCTGAAGCTTCCTTTAAAAAGACTGCGGCATTCCACTTGTCAGTTTTTAACGGAAGGTTATCAATATTGCAAAAAACCTTATTATTATCAAACTCTGTCAAGCCTGTTTTAAATATTCCATTTACAGTATATGCTTTTTTAGTTTCCCCTTTGTGAGTACTAAAAAAGATTTTGTCACCGACTTTAGCATCAAGAAAGTTTGCAGTACTGACGCCGATATATATTCCTTTCCCATGGGTTGTTAAAAATTCGCCTTCCATGGTCTTTTTCCATAATCCGGTATTTATTTTTTCATCATCAGGGACTATTCCGGTGAACTGAACACCTTTTACTTTTTCACCTCTGGATAAAAATCCGGTGCAGAGATCTCTTTTAAGAACAGATTTAACCTTTTTATTAAATAATAAATTTACAGATATTTTTCTGTCAAGATTAAAACCTGAAATATGCCCTGAATAAAGCCCCACGGAATTTCGAATCATTGCATCACTGGTGCCGGTGGCAAGGGCTGAAAGAAAGACCAGAGTCCCTGTTGCAGAAAGAATCATAAAAGCAAGAACACTGGTGGACCGCCATGACCGAAAAAGAAAATTGTTTGCAGTTTGCAAAAGAAATAAGAAATGACTTATTTTATTCACTTATTTTCCTAAAAAAAGTCAGTGGTGTCCGGTTGGGAAATTGCAAGAAGCAACAAGAAGCAAAATACGGGAAGTTTAATTATTTTTTCCGCTATTACGAAATTTATTCAATACGCTACAAAAACAATTAAACTTCCCTCCCCCAAGACTCTAACCGGACACTACTGAAAAAAAGTTTCAGCTCCAATCTGTTTTGTTATAAAGTTAACAGCAAAATCTTCCATGAACATATGTTCATCTTTAAAAAGATTTGCCACACCCCTTTTAAGATATTTGGATGAAACTGTAACAGCTTCTCTTAAAGCCTCTGGAAAATTTTCAGCAAATTTACAATCATTTTCATCAATTTTTCCGGCTGACATTTTATCCTGCATCATCCGTTTTTCCTTTGTATCACCATGAAATATTAATGAAGCAACATAATTATGCCTTTTCATGCTGATATCCCGTGCAAAATCCACCATATCATCCATAATCTGACAACCCATGCCAATATCGTATAATGCTTTTTTCATGCTATCAAATTGATTTCTGATACCATTTTCCTCTATCACAGATGGAACAGCCCATGGGGATTGAAATAAAAGACCTGTTTTATAATGATGTACGTCCAAAAGAACTGATTCAGGTTTAAGAAATTCATTAACACCATCTTCTTCAGAAGCTTCCTGTGCCCCACTTTTGAGAAGGGAGCGGAGTGATTCATTAACAGCTTTGCCCACTGTGTTATCAAGGATTTCTCCATTAACTGCTTGATTTTGTAGTAGATGAAACAAAACCCTGTCAGAAATCATAATATCTAGGACTGAACGAAATCTATAACTCTTTTCAGGCAGGGTGGTATCAAGGGTCTTTTTATATTCATCATCAAGGATATTATCACAACCGGTTACCATACCCCGGAGACACTGATTTACGCCTGCGTATAGAACCCTTCTGTCGCTTGAAATACCTGCCCTGTAAAAGGAATACAAAAATACCAATGAAAAAAAATTCTTTTCAAGGGAAAAATATTCCGGCTCAGGGGGATTTGCTTTAACTCTACTTCCCTGGAGTATTTTTTCTGCAATATTCCAGTACTCATGTAATCCATTGCTGAGGTTGTTCATTAAACTTAGAAATATATCCTGGCTTGAATTTTCTGTTAATAAAGCTTCAAAGTGCTTATTATATTCCATTTAGCCCCTTGCATTTTTTATAATTCAGGCTTTTTTGATTCAAAAACAGTTACATAACCAAGATAGTTTCTGATACTTTCAGGGAAGGTGAATCCTCCGTTTTCTATTAGTTCCGGTAAAAGGCCTCTTATATTTTCTCCAATCTGAGGCTGACATAAAATCCATCTGGAAGCATGGGCTGTCAATGCACCCATGAATGAATAGGGAATGTGCATATCTGCAATTATTAATTTTCCACCCGGTTTTAAAACCCTGAAAGCTTCGGCAAAGGCTTTTTTTTTAAGATCGATCTGAATATGGTGATAAAAAAAGCTGGAAACAATTGAGTCAAAGGATGCATCCTCAAAGGAAAGATTCTCCGCGGCAACAGCTTCAAACCTGCAGGTTGCACCCCCTCTTTTTTTCCTTGCAGCAGCAATCATCTTCCCTGCTGCGTCAATACCCACAGCACAGCCGCCTACGTTTACATCCAGTTTTTCTGATATCATGCCGGCAACCAGGCCGGTACCACACCCAACATCAAGAATTTTATGATACGGTTTAATGTCAAGAAGGGATATGAGAAGCTCATTTATTTTTTTTTGCCTGCCCAAAAGCAAAAGGGGTTCAAGAAAATCATAAACCACTGCAGCCATATCAAGGGTGCGCCCCCGTGTAGGTATGGATTCAATATGCAAAACAGTTCCTTATATATAGATCGTTACATAAGCAATTTCACTCCGTTATCCCTTGTCGAAGTATTATACAGGCTTTAAGGTATTACAAAAAAACCTCTGCGAGTCAATCCTTTTGGGAGTAATAACTCCGCTTTTAGCAAAATGGTATATCTGTTTTAGGGAGCATCAGTGTAAACGTGGTCCCTTTAGTAATTTTACTTTTCACCAGAATGCGCCCCCCGAGTTTTCCTATAATTCCACGGGAAACAGAAAGCCCAAGCCCTGTGCCTTTACCATGAAGTTTGGTGGTAAAAAACGGTTCAAAAATCCTCTGCAATATATGCTCGGGTATGCCTGGGCCATTATCTTTAATATCTATACAGACAAACCCGTCCTTCATATTATTATCAGCCGAAATAAAAATCTCCCCCTTTTCAGGCAAAGCATCAACAGCATTGAGTATAATATTAACAAAAACCTGTTTTAACAACTGAGGGTCACTATGAATTGGAGGGAGATCCAGGGGAATATCTGTTGTAAGATATATTTTTGCAAGTTTGACCTGGTTGGCAACAAGGTTAACAGATTTTTTTAAAACTTTCTCAAGATTTACGGATACAACGGTTGTTTCGCTTTCCCGGGCAAAATCGAGAAGGTTTCTCACGATTTCCTGTGAACGTTCAGTCTCCCCTATAATATCATTGACCATCTCAAGTTTATCTTTTTCATCCAGATCATCATAATCCTCCTGCAGTGAAGAGGAAGTTAACATTATATTATTAAGAGGATTATTCAGTTCGTGGGCAACCCCTGCAACCAGATTGCCGATTGCGCGTATTTTATGGCTTTCCACCAGAATTTTTTGACGTTTTTCCAGTTCATCAATCATCTTGCTAATCGCCACCTCAAGGGGAAAAAATTCATCCTGAGAATTAGTGTTAGTGTTAGTGTCAATGCGGGTAAAATCACCCTTTGCTATTTTTTCAGTATAATTCAATAATCTGCTTAATGTATTGAAAACCCCCCGCATAATAAATGCAGAAATAGCAAATAGCATTACTGCCAGAATTATAAGAAAAATAAATGTTATTTTTCTTGCCAGTTTGTAATTTTTACTAACCTCTTCTTTTTCTTTCTCTGCAAAATTCATTGCAATGGTGACCAGTTCGGAGCCGTGGAATCTAAGTGCTTTTTCTATTCTTTTTTTTATTGGATGATCTCCTGTTCTTCCTATATTAAGGAGAATCTTTTCGTAATCCCTTGCATGCTGAAGTAAAACATTAACATTTTCGACCTTAAGTATTTTTATTATTTCACCCCTGTTATCTTCAAGTAATACTTTTGCCAGATGTGTATGCTCAACAGCATCCTTTAAATTTGTTCCATAAAGAAGATAATTTTTTTCGAACCGCCTGGCCTGCTGAATTTCATTCATATAACTTTCGGTTATTTCAAGAAAATGATTCTTATACTCAAGTTTATAAAGTATAAAAATCACCCAGCCGTTTATTATTATACTAAAGCCGATAATGAGTAAAAATGCTAATATTAAACGGGTACGAATACTTACTTTCAAATACCGCCTGATTTTTTGTTGTATCTGTTTCATTTTAGATTCCTGATTTAGGCAAAAGCACTGAAATTTTCCGAAATGAAATTATCCACATATGTTTTAACCATATCATCGTTTCCTAATAACATGTCAAGCTGCCGGGAACAGGCCATCAACCTTCCCAGCATTTCCAGTGCATCTTCGGAATCCTTTTGAGAATTATACCTGAACCACGAAGTAACAAGATCCCCTTTTCGATTAACCTCAAAATTTGATAAGCGGAGTACAGATTCTAAAAACAATCCCCTGCGGTTTAAATTATCCTTGTTTGCTGCCCCCCCGCGGAATCTGAAATTGACATAATTGTTCTCAGGCCATGGGCCTGTGACAGCATCTATTAAGGCATAGTGGTAGATAAAGCGAGCATTAAAATTCAAGTAATCTTTGGCCACAATAAAATAATTTGTGTCTTTGCGCCGCCGCGGCCCTGTTGCCCCTCCCATAATCTGTTCTTCAAAATCAGGGGAAAGAAAAGAAGCCCCTTCTATCACACGTTTATTCCATATAACTCTGGAATCGGATATCCCTTTCCATAAAGCCTTAAAGGGGATACTTCTAACTTGTAAAGGGGTTAGCGTCTCTTTTTCTTCATCAACCGGTTCATCAAGGTTAAGGAGTTTTATTTTTATGGGAATGGGAGTCTTAAGGGGGGTTGCATTTTTTCTCCACAAACGGTTTTGACTATCCCCGAAGGAAAACATTGAACGGACAGACATCTCGTGGATAAATCTTGTTACATCATGAATGGACCTGCATTTTTGAGGTTTAAAGTTTGAAGATTCAGGGTCGGTTAAATTAAGCTTAAGGATAAGATCATATAATAGCCCTGAAGAGATACGTTTCTTCCTTGAGCTGGTTCTGGCAAGAACCCGTTCCCGGACGCCATCCCATTGTGACCCCCTGTATATTTTTCTGGTTGCTGCATCAATGGAAACAGTCTCTCCCTGCTTAAAAATACGAACCTTTTCTCCGGCTTTAAAAAGGGTTGGAACGGACAACTCACGGATCAATGTGGCAAGATGCCCCACGGGATTTCCTTTTTCCACAATGAGGGCACCAATATCCGGCAATATGGAAGCAAGCTTTAAAGAAGCCTGTTTAACAATAAGAATAGCCCCTTTTTGCTCCAGAACCGGTTCATCTCCATCTTTAATATATTCCACAGGTCCCACAGCGCGCCCTGGGAAAATAGTGGTACCTCCTTCCAGAAACGGTATTTTTTTTCTCCTGTTTCCACTTCCTGATTTCTTTTCTATTTCACTTATTTGAAGTTTTCTTCCCTGCAACAGCCATATTTTACCATCTTTTCCCACACTCCATTCAATGTCCATGTCATTACCGAACATTTTGGCCACTTTAAAAGAGATATCCGCGATCTCTTTTAAAACTGATTCCGGGGGATGTGTTGCATAAACAGGCTGCATCGATTCAGAATCAATAGCCTGGGTTTCAGTGAGCAATTCTGGTTTTTCTTCCCTGGAAAGAGAAAATAGATCTGCCTCTTTTTTCCCCTGTATCATTTCATTGGCCAGGCCGGGGACCGCATTAATTATCATCTTACCGGAAAGAGGATTAAGGGGATCTGTTGTATAAATTACACCTGAAAAGTCCGGTTCCATCATGGGCATAAACAAAACAGCCATCTGTGTATCCACTTCACGTATACCGTGATGAATTCTGTATTTTACAGCACGATCAGTAAATCTCCCTGCCAATATTTTCTTATAAACCGACTCTAAATCAGATGAACAAACATTCAATTCAGTGTCAAACTGCCCGGCAAATGTAAATTGATCATCTTCGCATACTCCGCTGGAACGAACCGCCCAAAGCATGGAATTTTCAACGTCTATTTGTGAGGCATGCTTTGATATTAATTCACAAACAGCCTGGGGCACAGCCCCTTTTAGAAAAAGGCTCCTGACTGCTTCCACCCTTGCATTAAACAGATCCGAATCCTTAATAACATCCAGATCATTGAGGAGCATGCGGATATGTTCATTTAATTCATTCTCTTTTAGAAACATGCGGTAAGCTTCGGTTGTAACCGTAAATGCCGGGGGAACCAATTCAGGAAAATACTGGCGTAATGCAGCCAGGCCAAAGGATTTCCCCCCAATAAGGTCGGAATTCATAATATCTTCACCATCTAGCAAAGCAGCAAGCGGCCTGGGAGAGGAAAGAGTATCTATGTTAAAGGCTGGAAGAATTTTTTGCCGAATTGCCTCAACCGCACCATAAAGCTTTTTGTATCGGTCTCCTGTGAGAATATTCAGTTCTTGTGCCATGAGAAGCGATTCATCCACAAGACGATTCACAGGATTTTTAATAAGAACATTTGACTGACGCATAAAGTTCAGATCGGCCTCAAGGTCTCCCATGGATTGTAGAATTAAACTGTTTTTTCTCAAAACAGAGCGAAAGGTTTCATAACGATAGCGAAAAGAAAAATCAGCTTTACCTTTTATCAAACCTGGCTTATGTGAGTTCATTGTTTCTCCTTTGAAAACCTGTAGCTTGTTTAAAGATTAAGGCTTTAACTCTTTTACCGCTTTTTCGATTATTACGCGAAGATCACTCGGCTTAAAGGGTTTGGCTATAAAATCAAAAGCTCCTTTTACAAGGGCTTCCCTGGCAAGTTCCACAGTGGCATATCCTGTAATAATAATAACCTTTGTGAGGGGAGACTTTGCCATAACATGTTCCAGTATTTGAATACCGTCAATATCGTCCATCCTTACATCGGTTATTATTATGTCAAATTCTTTTTCTCCGATACGTTCAATTGCACTTTTCCCGTTTCTCAGTGTTTCAACTTCATAACCATGTTTTTCCAATGAAGGCTTTAAGCGCTTTCCGACTATCGCCTCATCATCTACAACTAACAAATTTATTTTTTTTTCCATAATATGTGTCTCCTGTAAATTGATTAGAAAACAAAAAATGCAGGGATAATTTATCTTAATTTATATTTTTTTTTAGGTATAACCAGGGGACAGGGGAGTTCATCCTTTATACGGGCCAGCCAGTGACTGGCTGACCTTCCGGTTTTGTTAATCGGAGCATTCTCATCGCCTCCCCAGACAACAGTATGAAATAATCTATGGGAGGCCATAAACTTGTAAAATTCAGAACGTCGATCACCAAGCATAACCTCCACCTGCACAGGGATATTATTATCAATTATTCCATTGACCCGTTTTAAAATAATATCCTTATATTTTTGTTTTAATAGTACAGGCTCATCTTTTGAGTCTAATTTGTATTCCATTAAAAGCAAAAATATGATTTGGGCATCAATCCGCTGAGCTAATACTGCGGCATAATTAACAGCCACCTCACGAATATTAAAATCTTCAGAAATAACTATAATAATTTTATTCTGCTCCATAGTATTAATCAATCTCTGGCAATATAACTGTTTACATGAACTTCCATGTTAATAACCCCAGGGAGCTTCCCTGCCAGTTCTTTAATCGAGTTGCATTTTTTTTCTTTTTTAAACTTGAACCCCTTTGTTTCCACCACCACAGTTCCTTTTTTTGCACAAACTTTAATGTCAGGAAAATGTTCGAAAAGTACAGCCTTAACTCTGCTCTCCATCTCTATATCTTCCATGGAGTTAAGTGAATATGTAATAGGTTTAAATTTACGGTCAACTACTGTATCAGTTATAATCTTCACTGCTTTGTTCCTATCAATCTGGCCCAGGTTAATTACCAGATCATAATGGGAGGCATCGCTTTCAATCACCTTGGAATCCTGGCTTGCAGGTTCCTTTGAATTGGAAATAATGCCCACCTTAAGCACATGGGAAACCTCGCTTAAATATAGATGGGCTGCCAGCCCATAACAGACCGTATTATTTTCAAGCAACAGGTTTAAAACGGCGGTTTTTATATATGCAAGGTACCGATCTCTTAGCTTCCTGTTCATCCCCGGAAATGAAGGGGAGACGTCTAATGCTTTTGCTAATTTTAATTCAGGAATCCCATATTTTTCTGCAACTTTTCCTAATATTTCACGGCCAATGCATTTATAATTTAAAATTTCGGCTGTTTTTTCGGAAATCTCCCGACCCACATCATATGAATCTGAAGATATTGTTATAATCGACATAAGTTAAGTCCTCAATATTATTACATTAAAGCCATGGAAGATCTTATCATACTGCGTTAGTGGGAAACGGTAGCCCTGAATGAATCTCAATATTATTCATCCCTTTTATTTTACCGTCCAGACTTTTTGCTATTTTTTTGAGCTTCTGGATTGATCTATCACTCCCCTTTGTGTAGAGCAGAACATTCCCATAATCACTGGTAACAGATACATCAAAACCATCTTTCAAAAATGCGCTCTTTATCCGATATGCCAAAGCAAGATCTTTTACCTTGTGCAATGACGATTCTGTCGCTTCCAACTCTTTATAAGTAGCTGCCTGACAGATGAAATCAACAGCGTGATCCACTGTAAGCTTATTAATATTAATTACAAGATCGTAAAGGGAGCTGTCTGCTGAATCGACTTTATAAAGACTTTTAGTCCAGTTTTGACGTTCATGATCATCCTTCTTCAAGATAGAACTGGCCTCATTCCTGAGAATATTATCCCGCTTTTCCACCAGGCCAACGCGATAATCAAAATTGGCAATTATCCTTACTTTGAGCGCATGAGCCACATCTGCCAGTAAAAGGTGACCTGCCAGACCATGATAAACAACATTATTTTTTGTTATACGGTCAGCAAATGCGCTCAGAATATAGACAATATATTTTTGTTTACCCCCACTGATTCGATTTAATATGGAAGGAGCATCATGAATAGCCTTTAAAAGCTTTATCTCAGGTATCTTGAAATATTCACTGGCTTCGAGAAGTACTTCTCTGCTTATGCATTCGTACCCAAGCCGGCCAGCTACTTTCTCAGCTACTTCTTTCCCCATGCTGTATGAGCCTCTGGAAATCGTAATAATTGCCATTTTTTAATATCTCCTGAATGTTATCAACAAATTTTATACTCCATAGAATAGATATATCATGCTTATCATTACAATTATAAAAAGCAGACTTATTACTATACCGGCCTTCATAAAATCGACACTTCTATATCGCCCCGGCCCCATGTATAAGGCATTGACCTGATGGGTTGGAAGAATAAAAGAATTACTTGTTGCAATTCCCACAATAAGAGCTGCCATACGGGGGTCTGCATTCGCGCCAATTGCCATGTTCACCACTAAAGGGACTAAAAGCACTGTTGCCCCCACGTTGGAAATAACAAGGGTAAAAACCGTTGAAAGAATAGCTATTACCGTAAAGAGCACAATTGGCTGGACATCACCTATAAGTCTTAAAGATTCGTGGGCGATCCAGGCGGCAGTGCCTGTCTTTTCGGTTGCAATACCCAGGGGAATTAAACCGGCAAGAAGAAAAATTGTTCTCCAGTCCACTGCTTCGTAGGCCTCGTCAATATTCAATACCCGGGTTATTATCATACCAAGGGCACCTGTCATGAGACAGACAGAAAGCTGAATTTTAAAAACCATTATCATTATAAGGGCAACCGCCAGCCAGCCTGCAGCAAATATAGCTTTTTCCGGACGTAATATATCCACGTCAATGGGCGTGGTAAACAACAGGCTTTTTTCTTCCTGTAAAATTTTCAGCCTTGACCATGTACCGTGGATTAAAACTGCATCCCCCACAGCAAGAATAAGGTCACCTATTTCTGCCCTGTAGGTTTCATTATGACGGAAAACAGCTAAAGGTGTAACCCTGAAACGATCCTGCAAATTTACCTGATTTAGGGTTTTACCTGCAAGAGAGGATCTTGGGGCAACTACAGCTTCCACAGTTCCTGAAACACTTTCAGCTATTTCATTTTTAAAAATTTCAGGCTCCTCTTTGATTCTCATACCTTCATCTTTTGCCATGCGCAGAACATTTTTTTTGCTGCCGAATAGTGCGAGATCTATGCTTGACTGTATCTCAACCTCAGGGCCCGGCGAAATTACTTTAAAATCAGGAGGTTCTGTCAAGGCAACCACGTTTAGCATATAGCGTCGTTTTAAATCCTTAACTGTGATCGACTCCCTGTAGTGGGTAAAATCATCCGGAGTGTGGACTTCATAAATTTTGCCGATATCCTCTATTACTCCTTCTAATACATCCCCTGTTTTATCCTCCACAGCATCGCTTGTTCCCTGGGGGAGAATAAAGCGTCCCAAAAAAACAAAACATAAGATGCCGCTTGTAACAAGGGCTATACCTATGGGAGCCACATCAAAAAGGCCAAAGGGTTTTAGATCAAAAGGAACCATAAGGTCATTTAAAAGAATAAGAGGGCTGGAGCCCACCAGAGTCATAGTACCTCCTAAAATGGCTGAAAAACCTATGGGCATGAGAAGGCGGCTGATGGGAATTTTCAATGTTTTACTAACCCGCTGAATTGCCGGAAGAAAAAGAGCTGCAGCACCGATGTTCTGCATAAAGCTGGAGATACCTGCTACGGTAAATGAAATTGCAATAATAACACGTGAGGTGCTGTTCCCGGCAATACGTAGTACAGGTGTTACCAGTTTATTTATTATTCCTGTTTTGTCCAATCCGGCGCCGATAATAATCACAGCTATTATTGAGATTACAGCATTACTGCTAAAGCCTACAAAAGCCTCTTTGGCTGTTACAAGGTGTAAGAGTGGCAAAGTAACCATCATAATTATGGCAACCACATCCACACGCACCCATTCAACAATAAACAAAAAAACAGCAAGCCCGATCATCATCATCACTAAAATCATTTCTGTGGTTAATGGTTCCATTAAAAGGGTTCTCCTTAAATAATATACTCCTTAAAATATAAAGTTATTTTTGCGTGATCCCTGAATTAGTAAGCAAAATTTGCGTCAATATATTTATCTGGGAGCAAGAAGCGTGCTTAAAAATTATTTTTTTGTAAATATTCAGCTATGAGTTTCAGATAATAGCCCTATTTAAAAACCGGCACAGGGCCAGAGGGGAGAAGCCTGTAATACTCCTATAGACCGTCACGCAAATAATTTCACTGCGTTATCGGTCGGAGATATACGATTAGGGTTCGTTCAAGAATAAGTCGGCCATTTTAAGCGTTGAGGTACCCGTCTGGCAAGGCGCGAAAACGCAAGAATATCAGGATATTCTGAGGTTTCGGAACGCAGCCAGGCGGGATGCATCGGCGCTTAAAAGGTCAAGTTATTTTTGTTCGAGCCCTTAGTATTATCTCCTTGCTCTAGCCTTGTGAAATTTATTATGTGACAATCTATAACTGGGAAGAATAAGAAGAAGCTCACTGTTGCATAAAGCAACGCCTATTCTGCGCTAAGAAAAAAAACTAATATATTACAGGATGTTATTGTGTAACAGGGGGAGAATATGGGAACCGTTGCAATCTGCAACGACTTTTAAAAAATAAAAAGACAAGGTTAATCTATAATTTGATTTTTTTTAAGCTTTCGATAAAGAGAGACCCTGTCTATACCGAGGATTTTTGCGGCTCTGGTCTTATTATGATTACACTGCTGCAGAACCCAGTCAATATATTCATTTTCCAGTTCCTGTATCGATTTTAATTGCAGCGTGTCCCGTTTAACTCTAAAAACCTCTATCTCTCTTAAGTCTTCGGGGAGGTCTTCCACGCCTATTATTTCGGCAAATGCAAGTGAAACAGACCTCTCCACAATATTTTCAAGTTCCCGCACATTTCCAGGATAATCGTAGGATTTCAAGACTTCCATGGCCTCTTTTGAAAACCCGATTATTTTTTTTTGGGATTTGAGATTAAAGCGATTTAAAAAATATTGTGCCAAAACAGGAATATCCTTTTTCCGCTCAAATAAGGAGGGGAGCCGTATGGGGATAACATTAAGCCTGTAAAAAAAATCCTCCCGGAACAGCCCCAGACCCATGGCTTTTTTTAAATCCTTATTTGTAGCGGCAATAACTCTGATATCAATATTTACAGGCTTGCTCCCCCCCACCCTAATCAACTCTCTTTCCTGAATTACCCTGAGCAGTTTTGCCTGCATTGTCAGGGGCATATCACCAACTTCGTCAAAAAAAACTGTACCCCCGCTGGTATTTTCCAGCAGGCCTGGTTTTGAAGATGTGGCCCCTGTATACGCATCCTTATCGTGCCCAAACAATTCATTAGCCAATAATTCTTCGGTAAAAGAAGCGCAATTAATCGGCAAAAATCTTTTTGAAGAGCGTCGGCTTACCCTGTGAATAGCCTTGGCTATAAGTTCTTTCCCCGTACCTGACTCCCCTGTAATCAGAACATTTGAATCAGAAGTGGCAATTTGACGAACAAGCCTTTTTATTTCAAGCATTTTTAAGCTTTCACCTATGATTTTTCCAAAACCGGAATCTACTTTTTCCCTTAAATTTTGAACTTCCATACCGAGCCGCCTCTTTTCCAGTGCCCGGATTACTAAAAGGCGGACTTCTTCCGGCCGCAGGGGTTTTTCAAGGTAATGAAATGCCTGTTGCTTTATTGCCTCTATTGCAGAGTTTACAGACCCGTAGCCGGTCATAATAATAACCTCCGTCTCTGGATCATTTTTTTTAGTTTTTGAAAGAATATCAAGTCCATCCACAGAGCCCATGATCATATCGGTCA